>Ga0233372_1001185_pt1 | contig 9994 bp, 5 predicted proteins | sample ElkDunMinimDraft_4_FD_191538 | JGI IMG/M metagenome (GOLD analysis project Ga0233372, IMG submission 191538) | Fecal eukaryotic communites from dung pellets of Tule Elk in California, USA - Elk Dung D8 | ecosystem: Host-associated > Mammals > Digestive system > Large intestine > Fecal | place... | reverse complement strand
AGTTGAACCAGAACCAGCAAAAGAATCTAAAACTAGATCATCCTCTTTTGTAGATAAATCTAGTATTCTTTTTAATAATTGTTCAGGCTTTTTACCCCTTGGGAAGGATACACCACCTTCATTTGGTAAATCAGCTTTTGGAATATCTTTATGAACCCAAATATTTGTAAGCTTAGAAGATTTTACAATCTTATTCTTCTCTAATATAGAGGTATCTTTTAACCAACCTATTAATTCTTTATTAGTATAATATAGATTTGTTAACTCACCTTTATTTTTTCCTCTAGAAGGAATATATTCAACTGAGTACAATGAATTTTTATCCATCCTAGATATAATATCTTGTTGAAATGAATTTTCTTTTTGAATTAAAAATGAACGAAATAAAGACTCATAATGAGAAGCATATTCTGTATCAATTTCATTTTTATTCTTTTCGTAATTTTTGAATGAAACAGACTCTATTAAGTAATTATTATGTTTGTACACACGTACTATTTCACCATTCGATTTTGATTCAAATTCATCTACTAAAATTCTTTCACCATAATCTTTGATATACTTATTATATCTTTTCATTGTTGAGAGTTCAATTGGTAAATAGTTATTTACTTCGTTAAAAGTCATATTACCTTTTTTATATACCAGTATTCCTTCTCCAGTTTTTATAAACGTACCTCCTTGTCCAATACCTCCAACACCCGATCTTTCATATGTTATATGTGATATAAAATTTTCTCTCCCAAATATTTCATCACAAATTATTTTGCAATAATGTATTTCTGAATCATCTAAATGTATCCAAAATGAAGAACCTCTTTCACCATCTAATAATTTGTATAAAATTCGTATTCTCTGATACATCAAATTCAGCCAAATTGAATGCTGCTGAAAATCATCATAATGCTCAAAAGCATGACCTGTATTGTATGGAGGGTCTATGTAGATGCATTTTACTTTACCTGCATAGTCTTGTTCTAGGGCTTTTAATGCCAATAGGTTGTCGCCATGTATCAACATATTTTCGGTGTTTGGGTCACCGTATGAGTATTCTGGGTTTTCTATTAAAATACGAGGTTCTAGCTTGGGTTCATCGCCTTTGCCAATCCACGTTAATTCTAATTTTTGTAAGTTTTTATTTTGAGCCATAGTGTGTATGGGTTTCTATTTTGCGTATTATTTATTCTATTTTTAGTTAGAAAAAGAAAAACCTATAAAAATCAATGCTTTAAGATGGTTTCTATTTTTTTTCTATTTTTTTTTGCCAGTTAATCAGGTAAAAAATACTTTCTATAAGTTTTACCACCTGTGTGTGATAAAATGCCATCCTTTACCATTTCATAAATTGTCTTCCTTAAATCAGCTAACTCAACATCAACCAAACGTTTATGAATGTCAGCTACTAAGCTATTAGGATAAGTTTTTAAATCTTCCAAAATTAAAGCTTTCAATCTATGAGGTTCTATTAATTTTAGAGTAGGTTTAATATTAATTTTTGAACTTGCTATTAATTTAGGATTAATCATAAATTCTGTAGCTTTCTTTTGACCTCTTGTAATTAATATTTCTTGATCAACTAAACGATTAACATAAGACCTCATTCGGTCTTCATCGGATAATTGCAAAGATTTAGACAGTTGAGTAGATAATATTTTTTGTTCTCTAGCTACTATACCAATTGCAATAAATTCTTTTTGAGTAAGTTGATAATTTTTAGCAATGAAATCTAAAAGTAAAACTGCCTCAGCATCTAAGATTTTAGAATACTGAATTACTTTTGTAGAACTAAAATCATTTTCTATTATTGGAAATGATTTTGAATCTCTACTTGCTATTTCATAAATAAGATCATACCCACTTCCTTCACCTTCCATTAATTTTAAATCGTGTAAAACTCGAATAATATCTGGATTTCTTCTAATGGATTTATGTAATATATTAGTATTAGTAACGCCAAGAGGTAATCCTCCAGGATTAGTTATTTCAACTCTATCGCTATAAACTTTTATAAAAATATCACCCGAAATAGTATAGCTTTTATGAGCAATAGCATTAATTAATAATTCACGTAATAATCTTGGATCATAATGGTAGACTTTATTTCTAAATAACCCTTGTGGAAATTCATCGTAGTATTTTAATTCAATAGCTTGTTTTTCAATGTCCTCAATTAAATGTTTAGGATTTAATAAACCATCGTTCCAATCTTCTTTACGTATTTTTTTTTCAAACTCATCATATACTATATACTGAACATTAATAGGATAAACAAGTTTATTTCTTTGTAAAGGAGTACCTAACCATAAAATACCTAAATTGGTAAGTAAACCGTTGGAAATAAAATTATAATGTTCTATAATTTCTATATCAGTTTTTTGCTTAACAATATCTTTAACACGATCCGATTTCCTAATTTCATTAGCAAACCATTCTATGTTTTCTAACGGAATTTGGCTTAGTGTAACTTTACGTTCTTGTAATTCCCATTTGAATGCATCACGTTCTGTTGCTAACGTTAAAACATCTTCGCTTCTTACAGGATGACATTGATCCCCCAAGCGAACAAATATTTTGCCTTCGGAAGTTGTAGCAATACTTCTTAATGACGGTTGTATAATTATCGAAAAATATTCACCACCATTTTCATGTTTAATAATATCACCCTGAATAATACTTACATTAAAACAAAGAGTTCTTAACCTTGTAATAGCATCATTAATTGTCTTAATATCAATAATTTGATTTTTTGGTGGTTCCAAAGTTTTATCTTCAATACCAATATAGATAATCCCACCTTGTGCATTTGCTAAACAAACACATGTAACTGCTAATTCTTTAAATCCCCTATCGCCAGTATTGATTTTTTTTAAGGATTTATACTCTATAGTATTTTGCTCAACATTCATAATAACGGCAATTTTATATAATAGTCCAACTAATGGTAAATAGTTCTGTTTCGGTGATACTTTGGTTTAATCTTTCTTCAATTTCAGATAAAAGATTTTCTTTTCTTTCATCAACTTCGTCTTGTGCTAAAAATAAACGTTTTCTTTTTTCGGAACGCTTATTTTCTAAATCTTTAATAGCTCTTTGTGCTTTTACTTTCGCTTCCAGATTCATTGTTTTTTTAGCTTCAGCTTTACGAAGTTTTATTTCTGCATCTATATCTTTAATTTCCTTTTCAAGACTGATTTTCATGTCTTCTGCCCATTGATCGAGCTTATCCATTTCTACATCAAAGAAATCGTTGTTTTTGGATGCATTGGTATTAATAATATCTTGCTTGCTTGCAAAATGTAACTTGTTTAATTGAGTTTTGATACTACTATCAATAACTACTTCTTGACCTATTTTTGCATGTAATGAAAATAAACGCAAAGCCATTTCACTATCTAAAACTTCACCATCATCTGTACAAGCAGCTGCAATGATATAATCTTCTTTTTCGAAAGAATCTATTTCTACCTTCGTTACTTGCATCCGTCCAGATTGACCGATGAATTGTTCTAAGTACGCTATTTTAGTTGTCGTATTTGAATAATCAAAACTTAATTCTTTTGATGGCGTATCTAAACTTGATGCTTCCTTTATTAAATGTTGTGCTAAAGGATGACCTACACGATACACATTCGTTTTTTCAGGAATTACCTTTTCGGACTTACGACCTTTTTCATCTGTTTTTAATATCATATAAGGACCAGTATTGATAGTCAATGACTTATATGGATTATCTATTAATATGAAAGTATAATCGTCATTAAAACGAGCTTTTTCGGCTAGCATAAATTGAGTTAACTTCCATAATTTTTCTTCAAATTTAGATAATGAAGCGGTGGTTTCTAAAAGATTTGCTTTTAGCTTTTCTCTTACTTCCTCATCAAAATTTTCTAATAAAGTTGATTTCGCTTGCTCTAAACGTTCTGTAATTTGTGGTTTTAATTCTTCTTGTAATTCATCAAATGCCGCTTTTATATCTTCTGTTTTACGACAATTTTGATAAATCATTGCAATACGTTTTTCAAAATCGACACCACTTCCAATAGCACCTAGCACCTCATCAGATGCACCGAAAACACCATCAAATAATTTAAACTTTTGATCTAGTAACTCATACACACGAATATCAGCTTCGTTTTTCTTATTTAAGAAATTTACGACAACTACATCATGCTTTTGTCCGTAACGATGACAACGACCTATACGCTGTTCTATACGTTGTGGATTCCAAGGCATATCATAGTTTACAATTAAGGAACAGAATTGCAAGTTGATACCTTCAGCAGCCGCTTCTGTTGCTATCATAATTGTTGCTTCATTTTTGAAATAATCAACTAAGGCAGCACGCATGTCAGCTGTTTTAGAACCCGTTACTTTATCTGAACCTTTATTAGTTTGTAGCCAGTCATTATAAATTTGCTTTGACTTAGGATCGTTGTTCATTCCGTTGAATAAAACTACTTTATCCTTAAAACCTCTAGCTTCTAAAGTATTGTATAGAAAATCTTGTGTTCTTCTACTTTCTGTAAAAATTAAAGCTTTATTATTAGCACCCAATTTTTCGAGTTCATTAAAACCTTTATCTAATGCAGTAAATAAATGTTCTGCTTTAGAATTTTTACGAATCACTTGAGCTAAATCTCTATAACGCTTTAAATCTGCTAATTCATTTTCTATGTTTACTAAATCTTCGGGCGTATAAATAATATCTACCGTATCATCTTCCTCATCTTCGTCCCACTCATCTTGTAATTCATCAGTAGATTCGTAATCTGTATCAACTTCATCAAATAAATCTAATGTAGATTCTTTAAGTAATATATTTTCTAATCGTTTTACCAATGAATCTAAAGTTCCATAAATTGCATACGAAGAAGAAGCCAACAATTTACGTAATATAAGCGTCATTAACTGACGTTGGCTATTAGGTAGTGCGTATAATTTTGGTCTTTGAAGATAATCTGATACTAAATCATATAATTGTTCTTCTTCAATAGTTGGAAAGAATTCTTCTACAATAGGAATTCTGTTGGTATAATTGATATATTCTAATACTTGTTTTCTTAATGTACGATGACAAACAGGCTGAATTCTATTGCGTAAGTCTTCGTAATTTTCTTCATCAACAATACGAGAGTATTGCGATTTAAAACTTTTTAAATCACCAAATACATAATCATCAATAATAGATACTAAACCATATAATTCTAAAATGGAATTCTGTAAAGGTGTAGCAGTAAGAAGTACCTTTTTGAAAGGATGTAATGCTTCTTTTATTGCATTAGCAGTTTTGTTGGAAGGTTTATATACATTACGTAAACGATGAGCTTCATCAATAATTACTAAATCCCAATTGGTTTGTTGTACATAAGGAGCTTTCGTTTTAGCAAATTGATAGGAACAGATAATTATACCTTCTTCTTGATTGAAGGGATTTAAGTTTCCTTTTTTAATTTCATCATTAAATGACTTTGCTTCTAATATAACTGATGGTAAAAAGAATTTGTCAAGTAATTCTTGATTCCATTGTTTGCGTAAATTAGAAGGAGCGATAATTAATAATTTTCTTTTACGCTCTGCCCATTTTTGAGATAAAATAATACCAGCTTCAATAGTTTTACCCAATCCAACTTCATCTGCTAATATAGCACCTTTAGATAATGGTGATTGGAAAGCAAATAGTGCTGCATCTACTTGATGTGGGTTTAAATCAACTTGGGCATCCTGTAAGGATGCCACAAATTTTCCCACACTATCTGATGGTAAACGACGTGTTATATCATGTGCAAAATACTTTGCGTGAAAGTTAGAAAACATAAAACTTAAATTTCTCGTAAAATACGTAAATATACTAAATGTTAAAATGTAAAAGAAATGAAAATATTGCAATCTTAACTAGATAAAACATCTAAAATACACAACGTATAATGTATTTACTTTTACAATTCAAATAAAAACATTTTACACGACAATACATGACGTTTTGAATCTTAATGTAAAAAATATTGAAAAGAAAAAGCTTAGATTTTACTCTAAGCTTATAATTAATACTTTTCCTTTTGCTTTCAAATAATATTTTACATCAATTAATTTTGGTTACTTAAAAAAACAGAATAAATAAAGACGCTTTTATGCTTTTACATTTTTAAAACTTTACGCTTTTATGCCTATAAATATTACATGTAATATATACAAAATTAATTTTTTTACATTTTATGAATATAAAACAGTTTTAATTGTTTTTTAGGTTATCCTTAAAGCACATAAATGACTGTTATTTCATACAAAATATATGCTTTTGATTGAAATAACGGTCATTTTACTCTTAGTCATCAAATTTTATTTGGTATAAAAATTTACTGTTCACTCATTAAACATCGTTGCTGTATTAGTTCACAAGCTTCAAGGAGTTTATGATAATCAAGTACTGATACACTGCAATCGAAGTCTTTTCCGTACGTATCATCAGCCATTGTAGCTAATATTAGATTAAGAAATGATTTACTGACGTTCTCAAAACTATGTTTTTTAAAAATGTTTTCAAAAACTAGATATGGATTTTCAATCTCCCTTTTATCTAAAAATTTCTCTTCTCGCAACCGTTTTTCGGAGACCTGATGTTTGCAAAGATTCCTTATTTTAAATTCCTCTGGATTTTGAAAAATTTTGTATCCAATTTTTATAATAGATTGAAAAACAATTGCATCATAGATAACCTCTGAAACTCTTTTTTTATCATACATTACATGACTTAACGAATACAAGCAATAATTATTTAATTGTTTATGAAAATAACCCATATTCGCTTGTTCTTTTAGTAAAACCAAAAGTTCATACGGACATTCTACCTTATCTTCCGTCCAGTAATATGATTCTAAAGTTAACTCACACATCTTTAATATTTTTTTTCCGATTACAAATTAACCAACACGCATCTAACAACCTATTGATGTTGATAAATGAAATACAAATTTTGTCAGATGGAGGGCTTGCACATTTACCTATAACATGTTCTGTAATATCAGCCAAATCATTTTCAATTTGCTGAAGGGATTGTTCTTTAAAAACACTTTTAAATAAGAAATATAGATTTATATATTCTTTATAAGCCAAATTACCAATGAATAAATGATACGTATTGGTATCAAACGATTTCATTACATCAGAACTAAAATATTTATTTGGTTTACAATACATCTTATACGCTGCACGTATCATTGAACGAAGTAAGTTAAATATAAAAAGGGATTCTTCTGGATTTTTATATGGTTTACATTTTTCATTTATTGCGTTTTTCAACATTTTGGTTAAGCAATTCTTTACTATAGCTGGATTTGTATATTCAAAAAAAGCATAAATAAGTTCCAAAGGACATTTAATTGTCTCACTTTGCCATGTTTCTGCATGTAGGGGGATTTTAGAATTTTTCATGATTTCTAGTTTTAAAATTCATTTGAAGATTGAAGGTGGGAAAATAATGTGGTAACAAACTTATCTATTAAGGTACAGGTGGGGTCGTCTAATAGCAATTGTCCTTCTTTTATAAATTCATTTTGTAGTTTTTGAAATAAGGAAGTAAGCTGATTTATTTCGGTAGTAGAAAATTTCTCAAGTAATGCACTATGTGCAAAAATCATTAAATGCCAAAGTGTTATGAGATTTTTTGATCGAGGTTTGTAAAGCGTTTCAGAAAAAACAAACGTTTGTAAATGATTCACTAAAAATTTAGATACGACTTGTTTTAAAAAGTATTTTTCGCATTTATTATTCTCAAATATTGGTTTTATATTGTTGTTATAACACTGCTTATTGTAATTGTAAAAATGTTTTAAATCATCTAAATAAGTTGCTCTTTTCTTATACCAATGAATTTTAGGATGATATCCAGAGCTGTAAATCTTATTCTTGGATTTCATTGTTTTATTAAAAAACAATTGATAATCGTACGTATGATGCTGAATTTGATAACGCGTATGATAAACGGAGGTTATACGAACATTTTCAATTGGATTTTGTTCTATGTGTTGCAAATATGTTTTTAAATCTTTTGTTGCTTTCTGTTTTAATACCACAAATACATAAAAATGTTCATATAGTTGATTATTATTAAAAGTTGTAATTTGATGGAATATAAACAGCTCTTCCACCTCATCAAACTTTTTCAATTGATTTAAAGCTTTATGGTTCATTAATTCATGATTAAAAACTTCGGTAGTTTTTTCTGCTCTTAGTAATGGGAATTGATTATATTTCTCTGTATATCGTTTAATATTTTGATGTACTAGTTTATGTAATTTCTTTTGAACAACTTTAAAGCTTCTTCCATATTCGTCGTAGAAACCAAAATCGTCGTCGGAAGTGATGTAGTCAATTAAATAGTAGGTTGTTTCAATTTTTTTTACCAATAGCTTTTTTACTTCTGGAATAAAGCGCTCTAGAATCAACAATCGTTGGGTAATTGTTTTGGTTGCAAATGAAGTTCCGAAAAGCATGAGTTCTAAATAAGTAATATCATTCGCAAATGCTTTTATCATAAATAACCATGCTCCGTGTTGTTCTTCTTGTATGAATTCATCACTCATTTTTTTTAACATTAGGTATTTGTCTTCATAACTATTAATTAAACTTTTTAAATCGCTTTGTCCTAAGTAAGTACTTAATCTTATTTCTTCGGTACTGTATAAGCAATTATCAAAGCTTAGTAAATGAGCGAGTATGAAATCATTATATGCACTTGCAAATTCAAAATCACAATCGTTTAACCATACCATTAAAATTTGACTTTCATTTAAAATAGCGTTTTGGAAATCGACAGAAAATGAATTTTCAATTTCTTTTTTATCTTTCACTTTTAACCATAAAATGTGATATTCTGCACGAGCAGTTTTATCATACCAAATGGCTTGAATTTCTTTAGTACGAATACTTTTTTCTAATTTACAGTTCAATTCATCTGGTAAACGAACTGTTTTACTGAATTCTTTTTTTTGAATATTCATAATTCTATCGTTTTAATTGTTCGTAATCTGTAATTCATTAAACAGCTTTTGACAAAGACCTAAAGTTTTTGCACAAGCTAATTGATCAATATTTTGTTCTTTTGGATCGATATTAGGAAGGAAATCTATCGGCATACTCAACAAATGAAGTATGGTTTGAACTTCAATAGAATCCATACATTTATTGTAAATTTCAGGTAACAGGGCTAGGAATAATTGCATCAAATATCTGCAACTGTAAATAGCAGGAATGTATTGTAGTTTTTGATATAAAAGTCCAAGTATTAACTGTTGTAATATATTTTTAAGAAGTAAAATATGTCCACTTTGGTATACTAAATCTTGCTTTTGAAAAGCAGTAAACCAAGGTGAAATATAGGCTAAGCGTTCTGTCCAATACTTTTCTTGTAATTGTTTTGAATTAGTAGTTTCAACAAGCTTTTTATTTATAACTAAGTTGTTTTTCAAATACAAAACATTTTGAAGTACTATGAATTTATTAAAAAAGAGTTGGTATTTATTTTCGTTTTTTTGAAGCCACTCCAACGTATGAATTAAACAAAACACTTCTACCTTCCCTTTGAAATGATTAGAGACCTTTTGAACAAGCACATCGTGTTGTTGGATGCGAAGTGTTGGCGAAATTAAAAGCAGATTGAATTTATACGTATCGTTACTGTTTGGGTTAATTAAACTTTTGGTACTTAATAAATAAATCGCATCTATTTTATAGGCACCGAGCAGAAAAGCAACTAGCTGTTTTAATAGTGTTTTTTCATTTGAACGATCTGAAAGTTGTGCATCGATTCGTTTGGTGTAAAAAATATTCGATTGTTTAAATGCATGGGTTAGGATTTCTAATGCGCTATTCTTGGTTTTATCGAAAATACTTTTGGGAGTTTCTCCCATTATAAATTGCGATTGATCAATAAATAAACCCTCTTTTATTTTAGATATTTTATACACTATTTTTGAGAACTCTGGATAATACGCATCTA
>Ga0233372_1001184_pt1 | contig 9995 bp, 11 predicted proteins | sample ElkDunMinimDraft_4_FD_191538 | JGI IMG/M metagenome (GOLD analysis project Ga0233372, IMG submission 191538) | Fecal eukaryotic communites from dung pellets of Tule Elk in California, USA - Elk Dung D8 | ecosystem: Host-associated > Mammals > Digestive system > Large intestine > Fecal | place... | reverse complement strand
GGGCCACGGGCCGACGATCGACGTACCCAGCACGGTGTGCGGCCGCGGGGCGGGCAGCACGGGGGTGTCGCGGCCGGGCAGCGCCTCGTCGGGGCTGATCATCGTCGTCTTGCCGGACTGGCCGAAGAACTGGTCGAAGAAGCTCACTGCATTACCTCCTGAAGCGGGCGCCGGACGCGGCGCTCCGATGGGGAAAACCACGCCGGCAGCGCCAGTGTTCCCCGCATCCCGCTGCCTCGAGGTGTGCGGGGGTCAGTCCAGCGACCTCGCCAGCCGCTCGATCGCGGACGTCACCTCGCCCAGGATCTCGAGCGAACGGCGCCAGTCGCCGGCGACCTCCATCGCGTGGTTCGCGCCGGGCACCTCGAGGACGTCGGCGCCCGACGCCGCGGCCACCGCGCCGTCCCACAGGTCGTCGCCCGTGCCGCCGACCAGCAGCGCCGGGGGAGCGTCGTCGTCGGCGAGACGGGCCGCGGCGGCACGCACCTCGGCGGTGCCCGACGCCGAGATCAGCGGGGTCAGCCATGCGCCGGGCAGCCCCAGCTCGACCGCGACCGGCAGCACCAGCGTCCCCAGCGACTTGCCGACCACCAGGTGCCGGGCCGCGGGCGCGTCCGCGACGGCCTCACGCACGACGTCCGCGTACACCTCGGCGGCCTCGGCCCTGTTCCGCGGCGGGCGCGACCAGACGAACGACCGCACCGTCCAGCCCTCGCCGGCCAGCGCCGCGCCCGCGTACGAGAGCAGCGGGGCGTCGGCCGTGTACCCCCGGCCCGGCAGGACGGTCGCGAGCCGCCCGGGGTCGCCGTCCCGCGTCCGCCACGTCCATGGCTCACTCATGGCTCGTCACTCATGGCTCACCATCCTGGCGACGCCGGCGGGATGGGACAACGCCTCTACCCGTGGCCGCCGTGGCCCGACACCGCGGTCAGGTCGGGTCCGGAGCCTTCGGCCGGTGCGGCGCCGTGGTCGTGCTCGCCGTGCTGGCTGCCGTCCGGAAGCTGGCCGACCTGTCGGTCGTCCTCCGGCTCGACGACGACGAACTGGCCCATCATCCCCTGGTCCTCGTGGAGCAGCATGTGGCAGTGGTACATGTACGGCGTCTCGGGGTCGGCGTAGTCCTCGAACCGCAGGAGCAGCCGGTACGTGCGCTGTGGTTCGAGGTAGATGGTGTCCTTGCGGCCCGCGAGCGTGGCCGGCGGTGCCTTGCCGTCGACGGTCAGGATCTGGAACTGCACGTCGTGCACGTGGAAGCTGTGCGGCATCGGCTGGCTGCTCCGCACCTCCCACACCTCGGTGTTGCCGACGGTGACCACGTCGTCGACGCGACTCATGTCCATCTCCTTGCCGTTGATGGACCGGTCGTTGAGCTCGAACTTCCGGGTCACGGTCGCGTCGGCCTCGTGCAGCTCGTCGTCGGCGGCGTGCGACGAGGGCTCCCACGACGGCGCGGGGGACGGGGCGAGCGTGCTCGCGGCCCGCAGCTCGAGCACGTCGAACGCGTCGTTGCCGCCCATCGCGAACGGCACCGCGACGCCGCCCAGGTCGACCTCGAACGACTGCAGGCGCAGCGTCTCACCCGGCTGCATGCGCACCACGACCTCGGCCCGCTCGCCCGGCGCGAGCCGGACGGAGGGGGCCGGCACCGGGGCCTCGAGCAGCCCGCCGTCGGTCGCGACCACGTCGACATCCCGGTCCTCGAAGCCCAGGTCGTAGGTGCGCGCGGTCGAGCCGTTGAGCAGCCGCAGCCGGACGCGTTCGGTCGTGACGTCGTGGAACGCGCCCACGGTGCCGTTGGTCATGACGACGTCGCCCAGGGTCCCGGGCTCTCCGCCGTCGTTGCCCAGCTCGAGCTCGCCGTCGTTGCCGATCCGCTTGTCCTGGACGATGACGGGCACGTCGTCCACGCCGTACTCCTGGGGGAGCGTGGCCGCGCGCGACGCGTCGTCGTCGAGGATGAACATGCCGGCGAGCCCGCGGTAGACGTGCTCCTCCGTGGTGCCGTGCGGGTGCGGGTGGTACCAGAGCGTGGCGGCCGGCTGGTCGATCTCCCACTCGGGCCGCCAGGTCGCGCCCGGGTCGACCTCCTGGTGCGGCCCGCCGTCCATCGCGGCGGGCAGGTGCATGCCGTGCCAGTGCACGCTCGTCGTCGCGCGCAGGTCGTTGGTCACCTCGACGGCGACGCGCTCACCGCGCTCGGCGCGCAGGGTCGGGCCGAGGTAGGCGCCGTCGAACCCCCAGGTGGTGGTCTCGACGCCGGGCAGGAAGCTCGACGTGCCCTCCTGTGCCGTGAGCTCGAAGACGCGCGTGCCGTCGACGACCCGCGAGTCCGCGAGCGGCGGGATCGCGAGCGGCGACGAGAACTCCTGGTCGGCGACCGGGTTCACCGTCCCGGGGATGGCCCCGCAGCCGGCGAGCGCGGCTACGGCGGCGAGCGCGGCGGCCGTCAAGCCGGCCACGCGGTTCCGGCCTCGAACGCGGCGGGGGACGCGGTTCTCGATGGGGTGCGTCATCGGTTCGTCACCCCTCGCGCCTTCTGGATACCGGCCGCGACGAGCCCGGCGACGAAGCCGTAGAACGTGTCCATCGCGAGCGCGGGGATGGCGGTCCACAGGGCGGCGTCCGCGCCGATGCCGCCGGCGCCCACGAGCGCCGCCGTCGCGAGCGCGATGACGCCGAACCCGAGACCGGCCAGCGTCAGGGTCGCGACCGGGCGGGCGACCCGGCCGAAGCCAACGACGCCGATCCACACGACCACGGTGAGCCCGACGATCGCGAACGCACGTGGTGCGCCCGTGCCGCCGAGGCCGGTCAGCCCGGTGAGCGGCCACAGCAGCGCCATCGAGGCCAGCCCGAGGACGAGGGTCCAGGAGATCGGAGGTCTCGGTGGCGAGGGCGGGTGCTGCTCGGCGGGAGGGCCGGAGTACTGGGGGAACTGTTGCGAGGTCATGCTTCCGACGGTGCCCCCCGGGCGGCCGAGGCACATCGTCCTTTGGTCGAGTCTTGGGTGCGCAGGTGGTCGACCCACGATGTCGCTCGTAGGCGACACGACCCTGAGGTTTCCCCGGAGACCGCCGTGCTTCCGCATGCCCGAGCGGTGCCGGACCGTAGGCTGCCGTCATGGCCCCGCAGCCCGCCGCCGGCCCCGACCCGCGGCTGGTCGACGTCGTGCTCGCGCTCGCGATGGCGCTCGCGATCGCCGTCGTGATCGCCGCCGACTTCGAGGGCGCCGGGCGGTCCGGCCCCGGGGCGTACCTGTTCGCGGTGGGGTTCGGGGCGCTCGTCGCCCTGCGCCGCCGGGCACCTCGCACGATGCTGGCACTGACCGTGCTGGGCATCTTCGTCTACTACGCCCTGAGCTTCCCCCCGATCGGCATGGCCCTGCCCGCCGTGGCGGCCCTGTACTCGGCGGCGGAGCTGGGGCTGACCCGGTGGGCCGTCGGGGCGGGCGTGGTGCTGTTGGGCGTCTCAGCGTACTTCCGGGTGGTCGGAGGGCAGCCCGCGGCCTACCTCTACGGCTACGAGCTCATCACCAACGTCGCGCTCGTCGCCGCGGCGATCGCGCTCGGCGCAGCCGTCCGGCTCGCGCGCGAGGCACGCGCGCAGTCCGAGCGCGTCCGCGCCCTCACCGCGGCGGAGCAGGCGCTCGCGGCCGACCGGCGGCTCGAGGCCGAGCGGGTGCGCATCGCCCGCGACCTGCACGACGTCGTGGGGCACAACCTGTCGGTCATCTCGCTGCACTCGGGTGTCGCGGCCGAGGCGGTCGGGCGCGACGACGACGCGGCGCGGGCCGCGCTCGGGCACGTCCAGGACGCGTCGTCGGACACCCTGCGTGAGCTGCGCGCGACCGTGAAGGTGCTGCGCAGCCCGGTCGGCGGGGGTGTCCCGGCCGACCAGACGCCGCGCGGGCAGACCGGCCTGGCGGGCATCGACGCGCTCGTGCGGCCGGCGCGCGCGGCCGGGCTCGACGTGGACGTGGCGGTCGACGTCGCGCCCGACGCGCTCGACAGCACGATCGACGCGGCCGCCTACCGGATCGTCCAGGAGTCGTTGACCAACGTGCTGCGGCACTCGGGGGCGCGCCGCGCCACGGTGTCGGCCGACGTGAGCGGCGGCCGGCTGCGCGTGCGGGTGGCCGACGACGGTCGCGGCTGCGGTGCTGGCACCGGCACGGGGATCGGCTCGGGCATCGCCGGCATGCGCGAGCGGACGGCGCTGCTGGGCGGCGAGCTCGAGGCCGGCGACGCGCCGGGCGGCGGGTTCGTCGTCGTCGCGCACCTGCCCACGAGGCTGGGCGCATGATCCGGATCGTGCTGGTCGACGACCAGGAGCTCGTGAGGACGGGGCTGCGGGCGCTCGCGGAGAACGACGGGGACATCGAGGTGGTCGCCGAGGCCGGCACGGGGCGCGCGGGCCTGGCCCGGGTACGCGAGCACCGGCCCGACGTCGTCCTCATGGACATCCGCATGCCGGAGGTGGACGGCCTGGAGGCGACCCGGGCGATCGTCGCCGACCCCGGGCTGCACGACGTGCGGGTCCTCGTCCTGACGACGTTCGACGAGGACGAGCACGTCTTCGAGGCCATCCGTGCCGGTGCCGCCGGCTACCTGCTCAAGGACATCTCGCCCGCCGAGCTGCGGCACGCGATCCGCGTCGTGGCCAGCGGCGACTCGCTGCTGTCGCCGGGCGTCACGGCGGCCGTCATGCGCGCCGTCGCGCAGGGCCCGCCGCCGTCCGACGACGCGCGGCTCGCGGGGCTCACGACGCGCGAGCGCGAGGTGCTCGAACAGGTGGGCCGGGGCCTCACCAACGACGAGATCGCGCGCGAGCTGTTCCTGAGCCCGGCGACCGCGCGGACCTACGTGAGCCGGCTGCTCGCCAAGCTCGGCGCGCGCGATCGTGCGGCGCTCGTCGTGCTCGCCTACGACACGGGCCTGGCCCAGCGCGGCTCCCGAGCCGAATGACGGGCCGGGCGCTTACCGAGGATGCGGCGGTCGAAGGCTGACATCGCCGAGCCTGCGGGAGTAGGGTCGCTCGCATGCCGCACATGCGTGTCCGCGAGGCAGCCGTGTACCTCGGGGTCAGCGACGACACCGTCCGGCGGTGGATCGACCGCGGGCTGCTCGCCGCCACGACGGACGACGCGGGCCGCAAGGTGGTCGACGGGTACGAGGTCGCGCTCGTGGCCCGCGAGCACGCCGTGCCGCCCGGCCTGCCGCCCGGCGTGCGGAGCTCGGCACGCAACCGCTTCGTCGGGCTCGTCACCGACATCCAGGTCGACAAGGTGATGGCGCAGGTCGAGCTGCAGTGCGGTCCGTTCCGCGTCGTGTCGCTCATGAGCAGCGAGGCCGTGCGCGACCTCGGCCTCGAGCCCGGGTCGGTCGCGGTGGCCGTCATCAAGTCGACGAACGTCGTGATCGAGACCGAGGACAAGGGGGTCGGCGCGTGAGGCCGCGCGGCGCGCGCGCCGTCACCCGGATCCTGGCGCTCGGCGTCCTGGCCGGCGTGCTGGCGGGAGCGCTGGCCGGCTGCGGCCCGGGCGCCGCCCGCGCCGACGAGGGCACGACGCTCACCGTCTACGCGGCGGCGTCCCTCAAGGGCGCGTTCGAGGAGATCGCCGAGGAGTTCGAGGCCCAGCACGCCGGCGTCGACGTCGAGCTGAACCTCGCGGGCTCGTCCGACCTGGCCGCGCAGATCCGGGAGGGAGCGCCTGCCGACGTCTTCGCCTCGGCCGACTCCGCGACCATGCGCACGCTGGCCGCCGACGGCCTGCTGGCGTCCGACCCGGTGGACTTCGCGACCAACACCCTGGCGCTCGCCGTCCCGCCCGGGAACCCGGCGGGGATCGAGACGCTGGCCGATGCCGCCGAGCCCGGCGTCAACCTCGTCGTGTGCGCGCCCGCCGTGCCGTGCGGGGCCGCCGCCGGGCGCGTCGAGGCCGCGGCCGGCCTGGACCTCCGGCCCGTGAGCGAGGAGCAGAACGTCACCGACGTGCTCAACAAGGTGATCACGGGAGAGGCCGACGCCGGCCTCGTCTACGTCACCGACGTCCAGGCCGCGGGCGACCGGGTCGAGGGCGTCGCGCTCCCCGAGTCGGCGAGTGGCGTCAACGTCTACCCGATCGCGACGGTCCGCGGGAGCGACCGGACGGAGCTCGGGGCCGAGCTCGTCGACCTCGTGGCGGGAAGCACGGGCCAGGCGATCCTCGCCGGCTTCGGCTTCACCGGGCCGTAGCGGCATGGCTCGGACCGAGTACCCGGTCGGCCTGCCGCGGTGGGCCTTCGTGCCCGCCGCCGCGGCCGCGCTGCTCATGCTGCTCCCGCTCGTGGCCATGGCGAGCCGCGTCGACTGGGCGAGCCTCGGGGCCCTGATCACGAGCGAGTCGTCGCGCGCGGCCCTGGGGCTCAGCCTGCGGACGTCGGCGGTGAGCACGGGCCTGTGCCTGCTGCTCGGCGTGCCCTTGGCGCTCGTCCTCGCCCGCTCGCGGATGCCGGGCCTCGACCTGCTCCGGTCGCTGGTCCTGATCCCGCTCGTCCTGCCGCCCGTGGTGGGCGGCATCGCGCTGCTCTACACGTTCGGACGCCGCGGGCTGCTCGGGGAGGCGCTCGAGGTGGCCGGGATCCAGGTCGCCTTCTCGACGGTCGCGGTCGTGATCGCCCAGACGTTCGTCGCGCTGCCGTTCCTCGTGATCAGCCTCGAAGGCGCGCTGCGCACCTCCGGCCCGCGGTACGACGTCGTCGCGGCCTCGCTCGGCGCCCGGCCGACGACGGTGCTCACGCGCGTGACCCTTCCCCTGGTGTGGCCCGGTCTGCTGTCGGGCGCGGTCCTGTCGTTCGCCCGGTCGCTGGGGGAGTTCGGCGCGACCATCACGTTCGCCGGCAGCCTCCAGGGGGTGACCCGGACGCTCCCGCTCGAGATCTACCTGCAGCGCGAGTCGGACCCGGACGCCGCGGTCGCGCTGTCGCTGCTCCTGGTGCTCGTGGCCGTGCTGGTCATCGGCTTCGCCGCTCGCGGCAGGAGCGCGCTGTGACGTTCCGGCTCGCTGCCACGATGCCGCCCCGGGGGTTCGACGTCGAGCTCGACGTCGACGAAGGCCAGACGCTCGCGCTGCTCGGTCCCAACGGCGCGGGCAAGTCCACGGCGCTCGGGCTCGCGGCCGGGACGCTGCGACCCCACCAGGGGCGCGTCGAGCTCGACGGACGCGTGCTCACGCACGTCGAAGGCGGGCGCACGCGGACCTGGGTTCCCCCGCACGCCCGGCAGGTCGCGTTCCTGGCGCAGGAGCCGTTGCTCTTCCCGCACCTGTCCGTGCGCTCGAACATCGCCTTCGGACCACGTGCCCAGGGGAGCTCGCGGCGGGTGGCGCGCGACGAGGCGCAGCGCTGGCTCGAGCGGATCGGGATGACCGAGCTGGGCGACCGGAAGCCGTCCACGCTGTCCGGCGGGCAGGCCCAGCGGATCGCCGTCGCGCGTGCGCTCGCCGCCCGCCCGCGCCTGCTCCTGCTCGACGAGCCCATGGCCGCGCTCGACGTCGAGGTCACGCCCGCGCTGAGGCAGACCCTCCGGCGGATGCTGGCGGACCAGACGGCGATCATCACGACGCACGACATGCTCGACGCCCTGCTCCTGGCCGACCAGATCGCCGTGATCGACGGCGGACGCGTGGTCGAGCGCGGGCCGACGGCTCAGGTGCTCGCCCGCCCTCGCAGCGCGTTCGCCGCGCGCATCGCCGGGCTCAACCTGCTGGCCGGCACCTGGACCGACGACGGGGTGCGGTTGCCGTCGGGAGAGGTGGTCCACGGGCACGCCGGCGGGCGTGACGTCGGGCTCGAGGTCGCGACCGGTACCCCTGCGGTCGCCGTGTTCCGCCCTGCGGCCGTCTCGGTCTACCTGGGCCCGGCGCCCGGGTCGCCCCGCAACACGTTCCGCGGCACGGTCACCGCACTCGAACCCCACGGCGACCTGCTGCGCGTGCGCACGCAGCACCTTGCCGCGGACGTCACGCCTCAGGCCGTGGCCGAGCTGGAGCTGCACCCCGGGGCGACGGTCTGGCTCTCGGTCAAGGCCGCCGAGGTCGACGTCTACGCCGCGTGAGCGCCGTCCTGCACTGCCCGCCGCAGGCGCCGAGGGCCGGGCCTCCACCATGGGCTGCGGCGCCGCCGACCATGGGGTTGTTCGACGTCCGGGGCCGTCACGACCGACTATTCGCATGGTCGGCACCTGGTTGGCGCATGGTCGGCAGGGGTGTCAGAGGGTCGGCATAGCGTCGGTGCATGGTGAACCTCGAGGACGAGCTGGTCCTGCCGGACGCGGCCGCGTGGCGGGCCTGGCTCGACGAGCACGAGGACTCGGCACCCGACGGGGTCTGGCTCGTGCTCGCCAAGAAGGGCAAGGACGCTCCCACCACCCTGACGCATGCCACGGCGCTCCAGGAGGCGCTGTGCAGCGGGTGGATCGACGCCCAGGCCCGGTCCCGCGACGACGCCACCTCGCTGCAGCGCTTCTGCCCGCGCCGGGCCCGGAGCCGGTGGTCGGTCCGCAACCAGGAGTTCGTCGCGCTGCTGATCGAGGAGGGACGCATGCGGCCGCGAGGGCTCGCCGAGATCGACAAGGCCAAGGCCGACGGCAGGTGGGAGGAGGCCTACCACGGCCCCGCCCGCATCGAGGTCCCGCCCGACCTCGCCGAGGCGATCGCCGCCAGCCCGGCGGCGGCGGAGATGTTCGCCGCCCTCACCTCGCAGAACCGTTTCGCCATCCTCCACCGCCTCACGGCCGTCAAGAAGCCCGAGACGCGGGAGCGCAACATCGCCAGGTACGTCGCGATGCTCGAGCAGGGCGAGACCTTCTACCCGCAGAAGCGGCGTCCCGCGAACCCGGGCTGAGCCCGTCGCCGGACCTCCGCAACGCCGGGCCGCCTTCCTTGAAGGCGCCTGCGACCTGGGCGTACGGTCACTGCCACCATCCCTGTGCGGAGGTGCACGTGGACGTCGCAGTGCAGCGAGCGATGGACCGGCTGGCCGGCCTGCTGGGCCGGCTCGACGCCGGTCCGCGAGGCGGCGAGGCGTCGGCACGGCTCGACGAGGCGTCACGCCAGGCCGAGGAGCTCGCCACGCTGCTGCGCCGCGCGTCGGGGGAGCACCCGACGTCGGCGCGCATCGCCGAGCTGGTGCGGACGGTGCTGCTCGGGCCCGCGGACGCCGCGAGCGATGCGGCGGCCGAGCTCGAGCGGTCCGGCGTGTTCCCGGCCGGGGCGGGCACGGTCGTCGCGGCCGTCGCCGCGTGCGGTGCCGCGGGAGCGCGGCTGGGAGCCGCGGTGGCCGGCGTCCGCGGACAGCTGCCCGACGCGCGCCTGCAGCTCGGGGGCGCGGACCACGAGATCGTCGTCTGCGTCGCGCCGACCGGCCTGGCCCGCGGGTACGCCACGCTCGAGCGCGCGCGACGACGGGTCGAGGCCGACCTGGGCGAGCCCGGGGCGCGGGTCGCGGTCGGGGTCGGCACCCGCAGGCCGGGGCTCGCCGGGGCTGCCCGTTCCTACGACGAGGCGCGGCTCGCGCTACGCGTGGCCCGGGTCGCCGGCGCGCGGCCGGTCGCGTGCTGGGCCGACCTGGGCGTCTACCGGATCGCGGCCCGGCTCGCGGACCGTGGCGAACGAGTCGAGGCCGTCCACCCGCCGCTCGCGGAGCTCATGTCGCGGACCGACGCGACCCCTTTGCTGCGCACGCTCGAGACCTACCTCGACACCGCGGGGAACGCCCATGCCACGGCAGCCGCGCTGCGCGTCCACCGCGCGTCGCTGTACAACCGGCTGCAGCGGCTCGAGCACCTCGTGGGGACCGATCTCAAGGACGGCGGTGAGCGCGCGGTGCTCCACGTCGCGCTCAAGCTGGGCCGGCTGACCGGCGAGCACGCCCCCGGCTGAGCGGCGGTCGGGCCCGCCGTGGCTACGGCCACGGCAGGCCCGACCGCCGCGGGGTCACCTGCCGAGCTCGTCCGCG
>Ga0233372_1001183_pt1 | contig 9995 bp, 6 predicted proteins | sample ElkDunMinimDraft_4_FD_191538 | JGI IMG/M metagenome (GOLD analysis project Ga0233372, IMG submission 191538) | Fecal eukaryotic communites from dung pellets of Tule Elk in California, USA - Elk Dung D8 | ecosystem: Host-associated > Mammals > Digestive system > Large intestine > Fecal | place... | reverse complement strand
TTCCTAAAACCTTTTGTAAAGGTGCCATTTTAAACTTATCTAAACTTAGCTCTAAATCGAGCTCACCTTTAGAATTTTTTTCAAAATTTATATTTCCATCAATAGCTAACTTTTCGCCTTCGTTATTTCTAATTTTGGCATCAACATTAAAGATGTTAAAACTATCATTCCCCTTAACTTTAAAAGTTAGATCGCCAATTTCGTAATCGTTTAATATGAATTTTTTAATTTCTAAATCTGATGAAGGCTGATATTGTTCGGCTTTAGTTTGTTTAACACTAATAATTCCGTTAAGTTGACCTCCAAGAGTTAAGCTAGTACTTGTAAAAGGTAATAATTTAGCCAAATTAAGGTCGTTAAATGATAAATGTAAATCTTTGTAATTTTTACCGTTTACAAATCCAACTAAATTCATTTTTTGATCTTCATGAGAAATCGAAATATTATCGACCTCAAAATCATCAATTTTTTTATTAAAAATAATTTTATTATCCTCTAAATCATTTTTTTCGTTAATAAACCATGAAAAATCTTTTATACTAATCTCAGATTTTTTAAATCCTAAAACAGATTTATTTTCAGGATTTATAGTATGGTAAATATTTAAATTATAAGAATCTTGAGATTTAGGTCCGCCTTTAAACTCTGAGCGAACATACATCGTGTCATTAAGAGTTAAATTAATTAAGTTAAAATTTGACAATTTATAATTAGGTACTTTTATTGAGTCCATTTCGATAAAAGTATTGAACAATGGGTTTTTGTTATTAACCTGAATGCTTACATTATCAAATTCATTATTATAAATTATTAAATTTGGTGACTTAAAGTTCATTCTGAAATCGTTAGTATCTCCGTCAATTTTTCCCTTTAAAGTAGTTTTGTTACTTACACTGATTTTTTCGTCAAAAACCTCGACAATTTTGTTATAAATAGCAATATCGAAATCTATAAATTGATTTTCTTTTAATTTAAATGAAGAATAATTAGAATATAAACTACCTAGTGCATTTTGTACTAATTTACTTACTTGGTTAACTTTATAAATCCCAACAACTTTACCAGAAATTATATCTGGCGATTCAAAATTTAAGGTTCGAACTTTATCTTCAAAACTAGATGTTATAACAAAATCATTGAAAACAAAATCTTTATCTGTTACCTTAATAGTAATATTATTTACAGTTGCCACTCCAATAATATCATCAATAGTATTTCCAGTTGCTTTAACATCAAATTCTCCGCTAAAAACAGCCGTTTCATCTGATTTTCTAATACCTAATAAATGTAAATTTGCATGTGATACATTAGCCTTAAAGTCAAATTCCTTATGTTTTTCTTCTAGACTAATTAAACCTTTAAAATCTAATTTTAAATTTGGATCATTAGCAACTAAATTTCCATTAAAATACGGTTGTTTAAAATTTCCGTCAACTTCAATGTTTTTATAACTATAACCTCCAAAATCTAATTTATTAATATGACCAATTACAGAAACATCAAGCGATTTTTTAGTAAAACCTGTGCCATCAATCGTTGCACTGAATGTTGTTTTATCAAAAGATTTTTCATTAAAAAAATATCCTATATTAAAATTATCTAATGAAATATCTCCCAGATAATGAACATTTTCTGGGTTATCAAAACCTTCTAATGATATAAATGCATCTGCCTTTCCTATCGAAGTAAGTACATTCATACTAGTAACCAAATCTTTAGGCGTAACATCAACTTGCCCAACCATAACAATGCTTCCTAATCTATCTAATTCAATCGGAAGTTTTTCGTTCAGAACTCGAGGAAGTATTAATTTTGTTTTTTGATAAGATGTTTGAACTTTAGTAAAATAACCATTCATTCTAAAAAGCTTATCTTTATTAAATAAGTTTTGGAATCTGACTTTTCCAATAATATCAGTATCAGAAGTATGGAAAGCAGATAAATTAAATAGAGTGAAATTATTTAGAAGCCCTTGCGCTTTAGTTTGTAAATAAAAAAATTGATTGGGTGCAAATTCATTATAAAAAAGATTTAAATCATTCGCAGCAATTTTAGATCTTACTATATCTGCCTCTATACGAACTTTATTTGTAAAATCTTGAAAATATTTTGGCTTATATATAAGTTCAACAGCACCTTCAATAGTTGATTGTGGAGTTTTTAACGTTAAATTTTTTAAGTATAAGTTTGTTTTGTTGTATAAAAAATTTCCAGAAAGCTGATCAATTTGTAAACCGCGATGGTCGTGCAAACTAATTTTGTTTATTACTGCTGTAATTTCTGGTCCTTTAATATAAAAATCATCCAAATCTCCATTTAAATTAGTCATATTTAAAATGGTCGGATTTTCTAAATTTTCGTTTATAAATTGAAATCTAGAATCAAAAGCTTTAATATTTGGAGATGCTAATCTAAATCTTCCTGTCCCAGGCTTTCCATCATCAACTTTATCAATAAAATTATCTAAACTGGTAAAATCTTCTCCTTTATATTTTTTTATTTTAAAGTTAAAACTCGTTAATTCAGCCTCTCCTAAAAATATTTTAGAATTAGCCATTTCTTTTATTCCAAGTAAATTGGTTCTTAAGTTTTGAACGTATAATAAAGTATCTTGATGATGATCTTGAATGTATAATCCTTTTATATCAACATCACCAAAAACAGAAAGATAAACTTTATCAATTGTTATATTTGTACCTAAAGCTTGGTTAAGTTTATCTGTGGCAATTTTTCCTAAAAAATTTTGAAAAAATGGGAGCAACGCTAAAACACTTAGGCTTACTAGCAAAAGTATGATAGCTAAGAAAAGGCGTTTTAATATTTTATTTAATTTTTTGATAGCTTATTTTATTATAATTTTGTAGTATGAAATTCACTCTGTTAAATAATGCTTCAACATTATGTCAAAGATAATACAGAGTTCAGATATTTTCATTTTAAATATAACCTTTTTTATGGAAAAAAATCCTATATATATATTAGCAATTGAAAGCTCTTGCGATGACACAAGTGCTGCTGTTTTATGTAATGACGTGGTTTTATCAAATGTAGTTGCTTCGCAAAGTATTCATCAGAAGTACGGAGGCGTTGTTCCCGAATTGGCCTCAAGAGCACATCAACAAAATATTGTTCCTGTGGTTGATGTTGCAATTAAGGAAGCAAATATTACTAAAGAACAATTATCTGGAATTGCATTTACTCAAGGTCCGGGTTTAATGGGTTCACTTTTAGTTGGCGGATCGTTTTCAAAATCTTTAGCCTATGCACTTAATATTCCATTAATTGCTGTAAATCATATGCATGCGCACATATTAGCCCATTTTATTGATGAAAAAGGTTATGAAAAACCCAAATTTCCATTTTTAGCGTTAACAATTTCTGGTGGACATACGCAAATTGTAAAAGTAAACGATTTTTTTAATTTAGAAATTTTAGGTGAAACTACGGATGATGCCGTTGGCGAAGCCTTTGATAAGTCCGCTAAATTATTAGGTTTACCGTATCCTGGAGGTCCTTTAGTCGATAAAAATGCTCAACTGGGTAATCCAAAAGCTTTTCCTTTTACAAAACCAAAAGTTGATGGGCTAAATTTTTCATTTAGTGGATTAAAAACTCAAATTATGTACTTTTTACAGAAAAAAACAGCTGAAAATCCAGCATTTATTTCTGAAAACATGAATGATATTTGTGCCTCAATACAACATACCATTATTAATATTTTAATGGATAAGCTAAAATTGGCTGTGCAAGAAACTGGCATAAAACAAATTGCAATTGGCGGTGGTGTTTCAGCAAATTCTGGAATTAGACAAGCTCTTCTCGACGCTGAAAAAAAATATAATTGGAAAGCATTTATTCCAAAATTTGAATACACAACTGATAATGCTGCCATGATTGGAATTGTTGGTTACCATTATTTTTTAAATGAAAAATTTGCCGAAAAAACTGTTACTAACCAAGCAAGACTAGAATTCTAATGCAATTATTTTACACACCAGATATTACTCCTACAACTATTGAGTTTTCATTCGATAAAGATGAAAGTAAACATATTATTAAGGTTTTAAGAAAGTCAGAAGGTCAAATTATACATATTACCGATGGTGTTGGAAATCTATATTTTTCTGAAATTATTTTGGCTTCAGAAAAAAAATGTACAATTAAAATAACTGAATGTAAGTCTTACCAACCAACAAATTTTTATATTCATTTAGCTGTTGCCCCAACTAAAATGAACGATCGGTATGAGTGGTTTTTGGAAAAAGTTACCGAAATTGGTGTGAACGAAATAACACCCATTATTTGTGATAACTCTGAAAGAAAAATTATAAAAAACGAACGTTTTGATAAAATAATTTTAGCTGCTATGAAGCAGTCTAACCAATTTTATTTACCAAAATTAAACGACCCTATAACATATAAACAATTCATAGCTCAAAATTTAGATGGTAATTTATTTATTGCGCATTGTGAAGAAAGAGATAAAGTACTTTTAAAAGATGCTTTTAAAATTCAGGAAAAATATACTCTTTTAATTGGTCCTGAAGGTGATTTTTCAACTAAAGAAATTGATGCAGCAATAAACAAGGGGTTTAAACCCGTTTCATTGGGGCATACCAGACTACGAACAGAAACGGCCGCTGTAGTGGGTTGTCATACTTTTGTTTTAAAAAACGAATAATTTTTAATCGGAAGTTGTTAATTTATAATATTAAAATAAACAAAAATTAAAAAGGTATTACTTTAAAGTGATACCTTTTTGTTTAAAAACACACTAAACTTCATAGCCTTCCGTTATATTAACTGTTGTTAAATTTTGTTAAATAAAATTTGTAACAAACTGATTTATATCATTTATTGATAAGAGAAGCTTATCTACCTTTATTAAAAATTAAACCTGATTATTATGAAAAAAGTTTTATTATCGTTAACGGCTTTATTAGGAGTTGTTTCTGCTTCTTATTCACAATCAGAATCTGAAAACACAAGTTCAGATTTTAAAAGATGGCAAATTCGTGTTAGAGGTGTTGGTGTAGTACCAAATGAAAGTGCTAAAATTGGAGCTATTGGTGGTGATGTTAATATTTCATCTGTTTTTATTCCAGAATTAGACTTTACCTACTTTTTTACAAAAAATATTGCTGCCGAATTAATTTTAGGTACATCAAAACATAAGGTTAATACTGTAGGATCTGATTTAAGTCCAATTAATGGCCCAACAGAAGCAAATGTAGATTTAGGTTCGGTACGTTTACTACCTCCTACGTTAACTGTACAATACCATTTTTATCCTACTAAAGATAAAGTTTTTAAACCATATATTGGGGCAGGTGTAAATTATACAATTTTTTACGATGTTAAATCTGGAGTAGCAAAAGATGTTAAGTACGATAACAAAGTTGCTTTAGCGTTACAAGCGGGTGCTGACTTAGATATTACTGATAACATTTTTTTAAACATTGATGTTAAATACCTTTTCTTAAAAACAGATGTTACTGTAGATGCTTCTAATTTAAATGGAGGAGCTACATTAGACATTCCAGCAAGTGTAAAAATCAATCCACTTCTTTTAGGATTTGGTGTAGGTTACAGATTTTAATAAAATATTACAAAAACTCGAGCACTTGCTCGAGTTTTTTATTACCAAATAATTAAATCTTTATTTTTAAGTTTTAAATAATCATTTGTTTTACTAAAATGCTTGTTTCCAAACCATTTTCCTTGATTTGCACTCATAGGTGATGGGTGTCCAGATTCTAAAACAACATGCTTACTCTTATCTATTTTTTTTCCTTTTTTTTGTGCATAATTTCCCCAAAGTAGAAAAATAATATCTGTTGTCTGCGATGAAATATACTCAACAACATTAGCCGTAAACTGCTCCCAACCTTTTTTTTGATGACTTCCTGGCAAACCTTGCGCTACAGACAATACATCATTCAATAAAAAAACACCTTGCTTTGCCCAATGTTCTAAATTACCACTAATCGGAATCTCAACACCTGCATCTTGCTGTAACTCCTTAAAAATATTTCTTAACGACGGTGGAAAATTTACTCCGTCGTTAACAGAAAACGACAAGCCATTAGCTTGATTTGGTCCATGGTAAGGATCTTGCCCTAAAATAACAACTTTTATCTCGGTCAAATCGGTTAATTCAAAAGCTTTAAAAAGCATATTTTTTGGCGGATACACAATTTTTGAGTTGTATTCTGAGTCAATAAAACACATCAAATCTTTAAAATAATCTTTTTGCTTCTCTTGTTCAAAAAAAAGCTGCCAATTTGTTTTCATTATTATACAATTTGTAATCAAAATTACCGAATATAATTAACAATAACATTTTAGTTCGTAAATTTGTAGCTCAACTCATACATGAACTATGATATCGATCACTAATAAAACATTAGAAGATTTAGAATTTAATACCATATTAGAAACCATTTCTGGACTTTGTACAACAGAAATGGGAAAAGAAAAAGCGTTAGAAATTAAACCTTATAATAATCGTGAAGAATTATTAGATGCCTTAGCTCAAACCTCAGAGTATCAATCTTCATATTCTAATAACAATGCCATTCCATCTCACTATTTTGAGCCAATAGTACACGAACTTCAGTACATTGCTATTGAGGATAGTTACATAGAAATTTCGGGATTACGAAAAATTGCAACTTTAAGTGAAAACACAAATATTTTATTACAATTTCTAAAAAAGTTTGACGATTACTATCCAAAGCTTAATAAAAAAGCTTCTTCTATAGAAATTACCAATTACATTGCGAAAACTATTGACGATATTAGTGATAAATACGGCGAGATTAAAGATTCGGCTTCGCCAGCGCTAAAAGAAATTAGAATGCAAATAAACTTTGTTCGAGGCAAAATCAATCAATCGTTTGGAATGGTTTTATCACAATATTCAGCCGCTGGATATTTAGATGAAATACGAGAAACTGTGGTTGATAATCGTCGCGTTTTAGCAGTAACAACCATGCATCGAAAAAAAGTTAAAGGTAGCATTTTAGGAAGTTCTAAAACCGGAAGCATTACGTATATTGAACCCGAAATTACGCATCGTTATACGCGCGAATTACAAAATTTAATGTACGACGAAAAGCAGGAAATTATTAAAATTTTAAAGCATGTTACCAATTTATTACGTCCACATCATGCCTTATTAATTGCTTACCAAAACTTTTTATCGGATGTAGATATTATATCGGGTAAAGCCCGTTATGCAAATAAGATCAATGCAATTCTACCCGAAATTGTTGATGAAAAAATCATTCAATTTCGTGAAGCATACCACCCTATTCTATTTTTAAATAATAAAGAAAAAAATAAAGTTACTTTTCCGCAAAATATTGATTTAACCGAAGAAAAACGTATCATCGTAATATCTGGTCCAAATGCAGGCGGTAAAAGTATTACGCTAAAAACAGTTGGCTTATTACAATTAATGCTACAATCTGGAATGCTTATTCCGGTTCACGAACGTAGTAAAACTAGTTTATTTGATCGAATTTTAACTGACATTGGTGATAATCAATCAATTGAAAATCATTTGTCAACTTATAGTTATCGATTAAAAAACATGAATTACTTTTTAAAAAAATGTAACAATCGAACATTGTTTTTAATTGATGAGTTTGGGACTGGTTCTGACCCAGAGTTAGGTGGCGCGTTAGCCGAAGTATTTCTAGAAGAATTTTATGATAGAGAAGCCTTTGGTATTATTACAACTCATTATGCAAAGCTTAAAATTTTAGCAAACGAATTACTAAATGCAGTTAATGCAAATATGATGTTTGATGAAAACAGCCTTGAACCTTTGTACAAATTAATTATTGGTCAGGCCGGAAGCTCGTTTACTTTTGAAGTAGCACAAAAAAATGGAATTCCTTTTGGCTTAATTAATCGAGCAAAAAAGAAAGTAGAATCTGATAAAATTCGTTTTGATAAAACAATTGCAACGTTACAAAAAGAACGCACCAAGCTTGAAAAAACTTCACAAAATTTAAAAGAAGAGGAAGTAAAAGCCCGTCAAGAAAGCACTAAAATGCAATCCATAAATAGTAAAATTCAGCAAAAATTAGAAAGTTACCAAGAGCTTTTTGATTCGAATCAGCGTTTAATTTATATGGGACAAAAAATTGACGACATTTCTGAACGCTACTTCAATAATAAAAGTAAAAAAGATTTGATAGGTGATTTTTTAAAACTTGTTGAAATTGAAAATTCTAAACGTAAAAAAATAACGGTTAAAGAAAAAAAGGAAAAAGAAGAAGTTATTAAACAAGTCGAGAGTGAAGTAAAAGTTGTAGTAGAAAAAATTAGAGAAGAGAAAAAAGAAAAGAAAAAAATTGAAGCGCTACAACCTAATAAAACAAACTTTACGCTAAAAATTGGAGATCGGGTTCGAATGATAGATGGTTTAGCCGTTGGAACTATTGATGCAATTGAAAAAAATAAAGCCACTGTAAATTACGGGTTTTTCACTTCTAAAGTAACTTTAGATCAGCTCGAAATGGTTGAACGAAAAAAATAAATTATGATACTACCAGAAGGAAAAAAAATTATTTTATTTGACGGAATTTGTAATTACTGTAATGGTATTATTAATAAAATAATTGAAAATGATAAAGAAAATATATTTGTATTTGCTGCCATACAATCAGAAAAAGGACAACAAATAATTAAACACATTGGTCTAGATAGTTCTATTGATTCAATTGTTTTGTACGATCCGGGTTTTGCATATTATGTTAAAGCAGATGCCGTTTTACAAATCATAAATCACCTAAATGGAAAATACACTTTACTCAAATTAGGACATTTATTACCCGAAAGTATTCGAAATATTGCTTATGATTATTTTGCAAAAAACAGATATAAATGGTACGGAAAAACTGAAGAATGCAGAGTTCCAACTGAATTAGAACGAGAAAAGTTTTTAAACTAAACCGCTAACTTTGTTTTAACTTTTGCTTTTAAAAAAAATAATTAACAAATTAAATGTTTTATTTATTCTATAAAACCAATATAACAGATAAATCCATAAAACATTAGCTACCTTAAATAAATTATAATAAGAACTGATTATTTTTCCTCAATTTTGTTACTCGTAAAAATAAACAAATAAAAATATTTAAATGAATAACATTACCCGTTTATTCGACTTTATTCATTATCAAAAACAAAACTATCCGTTAGACGATTCTTTTGTAGATAAAAAAAATGGAGAATGGATAAAAACCAGCACACAAACATACATTGATAAGGCAAATGCTTTATCTCGTGCGTTGTTACACCTTGGAGTAGAAAAAAATGACAAGGTTGCCATTATTACAACAAATAATCGTTCTGACTGGAATATTGCTGATACTGCAATATTACAAATTGGTGCTCAAACAATCCCAATCTATCCTAATATTTCTGAGGAGGATTATGAGTACATTTTTAACCACTCTGAAAGCAAGTATTGTTTTATTTCTGATGCTATTTTATTAGAAAAAATTAAAAAAATTCAACATAAATTACATCATCTAACCCAAATTTATACGTTTGACGAAATAGACCAGGAAACCTCTATAAACTCATTAATTAATTTAGGGATTGAATTAGATACACAAAATAAAGTTGAAGATTTAAAATCCAATGTAGACCCATTAGATTTAGCATCAATAATTTATACATCTGGAACTACCGGTAGACCCAAAGGTGTAATGCTATCTCATAATAACTTAGTTAAAAATGTTTTGTATGCAAGCCAACGTGTAGATTTACCCTTAGGAAATACAATAACTTTAAGCTTTTTACCATGTTGTCACGTTTTTGAGCGTGTTTTACTCTATTGCTACCAATATAAAGGATATTCAACATATTTTGCTGAAAGTATTGAAAATGTTGCTGAGAACATAAAAGAAGTTCGTCCAAACATGATGACAGTTGTTCCTAGATTATTAGAAAAAGTTTATGATAAAATTATTGCA
>Ga0233372_1001180_pt1 | contig 10010 bp, 10 predicted proteins | sample ElkDunMinimDraft_4_FD_191538 | JGI IMG/M metagenome (GOLD analysis project Ga0233372, IMG submission 191538) | Fecal eukaryotic communites from dung pellets of Tule Elk in California, USA - Elk Dung D8 | ecosystem: Host-associated > Mammals > Digestive system > Large intestine > Fecal | place... | reverse complement strand
TTCCGTCGCACCGTCGGCTTCTCGGCGACCGCGGCGCTGTCGCGCGCAGACTTCGGCATCGATGCCTGGCGCTCGCTGATCGGCGATGTGGTCGAGCTGCGGCTGGAGGTCGAGGCCACCCGCAGTCGCGGCGGCGGCGGCGACCTCGAGGCGCCCGAGAACGGAGTGCCGGAAAACGTTCCACTCGAAGATGCCGACCCACCGGCGCGAGACGGAACGCCGGCGGCCGCGACCCCATGACCCTGCGCAACACCGACGAGCGCTGGGGCCCGGTCAGCCAGTCGCTGCACTGGCTGGTGGTGGCGCTGATCCTGGCGACGGGGACCTTTGGCCTGGTGATGGGCGACATGCGCAACGGTCCGACCAAGATCGAGATCTACGCACTGCACAAATCCCTGGGGCTGACCATCCTCGCCCTGGCGGCGCTGCGCCTCGCATGGCGCATGCACGCCGGCGCGCCGCTGCCGGCACCGGCTACGCCGCGCTGGCAAGGCCGCTTCGCCGCTTCCACCCACTGGCTGCTCTACGGGTTGCTGTTCGCGGTTCCGCTCAGCGGCTGGACCTTCAACTCGGCCGCGGGCTACCCGCTGCAGTGGTTCAAGCTGTTCAACCTGCCCGCACTGGTCGCGCGCGATGTCGAACTGCGCCAGTTCGCCCGCGACCTGCACGAGTGGCTGTTCTGGTCACTGGTCGTCGTTGCGCTGCTGCACGCGGCAGCCGCCGTGTACCACCACCTCGTCCTCCGTGACGACACGCTCGGGCGCATGTTGCCGCGCGCCTGGCGACGTCGCGCCGTACCGCCTCCTCTTTCCCAGGACTGACCCATGCGCATGTTCCGCATACTCATCCCCGTTGCTCTCGCCGCCGCGGCCACCGTGCCCGCGCTCGCGGCCGACTACGTGCAGGCTCCGGGCTCGTCGCTGGCGTTCGCCGGCAAGTACCAGGGCGAGACCTTCTCGGGCACCTTCCCCGACTTCCGCACGACGCTGCGCTTCGATCCCGCCGATCTCGGCGCCGGCAAGCTCGCGGTCACGATTCCGCTGGCGACCGCGACAACGCAGAACCCCGACTACGACAGCGAAATGCGCGGCAGCGCGTTCTTCGATGCGGCGAAGTTCGCGAATGCGACCTATACGGCGAGCGGGTTCCGCGATCTGGGCGATGGCCGCTACGCGGCCGACGGCACGCTCGAGCTGCGCGGCGTGCGCAAGCCGGTCACCCTGACCTTCACCTGGACGCCGGGCACGCGCCCCCTGCTGTCGGGACGGGCCACCGTGCCGCGGCTGGCCTTCGGCGTCGGCGGCGGCGAATGGGCCGATACCTCGATGATTCCCGACGAGATCGCGATCAGCACCCGCCTTCACCTGCAGCCGGCGAACTAGTCCGCCCCGTGTCCAGCCACTGGCGGGCGGTGGCCGCGTCGAAGGGCCAGTCGAGTTCGAGGCCGCTCGCGGCGTCGTGCAGCACCGGCACACGGGCGCCGTAGCGGGCCTCGAGGGCCGCGTCCTCGTCGATGAAGGCGCTCTCGAAATCCGGCGTCCCGGCGGCCGCCAGCACCTCCAGCGCCAGGTCGCACAGATGGCAGTCGTCACGCTGGTAGAGGATCAGGCTCGGTGCATTCATGCGGCGGCGCGTCAGCGCTGGGCGGGATGCGGTCCGTAGAATAGCCGCATGGCAGTCAGCACGTTCGACCTCTACAAGATCGGCATCGGGCCGAGTTCCTCCCACACCGTCGGGCCCATGCGCGCCGGCGCGCGCTTCGTGCGGCGCTGGCTGGAGGCGCCGGGACGGTTGCACGACGTCACGCGGATCCGCGCCGAAGTGTTCGGCTCGCTGGCGCTGACCGGGCGCGGCCACGGCACCGACAAGGCCGTGATGATGGGGCTGGAAGGCCACATGCCCAACCGGATCGATCCCGACATCATCCCCGACGCGCTGGCACGCATCCGCGGCGAGAAGCGCATCCGCCTGGGCGGCAGCCATGAGATCGGCTTCGACGAGAAGTCGGACCTGGTGATGAACAAGCGCCAGAAGCTGCCCTTCCATACCAACGGCATGCGCTTCACCGCCTACGCCGCCGATGGCAGCGTGATCGCCACGCGCGACTACTACTCGGTCGGCGGAGGCTTCGTGGTCAACGAGGACGAGGCGGCGGAGGACCGCATCGTCGCCGACACCACCGATGTACCGCACCCGTTCGCGAGCGGCGACGAACTGATCGCGCGCGCCAATGCCACCGGCCTGAGCATCGCCACGCTGATGCTGGAGAACGAGAAAGTCTGGCGCAGCGAGGACGAGATCCGCGAAGGCCTGCGCGAGCTGTGGGCCGCGATGCAGTCCTGCGTGGCGCGCGGCATCCGCCAGACCGGCACCCTCCCCGGCGGCCTGCACGTGACGCGCCGGGCGCCCGCGCTGCACGCGGAACTGTCCTCCAAGCCCGAGGCCGGCATGCGCGATCCGCTGACCGTGCTCGACTGGGTGAACCTCTATGCCCTCGCCGTCAACGAAGAGAACGCCGCCGGCGGACGCGTGGTCACCGCGCCGACCAATGGCGCAGCCGGCATCCTGCCCGCGGTGCTCCACTACTACGACCGCTTCTGCCCCAACTCCACCGAGCAGGGCATCTTCGATTTCCTGCTGACCGCGGCCGCCGTCGGCATCCTCTACAAGGAGAACGCCTCGATCTCCGGCGCCGAGGTCGGCTGCCAGGGAGAGGTGGGCGTGGCCTGCTCGATGGCTGCCGCGGGCCTGACCGCAGCGCTCGGCGGCACGCCGGGCCAGATCGAGAACGCGGCCGAGATCGGCATGGAACACAATCTCGGCCTGACCTGTGATCCGATCGGCGGCCTGGTGCAGATCCCCTGCATCGAACGCAATGCGATGGGCGCGGTCAAGGCCATCAACGCCTCGCGCATGGCCTTCCGCGGCGACGGAAAGCACAAGGTCAGCCTCGACAAGGTCATCAGGACCATGCGCGACACCGGCCGCGACATGCGCGACAAGTACAAGGAAACCTCGCGCGGCGGCCTGGCCGTCAACGTGATCGAATGCTGAGATGGTGGCGCTGGGCGAGCCGTTGGTTTCGATGGTCGGCTGGAGCATCCACGCGCTGGAGGTGATCGGCGTCGCAGTGATGCTTGGCGGGTTCGTGTTCGCCACGCTGCGCTGGCCGTTCGAACTGCGTCAGCGCGGCGGTCACCAGGCCTATCGGGCCTATCGCAAACACAGCGTCCGCGGCCTGATCCTGGGTCTGGAATTTCTGGTCGCGGCCGACATCATCCGCACGATCGTCGTCGAATACAGCGTTGACAGTCTGCTGATGCTGGCGGTGATGGTGCTGATCCGCAGCTTCCTGGTCTTCGCCCTGCATCTGGAAATCGAAGGCCGCTTGCCGTGGTACCAGGATGCGGCCGGCCGCGATCGCGACGGAAACGCCTGAAGCGATCGCTGCGGCTGCACGGCCACCGGCGCGGACGCGGGCGCAGTCCACGCCGCCGGCCGGTTCCGCATGGCGCCCCGATCAGGCGCTGATCGACAGCGTCAGACTGAACTGCCAGGGCACCGGGATGGCGACGGGTTCGGGGTCGCGGTGGGGATTGTCGCTGCCCAGCGAGAGGCCGCCGCTGAAACCGATCGACATCAGGCCGGTGAAGAAGCTGAAGATCTCGGCGAAATGGGCCAGGAAATCCGGCCCGCCGTTCTTCAGCTCGTCGGTGGCGTGGATGAAGGCCTGGTCGACATTCTGGATGTTGCCGTTGCGATCGACGGCAATGAAGCCGCTGCCGTTCTCGTTTTCCAGCAGCACGTTGCCGTCGCGCACCGCAAGGTCGAGGACCCGGCCGCCGCCAGCGAATTCCTGGAACGCCAGGTCGCCGCGGGCATTGCTGTCCACGCCGCTGATCTGCACGCCATAGTCGCCATCGGTAATTGTCACCACCGATGCCACGGTGGCGCCGTTGCCGCCCTTGGCCCAGGGCGTGGTTTCGATGGTCAGCTTGGTGCCGTCATCGAGCTGGAACGTGGTCTGCCCCCAGAAATCGAAAGCATGCTTGCCGTCGATCTCGACATGCGGGTCGCCCCAGATGCGGTAGTTCTCGCCCGTGCCCTTGTTGAAGACGATCACCTCGTCGTTGTCTCCGGCGGTGATCCGGTAGTTGTCGTTCTCGAACTGCACGCGACCGTCGCCGGTGCGCTGGGTGCTCGCGGAACCGGGCGCAGCCGGCAACTGGCCGCTGACGCTCAGGGAGACGGAAACGCTCAAGGTGTCGTTCACGGGATGCCCCTGGTATGCGACGGGATGAGGCCATTCCAGCGCGCCGCCGCGCCGCCCGACATCCGGGCGCACCCGATCTAGGGTCCGCCCCATATCCACCACCCCGCCGCGCGGATCAGGTCGTCGCTGCGCTGATCGCCAAGACATCATCGAGCAGCGCAGCGGCCGTGACCTCGGCTCCGGCCCCCGGCCCCTGGATGACCAGGGGCTGCGCGCTGTAGCGATCGCTGTGGATCGCCACCCGGTTGTCGGTGCCGCTGCCCGCGCACAGCGGATGCGCCGCCGGCAACGCACGCAGGCCGACGGACGCGCCCTGCACATCGAAGCGTCCGACGACGCACAGCCGCGCGCCCACGGCGGCGGCGGTGACGCGCCTTGCCTCGAGATCCGCGTCGAGCAGATGCAGACAGGCATCGACCGCATCACCGGCGGCGCGGGCAAGCCCCTCGGGCACCAGCGAGTCCACCACGACCTCGTGCGCCGGCAAGGCGATTCCCGCAGCGCGCGCCAGGATGAGGAGCTTGCGGCGCACGTCCTCGCCGGACAGGTCCACGCGCGGGTCGGGTTCGGTATAGCCCGAGGCGCGGGCCTGCCGGACCAGCGCCGAGAACGGCCGGCTGCCGTCGTGGTGCGCGCACAACCACGCCAGCGAACCCGAAAGCACGCCTTCGATCGCGTGGATCCGGTCTCCGCCGGCGATCAGCGAACGCAGGCTGCGCAGCAATGGAAGGCCAGCGCCGACCGTGGCGCTGTCGCCGTAGCGGCCCCCGGACGCGCGGGCGTCGTCGATGGCCAGTGCGCGCCCGAGGTCGCCACCGGTGCCGAGCTTGTTGGCGGTGACCACATGCACGCCGCGCGCCAGCCATTCGGGATGCCAGTCGGCCACGGTCTCGCTCGCGGTCGCATCGACGATGATGTCGCCGGGCCTGGGACTCTCGCCCTCCGCCCACGGCGGGAAACCTGCGTGCCGGCGCGCAGCGGCGCGGGCCTGGGCAAGTGCGCCCTGCAGGTCGCCCCCACCGGCGATCTGGGTTCTGGAATTGCACAGCCAGGCGATGTCGGGCAGCGCAGCGCCTTGGGCGACGAGGCGGCTGTAGCGGGCAACGAACGCCGAACCCACGGTGCCGGTGCCGAGCAGGGCCAGGTGCCCCGGGCGTGGATGGCGGCCGCGTTCCCGCCACAACGGCACGACCGTGCTCATGCTTCAGCGCCCGCGCGGCCCGGACGCGGGGCCGAGTCCAGCACCGCGGTCGCGCGCGCCAGCCCGTTCTCCAGGTCGACCAGCAGATCGTCCAGCGCCTCGATGCCAACCGACAACCGCAACAGGCCATCGGAGATTCCAGCAGCGCTGCGGGCTTCCGGCGCCATCGCTGCATGGGTCATCGTGGCCGGATGCGCGATCAGGCTTTCCACCCCGCCCAGCGATTCGGCCAGGGTGAACCGTTCCACCGCCTCGACGAAGGCGCGCACCACGTCAGCCTGCGCCACGCCGGGCGCTTCGGCCAGTTCGAACGACAGCATCGCGCCGAAGCCCGATTGCTGGCGCGCGGCGATCGTGTGTCCGGGGTGATCGTCCAGCCCGGGGTAATGCACCCTTGCGACGGCCGGATGCGCGGCCAGCAGGGCGACCACGCCGGCAGTGTTCTCCTGGTGCACACGCAGCCGGGCATCGAGCGTGCGCAGGCCGCGCAGGGTCAGGAAGCTGTCGAAGGGAGAGCCGGTAATGCCCAGTGCGTTCGCCCACCATGCGAGCTGCGCATGCAGGTCGGCATCGCGCGCGATGACCGCGCCTCCGACCACATCACTATGGCCGTTGATGTACTTGGTGGTCGAATGCAGGACGACATCGGCGCCGAACTCGATGGGGCGCTGCAGCGCCGGCGACAGGAAGGTGTTGTCGACCGCCACCAGGGCGCCGGCGCGGTGCGCTGCCTCGATGACGAAGCGCAGATCGGTGATGCGCAGCAGCGGGTTGGACGGCGTCTCGATGAGCACCAGCTTCGGCCGCGTCGCGAGCGCGTCGGCGAGGGCACGCGGATCGGTCAGGTCCGCGGTGACCAGCTGGAAATGGCCCTTGCGCGCGAGGACATCGAACAGGCGCCAGCTGCCGCCGTAGGCATCGTGCGGCACGACCAGGCGATCGCCAGGCTCCAGCAGCGCGTTGAGCACGAGGGTGATCGCTGCCATGCCGGTCGCGGTGACCACCCCACCCGCGCCACCCTCGAGCTCGCTCAATGCGTCGCCGAGCAGATCGCGCGTGGGATTGCCGCTGCGGGTGTAGTCGTATTGCCGCTTCTCGCCGAAGCCGGCAAAGCTGAAGTTGCTCGACAGCACGATCGGCGGCGTCACCGCCCCGAAGGCCGGATCGCGATCGATGCCGGCGCGCACGGCACGGGTGGCGGGATGGCAGGCGGCGCCGGTCGGAACGTGGAAGCTCATGCGGATTCTCCAGACAGTGGGGCGCGCAGCGCGGCCGTGAGCAGGTTGTCGATGCGATCGGTTTCCTTGAGGAAGGCGTCGTGGCCGAAGCTCGAGCGGAGCACCCGCAGGCGTCCGTTGCCGCCCAGACCTTCGAGCAAGGTCACCGCATCCGTCAGCGGCACCAGGCGGTCGCCCTCGACCGCGATCACCGTGGTGGGCACGTGCACCTGGCACGGATCGACGCGATGCAGATCGATCGATTCCGACAGGCGCAGCCAGGCATTGACCGGGGTACGCGCAGCGAATCTGCCGCCGGCGACATCGAGATAGTCCTCCGCCGCCACGCGGACGCGGCCATTGACGAGCTGCGGCGCCGCGTCGAAACGTTCGGCGAATTCTTCCGGGGTGCGATAGCTCAGCATCGCGAACTGGCGCGCCAGCGCCAGTCCCTGCGCGTCGGCGCATTGCAGCTGGCCCAGCGCCACGGCCTGGCGCTGCAGGGCGCGCCACGCCGCTGCATAGGGATGGGCGCGGTGCGCGCCGCTGACCGCCACCAGCCGACGCAGCCGTGCCGCATGTCGCGCCGCCAGCTGCAGGCCGACGAGCGCGCCATAGGAATAGCCGACGAAGGCATCCAGGCGTGCGATGCCGAGCGCGTCGAGCAGCGCCGCGATCGCGTCGGCCTGGTCCGCCGTATCGATCGGCGCGTCGAGTTCGCCATCGGCACCGACGAAGTCGAAGGCCAGCAATCGCAGCTGCGCCGGATCGAGTACGCGCCCCGGCGCGACCAGGCCCTCCAGCCAACCGGCATCGCCATCGGCGGCGTTGGCGGCCAGGTGCCGGTTCGCGGAAATGCCGCCGGCAACGAAGACGACGGGCGCCGAGGCGGGACCCTGCAGTTCGTAGCGCAGGGTCAGGCGCCGGCTGCCGGCATGCCGCATCGACAAATGCACATCGACGCTGCCGCGAAAGGCCGCGGGCGGCGCCGCGCAAGTGGAACCAATGCCGAGCGGCCCGGCGGTCTCGGACGTGGGATCGGTGCGGTGCTGCTGGGTATCGACGAGGCTCATGACGCGGCTTTTTCCGGATGGGCGGGGCCATCGCGTCGCGCGGAGATCGCCGGAAGCCGCCAATGGGCGGAATGCAATACCGGCACGCGGCCGGCACGGCATCACCATCTTCCGGTGGACACACAGGTCCCCGCAGGACTTGGCACCTCGATGGACGCCGCGCGATGCGCGGATCCCATCAGGTTGCCCCGGCCTCAAAGGGCCTGTCCCTCAGCCGGTCTCGATGGATGGACGCAGGTTGCCTGCGTCCACGACACAAGTCAATCGCTTCATGCGGATGCAGAGATGGATACTTGCAGCCGCAAGTATCGGGCGCTCCAGAGCGGCGCGCCGGCATACTCGGCGGATGCCTCACGCCCGCCACTTCGCAGCCAACTCGCTGACCGCCTGTCCCACCGCGCCCGCCAGGCGCCCGCGTGTCCCGCACTGGTGTCTGGCCGGCAACCGCGGCGGGCGGACCACTGATGCCCTTCGGGACCGGGCGCTTCTCCGCGCGCTCCGCTGCCTTGCCGGGTTCCCAGGTCACTTGGCGTACGCCCGCGGGGCATTTTCCGAAAGGCGCGATGCGCTCAGGCGATGACGGCAATTCGATTCCGGTCTTCCACCTGCGCCACGTTGCCTCGAGCCTCCGCCTCCATCGCGGGTGCCGGCGCCGATCCCGCTTCCTCGACGCATCGCCTGCGCATCGCCTGCGCTCTGCTGGCAATCTGCCTGCCGACGCTCGGTCACGCGCAGACGCCAGCGTGGCGCGAGTGGTCGGGCCTGCGCACCGCTTCGCCCGCTGCGCTGCCGCCCCGCCCGCAGCGCAGCGCGGGCTCCGCGCCGGTGGGCCTCGAATTGCGCTCCCACGCCGGCGGCATCGAGGTGACGGCGGTGAACCGTCTCGCAGGGCCGGTCGAGGTGATGCTCGTGGCCGACGGTGTTCCGCCATCCGCCCACCCGGAACTGCCCGCGCGCGCGATCGTTCCCGGCGGCGGCCGCGTGATCGTTGCCAGTCTCAAGGCCGGCGCCGGTGGGGCGCGGCTGCGGCTGCCGGCCGTGCCCGGCCTGCCGACAGCGCGGCCGCGCGATGTCACGTATGTCTATCCACTGCGCGATGCGCCCGTGCACGTCGGCCAGGGGTATGGCGGCGGTTTCAGCCACGGCGATCCCGAGAACCTGCATGCGGTCGATTTCGCCGCAGCGCCGGGCACGCCGGTGCTGGCCGCGCGCGACGGGCTGGTGATGCAGGTCGAATCCGACGCGACGGGGCGCCTGGACCCCCGACCGGGGCATGACCCCGGCGACGATCGCGCGCGCGGCAATTTCATCCGCATCCTCCACGAGGACGGCACGATGGCGCTTTACGCCCACCTGCAGCACGGCGGCGCGCTCGTCGAGGCGGGCACGCGGGTGCGTCGCGGCACGGTCATCGGCTTTTCGGGCAATACCGGCCTGAGCGCCGCGCCGCATCTGCACTTCGTGGTCCAGGCCAACCGCGGGATGCGCCTGGAATCGTTGCCGTTCCGGATGACGGGACCCGGCGGCCCGCTGCGTTTTGCCCGGGTCGGCGTGGACGCCGCGCCCGCCGCGCCCTGAGCCGAGCGCCTGCGGGCGTATAATCGTCGGCTTCCCGGATTCCCGATCGCGCGCCCAGCGTGCGCTGCCCGCATGCCTGACGTCGCCACCGAAAGTTCCCGCCGCCGCACGTTCGCGATCATCTCGCACCCCGACGCCGGCAAGACCACGCTGACCGAAAAGCTGCTGCTGTTCGGCGGCGCAATCCAGATGGCCGGCTCGGTGAAGGGCCGCAAGGCCGCCCGCCATGCGACCTCCGACTGGATGGCGCTGGAGAAGGAGCGCGGCATCTCCGTGACCAGCTCGGTGATGCAGTTCCCCTACGAAGGCCGCATCGTCAACCTGCTCGATACGCCGGGCCACGCCGACTTCGGCGAGGACACCTACCGTGTGCTGACCGCGGTCGACAGCGCCTTGATGGTCATCGACGTGGCCAAGGGCGTCGAGGAGCGCACGATCAAGCTGATGGAGGTCTGCCGGCTGCGGGACACGCCGATCATGACCTTCATCAACAAGCTCGACCGCGAGGGCAAGGACCCGATCGACCTGCTCGACGAGGTCGAAACCGTGCTCGGCATCCAGTGCGCGCCGGTGACCTGGCCGATCGGCATGGGCCAGCGCCTCAAGGGCGTGGTGCATCTGATCACCGGCGAAGTGCATCTGTACGAGCAGGGTCGCAACTTCACCCG
>Ga0233372_1001178_pt1 | contig 10021 bp, 11 predicted proteins | sample ElkDunMinimDraft_4_FD_191538 | JGI IMG/M metagenome (GOLD analysis project Ga0233372, IMG submission 191538) | Fecal eukaryotic communites from dung pellets of Tule Elk in California, USA - Elk Dung D8 | ecosystem: Host-associated > Mammals > Digestive system > Large intestine > Fecal | place... | reverse complement strand
AGAAAGTGAGCCCGCGCAGCTTGGCCGCTTGAGCGGGTGGCAGGATGAATAGCAGCGCAATCATGGCCCTTGGCGGGTGAACGTGATGAAGACGCTGCACAAGTCAGCGGTGCGGACGCCCTGCGACACCACGGGGCCCGGCTTCGACGGCTTGCGGCGCGCGTCTGAACTTCGGGTTGCGCTGCCGTCGCGGTCGGGCCACGGCTATGACTCCGGGGCTCGCAAACCAGAGCCGCACCCCGATGTGCCGCGATTCGACGGCCCTGCGAGCAGCAACTTTCGAGCTCACCCACGCGCCGGAAACCCCGACCGCTGCACCGACGGCCGGAAATCGGATCGCAAAGGCATGCGCTGGCGCTACGGCACGGCACACGGCCGGCACCCGCAGCATCAATCCTGCGCGCGGAAGTTGAAATTCAGGCGGCGATTGAACACCGATTCGAAGCCGGCATAGGGCAACGGCTCGGCCGCGCGCACCGCCGCTTCCACCGAGCGCCGTCCCTGCGCGTCGTAGGGGCACGATGCGTCGAACTCCACGCTCATCACTTCGCCGCCGGGCAACTGCGTGATGTACATCCGGCAGACCTGCCCGAGCGGAATGTTGTCGGGCCTGCGCCAGTTGCGCCGCACCGCCTCCTGGATCGCCGCCGCGTACTTGGCCGCCAGCCCACTGTCGCCGTCCGGCCGGCCCGGGGGCGGGCTCGCGGCCGATGCGGCGGCGCGCTGCTCGGATGCCTGCTGGGCGTTGCGTTCGGCGATCTGCTTGAGGCGCTGTTCGGCCTGCTGGGCGTCGCGCTGGGCCTTCTCGCGCTCGGCGCGCAGCTTCTCGAGTTCCTGGCGCGCGAGGCGGCGCTTTTCCTCGGCCTCCTGCTGCTTCTGCTGCTCGGCGAGTTCGATCTGGGCCTGGCGGCGCTTCTCTTCCTGTTCCTTCTCGCGCTGCTCGGCGGCGAGCGCATCGCGGCGCACGGCGGCCTGGGACACGGTGTCGGGCTGCGGCACCACCTCCTGCAGCTGCGGCTGGCGCGGCTCCACAGCGTCTTCCGGCCGCGGCTCGGGCAGCGGCTGCGGCGCGGCGGCGACGGGCTCCTCGACCGGTTCGGGCAAGGGCTCGGGCACCGGATCAGGCACCGGCTCGGGGGTGGGCTCGGGATCGGGATCAGGCACTGGATCCGGACGACTGGCCAGCGCGCGCCGGTCCGCGGCGCTCAGCGCGTTGGGATCGATGATGTCGGCCGAGACCGGCGAGCCCATCGCGGATTCCGGACGGGAGGACGCGCTCCACAGCGCGCCGAGGAAAATCAGCCCGAACAGCAGGATGTGGACCAGCAGCGCCAGCCCGATCGAGACCACGTTGTCGGAACGCGACTCGCGCATCTCAGTTCGCGCTGTCCGCCGGCCGGCTGATCAGGCTGACCTTGCTGATGCCGGCCTCGTTGATGAGGTCGATGGCGTTCATGATCCGCTGGTAGCTGGCCGCGCCGTCGCCGCTGACCAGAATGGTGGCGTCGGGGTTCTGGGTATGGATGCCGCGCAGTCGCGCGACCAGATCCTCGCGGGTGACCGCGGTGTTCTGCTGCTCGACCATCAGCGCGAGCTGACCGTCCGGGTAGACGCTGACCACGACCGGATCCTGCGGCGAGCCCAGTGACATGGCGCGCGAATCGGGAAGATTGATGTCGGTGCCCAGGTTCATCAGCGGCGTCGTGACCATGAAGATGATCAGCAGCACCAGCATCACGTCGATGTAGGGCACGACGTTGATTTCGTTCTTGAGCTTGCGCCGCTTGGAACGGCGAAGGGAGATCGACGACATGGCGGTTTCCGGGTACGAGGACGATCCAGCGGCCGCAGGGCGGCCGAAGGGGTTCAGTCGGTGCCGCTCTGGCGTTCGAGGATCGAGGAGAACTCGTCGGAGAAGGCCTCGTAGCGCGTAGCGACGCGCTCGACCTTGGTCGCGAAGCGGTTGTAGGCCCAGACCGCGGGAATCGCTGCGAACAGGCCCATCGCGGTCGCGATCAGCGCCTCGGAAATACCCGGCGCGACGGTGGCGATGGTCGCCTCCTTGACGCTGGCCAGACCGTGGAAGGAGATCATGATGCCCCACACGGTGCCCAGCAGGCCCACGTACGGGGCGATCGAGCCGACGTTGGCGAGGTATTCGAGGTTGGCTTCGAGCCCGTCGAGCTCACGCGCACCCGCCACCCGCATGCCGCGCTGCGCACCTTCCAGATGCGTGCGTGCATCCACCCCGCGCCGCTGCCGCTGGCGAGAGTACTCGCGGTAGCCGGCTTCGAAGATCGCCTCGAGACCTTCGATCTCGCGGTTACGCTCGGTGGCCGAGGCATACAGCTTGCTGATCTCCGCGCCGGACCAGAACCGCTCCTCGAAGCGGTCCGCTTCCTTCTCGGCGCGGTCGAGCATGCGCTTCTTGCGGAAGATGATGACCCACGACGAGATCGACGCGAACAGCAGCAGCAGCATCACCAGCTGCACCGGGATTGAAGCGTGCAGGATCAGTTCGAGGATGCTCAGGTCGTTGGGCAGCGGGGCCGTCGCCGCAGCGGCGGCGCCAGTGGCCGACAGCTCGGTGGCGCTGGCAGCGGCCTCTTCTGGCAACGCCTGCACCTGGGCGGCGGCGGACTGCAACAACACGGGCATTGGGCTCATCCAGGATTACTCCGCTGACGTTTCGAGTGACTTGAGTTGTGTGTAGAGCGCATCGGGAATCGCCTGCGGCCGGAAATCGGCTGCCGACAATGCCGCTACGCGGACTTCCGCATCCAGCAGCAGCACGCCATCGCGGCGCACCTCCTGCACGAACACCGCGCTGGCGCGTCGGCAGTGGCGCAGGGCCACGCTGACGCTCAGCACGTCGTCGAGGCGCGCAGGCAGGCGGAAATCGATCCGCATCGCGCGCACCGCGAACACCGTGCCGTGACTGTCGCGCAGCGACGCCTGCCCATGGCCGTGCGCACGTAACCACTCGCTGCGTGCGCGCTCCATGAAAGCGACGTACTGCGCGTGATAGACGACGCCACCCGCGTCGGTATCTTCCCAATAGACGCGTGTCGGCCAACTGAATAGATCCACAGCCGGCGAGGTATCCAGGCTCTGCGTCACGCCGCACTCCCGAGGTGGTTCAAAACAGGTTGCCTGGCACGGCCGCCGCATCGCGGCGCGGCTCCAGACCGAGATGGCGCCAGGCCTTGGTGGTGGCCATGCGGCCGCGCGCCGTGCGCACCAGATAGCCCTGCTGGATCAGATACGGCTCGATGACGTCCTCGAGCGTGCCGCGCTCCTCGCTCAGCGCCGCGGCCATGGACTCGACGCCGACCGGGCCGCCGTCGAAATTCTCGATGATCAGGTGCAGCAGGCGCCGGTCGAGGTCGTCGAAACCTTCCGGGTCCACCTTGAGCATCTGCATGGCCGCGTTCGCGACCTCGCGGTCGATGCGTCCGTTGGCGCGCACCTGGGCATAGTCGCGCACCCGGCGCAGCAGGCGGTTGGCGATGCGCGGCGTACCCCGCGAGCGCCGTGCGATCTCGGACGCGCCGTCGCCTTCGCACGAAAGCCCGAGAATCTGCGCCGACCGTCGCACGATGCGCGTGAGCTCCTCGGCGCTGTAGAACTCCAGCCGCTGGACGATGCCGAAGCGGTCGCGCAGCGGCGCGGTCAACAGGCCCGCGCGCGTGGTCGCGCCGATCAGGGTGAAGGGCGGCAGGTCGATCTTGATCGAACGGGCGGCAGGCCCCTCGCCGATCATGATGTCGAGCTGGAAATCCTCCATCGCCGGATACAGCACTTCCTCGACCACCGGCGAAAGCCGGTGGATCTCGTCGATGAAGAGCACATCGTGCGGCTGCAGGTTGGTCAGCAGCGCGGCGAGATCGCCAGCCTTCTCGATGACGGGCCCCGAGGTCACGCGCAGCGCGACCCCGAGCTCGTTGGCGATGACGTGGCTCAGCGTGGTCTTGCCGAGGCCGGGCGGGCCGAAGATCAGCACGTGATCGAGCGCCTCGTGGCGCTGCTTGGCGGCCTCGATGAAGATCGCCATCTGCTCGCGAACCGGCTGCTGGCCGAGATAGTCGTCCAGCCGCTGCGGGCGGATGCTCGCCTCGATGGCGTCGTCCTCGCGGGTGGCGTCGGCGGCGATGATGCGGTCTGAGGTCATCCGCGCATGATCGCATGCCATGGCAGCGACGCCGCAGTGATCCCGCCAAACAGCACACGCGCCGGCGCATCGATCGGGCGGGCAGCGGCCCTCGCAAACCGCCGCCCTCCGGAATGCGCGCCATGCGAACGCACCCGGTCATGCGCTCACCCCGCTGACCCAGGCGCTGGCGCGCATGGCTGGGCAGCGCGGTCGGATCGACAGCCGTCTGGGCGAACTGTCCGCACAGCTCGCGCATGGCGACCCGCCGGTCGAGACGCTCGATCAACAGCGCCAGGTTGCGCTAGAGGCGCGCGTGCGCACCGAACGCGCGCTCGCGGATCAGCCGCGCATTGCCTCGGCCGCCAGCGCGAAGCTGTGCCGCCGCGCGCCGTGATCGAAGATGTTGGCCGTCAGGATCAGCTCGTCCGGGCGATGCCGCGCGACGAAGTCGGCGATGCCCTCGCGCACATCGCTTGCATCGCCCACCACCGAGCACGCCAGCGACTGGGCGACCATCGCCTTTTCGGCGGGCGTCCAGAATGCTTCGATGTCGTCGATCGGCGGGGGAATCAGCCCTGGTGCACCGCGACGCAGACGCACGAAACTCTGCTGCTGGGTGGTGAACAGCCGCTGCGCCTCGCTGCGGCTGTCGGCGGCGACGACGTTGAGCGCCAGCATCGCGTGCGGCTGGCGCAGATGCCTGGAGGGGCGGAAGTCGCGGTGGTACAGGGCCAGCGCTTCGGACATCGCGGCAGGCGCGAAGTGCGAGGCGAACGCATACGGCAGACCGAGCGTCGCGGCGAGTCCGGCCCCGAACAGGCTCGAGCCGAGAATCCACACCGGCACGTCCAGCCCGGCGCCGGGAACGGCCTGCACCGGTTGACCGGGCTGCGCAGGCTCGAAATAGCGCAGCAGTTCCATCACGTCCGAGGGGAACGCATCGGCGCCGGCGTAATAGCGACGCAGCGCCTTGGTGGTCGCCTGGTCGGTGCCCGGCGCCCGCCCCACTCCCAGGTCGATCCGTCCCGGATACAGGGCTGCCAGCGTGCCGAACTGTTCGGCCACCTGCAGGGGCGCGTGGTTGGGCAACATCACCCCGCCCGACCCGACCCGGATCGTCGAGGTACCGCCGGCGATATGGCCGATCAGCACCGCCGTCGCCGCGCTGGCGATGCCCGGCATGTTGTGGTGTTCGGCCAGCCAGTAGCGCGCGTAGCCGAGTGACTCGGCATGGCGGGCGAGATCCAGCGAACGGGCGAAGGACTCGGCCGGCGTACTGCCCTCGGTCACGGGGGCGAGGTCGAGGACGGAGAAGGGAATCTGCACAGGGGAGTTGGCCATGGCGGGTAGATGGGGTCGCCGGCGGCAAAAATCCACACTTGCGCTCAACGCTGCACCCGCCCGTACAGGCCCCCGTCGCACCGCCGGCCCGGCGGCCCACGCGCGGTGCATGTGCGACCTGCGAGGTCCGCTTCCACCCGGGTTGCATGCCCGCACCGGGATGAGCTCCGCCCTCGCCCACTCGGGGCGGCCAATGCTGCCGAACCACGATCCGGGCCCATCGGCTCCCGGGAGCGGCGGAGGGCGGCAGGCGCGCGCCTGCCTCCCCTGGCCGGGACGCACGCGATCGGACCATGGCGCAGCGCCGCAACGCGGCCAGCGCCGCGTCCCGCCCGGCGGGCCACTCAGCCCGCGGCCACCACCTGGTTGCGCCCGCCCGCCTTGGCCAGATACAGCCGCCTGTCGGCGTCGGCAAGCAGGCAGTGCAGGCTGTCATCGGGCGCGGCCATGCGCACACCGATGCTCACCGTCATGCGCACTTCGCCCCCGGGCGTCTGGACGCACATCGCTTCGATCCGGGCGCGCAGGGTTTCGAAGTACGCCTGCATCGCGTCTTCGTCGAGGTCGGGCACGAGCAGACAGAACTCCTCGCCTCCGAAACGGGCCATCAGGTCGTCGGAACGCACGTGCCCCGAGAGCGCACCGGCCGCCGCGCGCAGTGCATGGTCGCCGGCCTCGTGACCCCAGCCATCGTTGATGCGCTTGAAGTGGTCGATGTCGAGGATCGCCATCGCCAGCGGGCGCCGGGCGGCCCGCATCTGCGGGACCAGCCGTTCGGCCTGCTCGAGGAAATGCCGCCGGTTGGGCAGACCGGTGAGGAAGTCGCGGGTGGCGAGATCCTGCAGGCTGCCGATCAGTTCCAGTTGGTCGACGTTCTGCGACACGCGGCAGAAGAACTCCTCGCGCGAATAGGGTTTGCGCAGGAAATCGTTGGCACCGCTCTTGAGGAAGCGCGCGACGAGGTCGGGATCGTCGCGCCCGGACACGCCGATCACCGCGACGCGGTCCCGTGCCCGCAGCGCGCGCAGCCGGCGGGTGAGTTCCACCCCCTGCATGCCCGGCATCTCCTGGTCGACCAGGGCCAGGCGGATCGTCGGATCGCGTTCGAGCGCGTGCAGCGCGGCCTCGCCGTCGGCTGCCTGGAGGACGCGATAACCGAAGGTTTCGAGCAGGCCCGCCGCGTGCAGCCGTGCCGAAGGCGAGTCGTCGACGACCAGCGCGGAAATACGCCGGTTGCGCTCCAGCCGCTTCACCAGCCAGACGATGTAGTCGAGACTGCCGGGGGTGCTCTTGAGCACGAAATCGATGACCCGGCGGCGCATCAGGCGCGCGCGCAGGTCCTCGTCGTAGACGCCCGTCACCACCACGGTCGCCAGGCCACGCTCCAGGAAGGCGTCGACGACCGTGTTGCGATCGCAGTCGGCCAGCACCAGTCCGGTGATCGCCAGGAACCAGTCGTCATGGCGCTGCAGCAGCGCCCGCGCTTCGGCAAGGGTCGAGGCGACCTCGACAGGCAGCTCCAGCTGCTGCTCGATGGCCTGCGCGAGCGCCTGCACGTAAGCGCGCGAGTTCTCGACCAGCAACACGCGCTGCGGCAGGGGTGCACTCGGGTCGATCGGCAGCAGCGCGGTCATCCGGGCGGTTTCGGAAGTATTGAAAGCGTTAGCGGCAGCGCGGCGGCGGACTTGAGCGGCCGGGAAGACCAGCAGCGCTGCGCCGATGGCTTCATGGGTGCGCGCCTTCCGCCAACGCCGGCACCGGTGCCTGACGGGCGCCCTCGTCGCTTTCGACCCGCGGTCGGCGGCGACTCAGATCTCGACGTGCGTGCCCAGTTCGACCAGCCGATTGCCGGGAATACGGAAGAACCCCGAGGCCGGCGCGGCATTGCGGTGCAGCAGCGCGAACAGCCGCTCGCGCCACAGCGCCATGCCCGGGCGGGCGGAGGCGACCACGGTCTCGCGACTGGTGAAGTAGGTCGTGTCCATCGGATCGATGCACACGCCCGAATCGCTGTCGGCGCTTTGCATCAGCGCCAGCGGCACGTCCGGCGTCTCCATGAAACCGAAGCGGATCACGATGCGGTGGAAGCCTTCGCCGATCCGCTCGATCTTCAGCCGCCGCTGCGCATACGGCACGGTCAGCGTTTCCACGGTCAGGAACACGTTGTGCTCGTGCAGCACCTTGTTGTGCTTGAGATTGTGCAACAGCGCCTGCGGCACCACGCCGCGATCGCTGGTCAGGAACACCGCCGTGCCCGGCACCCGCACCGGTGGTGCGAGCATCAATCCGGGGATGAAGCTGTCGGTGCGGATGCCGTGCTGCTGCACCTCCTCGTGCAACAGCTGCCGTCCGCGCCGCCAGGTGCGCAGCAGCGTGAACAGCGTGATGCCCAGCACCAGCGGGAACCAGGCACCCTGCAGCACCTTGGCGCCGTTGGCGATCACGAAGGCGATGTCGACGACGAAGAACACGCCGCACAGCGGCAGCACCCAGCTGCGCCAGCGCGGCCACAGGGTGCGCGCAACGACCGCCAGCAACAGCGTGTCGATCAGCATGGTCAGCGATACGGAAATACCGTAGGCCGCGGCCAGCGCCGAAGAGGTGCGGAAGGTCAGCACCAGCGCGATCACCACCACCGCCATCGACCAGTTGATGGCCGGGATGTAGATCTGGCCGATGGTGCTGCTGGAGGTGTGGCGCACCCGCATGCGCGGGATGTAACCCAGCTGCATCGCCTGGCGCGCCACCGAGAAGCCGCCGGTGATGACCGCCTGCGAGGCGATCACCGTGGCTGCGGTCGCCAGGACGATCATCGGCCAGCGCGCCCACTCGGGCACGCCGATGTAGAACGGGTTCTGGATCGCCGCGGGATCCTCCAGGATCAGTGCGCCCTGCCCCAGGTAGTTGAGCATCAGCGACGGCAGCACGAAGAAATACCAGGCGTAGCGGATCGGGCGGGCGCCGAAATGGCCCATGTCGGTATAGATCGCCTCGCCGCCCGTCACCGCCAGCACGACCGCGCCGAGGATGAAGACGCCGCCCCAGCTGTGGTCGATGAAGAAACGCGCCGCCCACCACGGATTGATCGCGTGGAGCACTTCCGGCTCGTGGATGATGTTGAAGACGCCCAGTGCCGCGAGCGCCAGGAACCACAGCACCGTGATGGGCCCGAAGATCCGCCCGACCTTGGCCGTGCCGAAGCGCTGGGTCGCGAACAGGGCGCCCAGCACCAGCACGGTGATCGGAATGATCCAGGCATGCAGCCTGGGTGCGACGACCTCCAGGCCCTCGACCGCGGACAGCACCGAGATCGCCGGCGTGATGACGCCGTCGCTGAAGAACAGCGAGGCACCGAACACGCCGAGGAGGCCGACCATATAACCGCTGCGCCCACCCTTGGGCAGGCAGCGCTGGGCCAGCGCCATCAGCGCCATGATCCCGCCCTCGCCGTCGTTGTCGGCGCGCAGGATGATGGTCACGTACTTGACCGTCACCACCAGCATCAGCGACCAGAAGATCATCGACAGCACGCCCAGCACGGTGTCGTGGTCGGCGATCAGGCCGTAGTGTTCGGAGAACGCTTCGCGCAGCGTGTACAGCGGGCTGGTGCCGATGTCGCCGAACACGACGCCGATCGCGCCGACGATCAGGCCGGCGAGGCCGATGTGACCGTGGCTGGACGCAGCGGGACGCGCGCCGGTAGCCGGCGAACTGGTGTGGGACATGACGTTTGGAACCCTGCCGACGGAGACGGGCGGTCAGCGAAGCGCGGACTGTAGCGCCTTTCGGATGATGAGCTCGGGGGTGTCGCCTTCGCTTGCGGCGGCCTTGGCCATCTTCTGGGCGTCGGCCGGCTTGTAGCCCAGCTGTTGCAGGGCGATGGTGGCCTCCGAGAGCGGGTCGGCCGGCATCGCGCTGCCTGAGACCGCACCACCGGCGCCGGCCAGATCCGCCGCCCGGTCGCGCAATTCGACGACCATGCGTTCGGCGGTCTTCTTGCCGATACCCGGGATCTTGGTCAGCGCGGTCACATCCCCGGCGTGCACCAGGCGCGCGAAGGTGTCGACGCTGACGCCCGACAGGATCGCCAGCGCGATCTTCGCGCCGATGCCGGTGACCTTCTGCACGTCACGGAACAGCCGCCGCTCCGCCTCGTGCAGGAAGCCGTACAGCGACACGCTGTCCTCCTTCTGCGCGTAGTGCGTGAACAGCGTGACCTCGCGGCCCACTTCGGGCAGGTCGTAGAACGTGCTCATCGGCGCCTCGAGCTCGTAGCCGACGCCGCCTACGTCGATCACCAGCCAGGGCGGGGCCTTGTGGGCAAGCGTGCCGCGCAGTCGTCCGATCATCGGCGTTGCCCCTCCGGGCGGGTGGAACGGAAGAAGGAAAACGGAATGCGCTGGCCGGGGCTGCGGCCGACGACGGGCGCCGGCCCCTGGACGAGGCTCATCCCTTGCGTCCCCAGGCCTGCTTCACGTCCACGCCCAGACGTCGCGCGGTGGCGCGGACGTGGGCATGGGTGATCGC
>Ga0233372_1001176_pt1 | contig 10034 bp, 8 predicted proteins | sample ElkDunMinimDraft_4_FD_191538 | JGI IMG/M metagenome (GOLD analysis project Ga0233372, IMG submission 191538) | Fecal eukaryotic communites from dung pellets of Tule Elk in California, USA - Elk Dung D8 | ecosystem: Host-associated > Mammals > Digestive system > Large intestine > Fecal | place... | reverse complement strand
AATGTGTCGCCGCCCGGGCAAGGCGCGCCCGGCGTGTCCCTGACTCGGTTCGTGCGAAACGTGGGTTGCGTGCAAGCGGGTCGGCGCAGCCGGCGTACAGTGGTCGTTCCGCATCCCGGCGGCGAGGAGCGAGCGATGTTCAATCCTGCGGATTTCAGGCTGGATGGCCAGGTGGCCGTGGTCACGGGGGCCGGCGCCGGTATCGGCCGAGCGATTGCCGAAACGTTCGCAGCCGCCGGGGCGCGCGTTGTCGTCAGCGACCTCCACGCGGACACGGCCCGTGAGGTGGCCGACGGCATCGAGGCGCGCGGCGGCCAGGCGCTGGGCCTGGCCTGCGACGTGACCCGGGAGGACGCACTGGAGGCGCTGGTGCGGGAGACCGTCGCCCGGTTCGGCAAGCTCACGGTGCTGGTGAGCAATGCCGGCGGCGGTGGACCGAAGCCGTTCGACATGCCGATGGCCGACTTCCGCCGCGCGTTCGAGCTCAACGTGTTTTCGCTGTTCCGGCTGGCCCAGCTGGCGGCGCCGGAGATGCAGAAAGCGGGCGGCGGCGTGATGCTGGCGATCAGCTCGATGGCGGGTGAGAACCGCAACAGGCGGATGGCGTCCTATGGCGCCTCCAAGGCCGCCACCAACCATCTGATCCGCAACATCGCCTTCGATCTTGGCCCGATGGGCGTGCGCATCAACGGCATCGCGCCCGGCGCCACCCGCACCGCCGCGCTGGCCTCGGTGCTCGATGACGAGATCGAACAGCGGATGCTCGCCCATACGCCCATCCACCGCCTGGGCGAGCCGCAGGACATGGCCAACGCCGCGCTGTACCTGTGCTCGCCCGCGGCGGCGTGGGTCAGCGGGCAGATCCTCACGGTCTCGGGCGGTGGGGTGCAGGAGCTCGACTGAGTGACGCGCCGCGGCACATGGCGCGAAAGCAATCGGGCCTATTTGCTGCAGGCAGAGGGATGGCGGTCGCGTGTCCTGGGAATCGATGCGTCCAATAAAGAAGTGTGGCGTTTCGGGTCCACCGGGCGGCGTGGGCTTGGCGCGAGGAAGCTGGGATGTAACTGAGGCCAGAGTGGCCGCACGCCTAGGCTGGCCCACAGCGTGTGCGACTGCATCGATTCCGGTCTCCGTTCCTGAGACGAGCGTTCGCAACAATGTCGACCACGCTCGGATGCGGCTGATAGATTGATGATCGACACGCAACAGCGCTTCGAAGGATGCCTGCTCGGTCTTGCCTGCGGCGACGCCGTCGGTGGACCCGTCGAGTTCTATCGCCGCGGCCGCTTTCCGCCTGTGCAGGGTATGCACGGCGGCGGCAAGTTCAGGCTCCGGCCGGGCGAATGGACTGATGACACGGCCATGGCGCTGTGCTTGGGGGAGAGCCTGGTCGCCTGTGGCGGTAGCGATCCGTTGGATCAGATGCAGCGCTACTGGCGCTGGGCGGAGACGGGGTATCACTCCACGCGTCCGTATGCGTTCGGTCTCGGCAAGACGGTTGCCACCGCTTTGATGCGCTTCCACCGGAGTGGTGATCCGCTGGCTGGCGCATGCGACCCCGCCACAGCGGGCAACGGATCCCTGATGCGAATAGCCCCGGTGGCGATGTACTTCTTCGAGGATCGCCAGGCCGCTCTCAACGCGGCGGAGCTCAGTTCGCGCACGACCCACGCTGCCGACGAGTGCCTGGCCGCTTGCTGTTATCTGGTCGCGATCCTGCATGCTGCGCTGCACGGTGCAGCGGACAAGGCGACTGTTCTCGCGGCTGCGGACGATGTGCCACTGCCCCCAGGCATGGAGAGGATTGCCCGCAAGGACTACCTGACCTCCCCCCAGGAGCGGATCCACGGGCGCGGGTACGTGGTCGACTGCCTGGAAGCCGCCCTCTGGTGCTTCTGGCATGGCCCGGATTTCGAACAGGCGGTGCTGATGGCGGCAAACCTAGGCGACGACGCGGACACGACCGCGGCCGTGTGCGGCCAGCTTGCGGGCGCCTTTCATGGCGTGGACGCCATCCCAATGGCCTGGCGCAATCTCCTCTTCCATTACGACGAGATCCGATCGCTGGTGCTGGCACTCCGGCAGAAGTGACCAGCCATGCGACAAGTCGCATGGGGCGTTAGCTGGCTGGCTCAAGGAGGGGTAAGCGCTGCCGATAAGAATATGCATTTCACGACAGTGCACAGCCGGCAGGGCTGGACACGCAACGACAAGGAAGATGGACAGGAATGCAGATTAAGCAGGATCCGTTGGCCGAGGCCACTTACCCCAAATTCACGGACGCCGAATGGCGGGGTTTCGATGAGGCCTTGCGCCAGATTCGGATGCGCTTTCCAACGATCGACGTGTATCTGGCCAAGAATAAGACCCATGTGATCACCTTCGGCAGCAAGCCGCGTGATGCGAGTTACGGCCAGCCGCTGTTTGGTGTCTATCACCGGGGTGGGCGGGGCTGCCTCACCTTCCGCTCCGAGAACAAGTTGCTGAGACGCCGGATCGAGGAAATTTTGGGGAAGCCTTGGAAGAAGCTCCGCGCGGATGTCTTTGAACTGGCGGACATCGACCGCAACGAAAATTTCGTCCGCACGTTGGTGGCACTGAAAGAAGGGCTGTCACCCGCGGAGGCCTCCCGCTGGACCGAGGGAGGAGGTGCCATGCCAGTAGAGTACGAGGCTACCGTCCACGGAGACCGCAGCGCTGCGCGACAACCTGACCTTGCGGCCACGCAGCGCTTGGAAGACGACATCGCCGAAATTATCGTAGGCGACACCGAGCGGCTGAGAGAAATCCTCGCCCGCATCGGACAAGGCGACTTCAGGCGCGATGTTCTAGAACTGTGGGATGGACGCTGCGCTGTGACCGGCTGTGATCGCACCGAGCTGCTGCGCGCATCGCATATCAAGCCCTGGCGGGTTGCTGACTCTGGCCAGCGTCTAGATGCGAACAATGGACTGCCACTAGTCGCAACCTTGGATGCGCTGTTCGATCGGGGGCTGCTGTCGTTTGCGGACGACGGAACTGCGCTGTACGCCGACAACCTCGATGTCGCCGAACTGATAGAGGCCGGCGTCATTGGCGCGCAGGTGCGGCTGTCCCGGCCGATCAGCGATGCACAGGCTGCGTATATGCAGGATCATCGCCAACGGTTCGGTTTTGAAGGCAACACAGAATAGAGCGGTGAACTCATTCTCTTGAGGCTGATTGCGGGCGGCTTGGTGGTCCGACCTCTAGGCATCTGCCGGCAGCGCTTGGACCTTCCTCCGGGACCGATCGTTGCGGGAGTTTTGTTCTGTCGGTTGTGGTCGCGCAGCCCGCCCTCCGCGCTCGGTTCGCCACGCCGGACCAGTCCCGTTTGGCGCGCATTCCAATCAACGATGTCGAAGCCGGGAGGATGTCACGACGAGCCAGGATCGTGCGGATGGCCCCCGCGCGTCGCCCGGCTCGCGCAGCAGCTCGGCGATCACCCCAGCCACGCGCCGACAGTGGCATTGATCACCAGGCCGCCAGCCACCAGCCACGCGAACAGCACCGCGGCCAGCGCCAGCGGCCTGACGCCTGCGGTGCGCAGCGCCGACACGTGGATGGTGAGGCCCAGTGCGCCCATCGCCATCGCCAGCAGCACCATGTCGATGTCGAGCAACACCGCGGCCACGGGCGCGGGCACGATGTCCAGCGAGTTGATGCCGGCCATCGCCACGAATCCGATCGCGAACCACGGAATCGCCACCCGTCCGGCGCGCGGCCCTGCCTGCTCCGTGACCATGCCGGTGCCGGGGCGCAACATCGCCTTCGATCTTGGCCCGATGGGCGTGCGCATCAACGGCATCGCGCCCGGCGCCACCCGCACCGCCGCGCTGGCCTCGGTGCTCGATGACGAGATCGAACAGCGGATGCTCGCCCATACGCCCATCCACCGGCTGGGCGAGCCGCAGGACATGGCCAACGCCGCGCTGTACCTGTGCTCGCCCGCGGCGGCGTGGGTCAGCGGGCAGATCCTCACGGTCTCGGGCGGTGGGGTGCAGGAACTCGACTGAGCCATCTCATCGCGGCACGGGCCGGTCGGCCGGGTCTTTCTTGCCATCGTCATCCAGGCTCTGGGACAGGATCTGGAGGGCGTGCCGCACCGTCTCGTCGGGAATCGCGGCTGCAGCCTGACGTTCGGCAAACAGGCGTTCGGCCGCAGCGGCGGACGCGCTGAGGTCCTCCGTACCCTCCGGGTCCTGCACGGCCTGGAGCCGCCCGGCGACGGCGCGCAATTGCTGCGCTTCGGCGGGCGTCGGGGCGCGATGGCGCAATGCATGTTCGAGCAGGTGCGCGGCATGCGCGAGGAGATAGCCGCGCCGCAGGCCTTCGTCGGTGCTGGCCTGGGATGCGCCGAAGTGCCAGACGCTGCGAAACGGCTCGTAGGCATTGAGGACAGCAGCGAAGGCCATGTCCACCGCGCGGGCAGCGGATGGGACGGCCCTTCTGGCGGCGGCGTCGGAAGCCACGCCCGCCAGGGCTTGCAGCAGCTCCTGCAGCGCGCCCTGGAAACGGTTCGTGGCCTGTTCCACGGCGCGATGCGTGCCGATCGGCAACACCGCCAGCGCACAGAAGGTGCCGGCGGCGGCGCCGATGGCCGTCTCCTCCAGTCGCAGCACCAGCAGTGCGGGCGTGAAGATGCCGACCAGGCCGTAGGCCAGCGCGATCGCGACGTTGATGCAGATATTCATCCCGGCATAGGAGATGCGCGCCAGGTAGAAGGCGCCGAACACCGACAGCGCCACCAGCAACACCGTCAGGTACAGGTCGCCGCCGAGAAGCGTGGCGAGCCCGATGCCCAGGATGATGCCCGCAAGGGTGCCCATGGCCCGGTTGAGGGCCCGCACCGTGACCGCGCCCGTGGTCTGCGTGTTCATGAAGACCAGGAAGGCCGCCAGCACCGCCCAGAACCAGCGATCGGAGGAGATCAGGCGCCCGCCGATCATGGCGATCGCGCAGGCCAGTGTGGCCTGGATGGCGACGCGCAACTGCGGATCCTCGAGCCACTGACCGCGCTTGGGCCAGGGCGTGGTACCGGCCGCGGTACCACCGGCTGGGCCTGGCCCGTCGGGAAAGGTGGGCGGCAAGCTGGCAACCGCCGTCGCGAGCCCGGTTTCCGCCTCCTCCATGGTCTGCAACTGCCGCGCGACGGCTGCCTGGCTATCAGGACGGCGCGAGGCTTCTCTCGATGCGCAGTAGAGCGCGCTCTCCAATGCCAGTTGCAGATCCAGCAGCCGCAGCGTCACGGCGCGGGTCGCCTCGGCGCCCGGCCCTTCCAGCTGCATGGGCAGGTAGTCCAGGCACATGCGGATGTCGCCGCGCAGCCGACGGGCAAGCCGCAGGGCCGCCTTCCCGTGCAAGTCGCCCCCGTTCGCCTGGAGCGTTCCGAGCATGTGCCGCAGCTGCCGGGAGATGTCGGTGGTCGCGGTCACGACCCGGCGGAATGCGCGCGGCGGCCGGGTCGGCATCAGGTAGCTCTGGACCAGATGCGCGACCACCGCGGACACGCCCAGCGCCAGCGCGATCTGGGGCAGCTGCGCTTCCGGCGCCTTCAGGAACGAGCCGACCACCGCGCACATGAAAGCGAACATGCCCACCGCCTGCCAGCGGGGGCCGAAGCGGCGTGCGCAGGTGGCGAGGAAGACGATCACCACCAGCAAGGCGTCGATGCGCAGCAGGGACGCCCCCGCAGCCGCAATGCCGGCGATCGCCGCGAATCCGCCCAGGGCGGCGTAGAACCGTGTAAGGGCACGGTCTGCGGGCGTCCGGTCCCTGACCTGGATGGCACTCTGGATCGCCGTGATCATGCCCAGGACATAGGACGCGGCATGCAGGGGAATCCAGTGATGCAGGGCCCACAGGACCAGGCACACCATCGCCAGGGTCAGCATCACGCGCAGACCCATGCGCAATCCCACTCCACCGGGATCGAGCGACACGAGGTACAGCTTCAGCGTGGCGGTCATCAGGTCGTCCTGCGGGCAAGGTCCGGGGGCGGGGATGCGTGCATCGTGAGCGGATTGCGCCGGGCCGGAAGGCTTCAGGGTGGTCACGCGGCGCGCGGGCAAGTTGGCCGGACTGCGGGCCAGGGAATTGGCGCCGACGTGTGGAGTTGTCCCTGACACATGTTCACTTCGGTCCGGCTGCCCACCCTCAGCTGTCCGCATCTGGCCCCGGACCGGTTGGCGCGGCGGCCGCCGAGGCCGCGGCGGCCTCGCGCGCCATGGCCAGGCGCTTGGTCATGGCCACTTCGCTCAGGTCGAGCTCGGCCACCAGTTTGCGCAGCGATTCGTCGTTGATGTGCTGCGCCTGGCGCTCGGCATACAGCGCGTCGCGTTCCACGCGCAGCGCGCGCAACCGCAGTTCCATCTCCACCACGTAGCGCTCGTGCCGCCGCCGGGTGACTTCGGGCGATTCGGCCTGGGCCTCGACGGTGTCCTTGGCCTCGGGCAGCAGCATGTCGATCCGGCGGCGGTACTCCTGGGTCAGCAGGCCGGCTGACTCCTGGTACTCGGCCAACCAGTGCGGATCGGCCGTCTGCACCTGCTCCTTGTCCAGCACCATGCTGGCGATCGCGGCCTTGAACGCGGCCACCCGCGCATTGCGTTCCTCGGTGACCGCGTCCGGTACGCCCTGGTGCGGCAGCCGCCGAAGCAGCAGCGGCAGGCCGATGCTGCCGACCACGAGGGTGAACAGGATGGTGCCGGTGGCCAGGAAGATCACCAGGTTGCGGGCCGGGAACGGTTGGCCGTCGTTGAGCATCAGCGGCAGCGACAGTGCGGCCGCCAGGGTCACTGCGCCACGGATCCCGGCCAGGGTGGACACCACGGTCAGCAGCCGCGACGGCCGCTCCGTCATCTTCCCTTCCATGTGCGCGCGCAGCAGGCTGCCCTGCACGCCGAGGGTGAGCCAGATCCAGCGCAGCAGCAGCAGCGCGATCGAGATGCACACCGCGTACACCAGCGGCAGCCACCAGTGCGGGCCCGCCTCCTCCAGGGTCACGCCGATGACGGTGGGCAGCTGCAGGCCCAGCAGCAGGAAGATGGCGCCGTTGAAGGCCGCCTCGATGATGGTCCAGGTGCCCTGCGACTGCATGCGTTCGGCGACGAAACTGCTGCGGTTGAGCTCGGTGAAATTGGTGGTGATGCCAGCAGCGACCGCGGCCAGGATCCCGGATACGCCGATGCGCTCGCCGACGATGTAGGCCAGGAACGGCAGCAGCCACAGCAGCAGCACCATCTGGGTCGCGGCCAGGTCGCCCAGGCGCCGCGTGACCCGGTCGCGGGCCACCGAAAACCCCCAGCCGAGCAGGGCGCCGATGCCCAGACCGCCGATCGCGATCCACATGAAGTCGCGGGCAACCTCGGTCCAGGAGAATGCACCGGTCAGCGCTGCGGCGACCGCGAACTTCAGCGCCACCAGGCCCGACGCATCGTTGAGCATCGATTCGCCTTCCAGCACGTGCAGGGTATGCGCCGGCATGCCGAGGTTGCGGGTGATCGCGCTCACCGCCACCGCATCGGTCGGCGACACCACCGCGGCCAGGGCGAAGGCCACCGACAGCGGGATGCTCGGGATCAGCCAGTTCACGACATAGCCCAGCCCGATCACGGTGAACAGCACCAGGCCGAGCGACAGCAGCAGGATCGGCTTGTACAGCGCGAAGAACTCGCGCTTGGGGATGCGGCGGCCATCGGAGAACAGCAGCGGCGGGATGAACAGCAGCAGGAACAGCTCGGGATCGAAGGCAATGTGCAGGCCGCGCTGCGGGAGCGACACCGCCGCGCCCAGCGCGATCTGGATCAGCGGCAGCGGAATGCCGCGCATATAGCGCGCGACGATGCCGGTGATCGCGCCCAGCATCAGCACCACCAGAACGGTTTCGACGGTATGCATGTGCGGCCTCCGAGCAGCGGCGTTATCGATCTTGCGCCTCCTGCGGTGCAGGGTCGTGAACGCGGGAAACGACTCAGGATCGGCGGCAAGACCGTCGCGACCACTCGCGTCGTGCGGCGCGCTGCTCTCGAGACGGCGCGGTCGCTGGGCACCTCCGGCAAGGATGGCGGAAGGACCGCGCCACGTCCTCCGAGTCCGCATCGACAACGGCGTCGACCTCCAGCGGAACGACGTCCACCACGACTCCCAGCAGCGCTGACAGCAGGGCCGACGATGACGAGCATCGGCGTACCCGTGAGGGCTGGAAGCGGACTTCCGCAAACTCGACGCGATGACCGACGATCTGTATGCCAAGGCCTGGGTAGGTCACCGCACCACAGCCAGGAGGATGCTCTGGAGCGGCCGGAGCGCGATGTTCGAAGGCGACTGGCGCGGCGAAGTCCCGGCTGGAGCAGGCCCGCACGATGATCGCCCGCCATCTGGAAATGGCGCTCGAGCTGAAGGCCAAGCAGGGCTGATCCGGCAACCCGCGCCAAGGTGAGCGCCACGGGCAGCAGTGCGGCCAGTACCGCTTGCTTGCAGGGGAATCCAGGTGGCCGCCCGGCGCCCCGCCGCGTCACCTGCGCGAACCCGGGCTCGCCGTGGACCCGATGCATGACGTTCTCGACCCAGGCCACTGCCGCGGCCACCGGGTGACCGCCCGCCGCGCCCGCCGCAAGCGGCAGGCTATCTGTCGGCCGCTGCCTGCAGGTAGCCGGCCAGTGCCTGGAACGCGGGGATCGAGGTCGGGTCGATCAGCGTGTTCTGCGCCTTGGGGAACGAGGCGAACCGCACGATCACCATTTGGGCGTTGAAGTCGACGTAGATCGTCTGGCCGTGCACGCCACGTGCGGCGATCACATCGTGCTCGCCGGGATAGACCCACCACAGGCTGGTATAGCTGCCACCCACCAGCGCCGGATACGCGTTGCCGAACCTGGCCGGATCGCCTCCGCCGCGGATGTGCCGCACCACCTCGGCCGGGAACAGGCGCCTGCCGTTGATCACGCCCTCCTGCAGCATCAGCAGACCCAGGCGGCCCATGTCGCGCAGACCGGCGCTGAGCCCGCCTCCCGCGTACGGCGTGCCGATCCCGTCCACCGTCATGTAGGCGTCCTGCTCGGCGCCCATCGGGCGCCACAGCCACTCCGAGGCCAGATCACTGACCGACTTGCCGGACACGCGCGAGACGATCCAGCCGACCATGTCCGCATCGACGGTCTTGTAGTGGAAGGCCGCGCCATTGGCGCCTTCCGGCTGCACCTGGGCGAGATACTCGAAATAGCCGTTGGGGCCGGTATAGCCCTCCGGCCGCGGCAGCGGGCTGGCGGCGGCCGCGTACTGCCAGATGTCCGCGTTGGGGTCGGCGTAGTCCTCGGAGTAGCGGACCCCGGTGGTCATGTCCATCACCTGGCGCACGGTCGCGTCGGCGTAAGCGCTGCGCGCCACTTCCGGCACGATCTCCACCACCTTCGCGTTCTCGTCGAGCCTGCCCTGGGCCACCAGGATCTGCGCCAGCAGGCCGGTCAGGGACTTGGTCATGGACATCGCGGCGTGCTTGCCGTCGTCGCCCAGGCAGCCGAAGTAGCGCTCATAGACCACGCGGTCGCGATGGAATACCAGGATGCCGTCGGTGTAGTTCGCCGCCAGCGATTGTTCCCAGGTCATCGGCGGACGACCGTCGAGCGGGGTGAAGCTCAGCGCGTCGATCTCGCGCCCCAGCCGCTCCAGCTCGCGGTCGCCGACGTACCGCAGCGGCACCGGGTCGCCAAGGCCGCGGCTGATCCCGATGGTCGGCAGCAGCTGGCGGATATGGCACACCGACCAGCGCAGCCTGGGAAAGCTGAAGTACACCGAGTCGGGCTGGGTGATGCGCTTGTCCGGCGGCGGCGGAAAGCCCTGCATCCAGCCCATCACCCGCGGATCGGACTGAGCGGCGGTGAGCGGCGCCGGCTCCTGCGCCGCCACGCCCGTCGCGGCAGCGATGCCGGCCAGCAGGACCCACGTTCTAGTAATTGACGACGACATTGACGAATGCTCCGAGCCAGTTGGGCGTGCTGCCCGGGGCCACGCGCCTG
>Ga0233372_1001175_pt1 | contig 10035 bp, 12 predicted proteins | sample ElkDunMinimDraft_4_FD_191538 | JGI IMG/M metagenome (GOLD analysis project Ga0233372, IMG submission 191538) | Fecal eukaryotic communites from dung pellets of Tule Elk in California, USA - Elk Dung D8 | ecosystem: Host-associated > Mammals > Digestive system > Large intestine > Fecal | place... | reverse complement strand
TCCACTTTAATATTTTAAATTAAGGAGTCTGTGAATCTTCGATTTGATAGCACCAAAAAGAAAGAAAAAGTGCTTCGACGCAGTCTAAATACGGTCTAAATTGTTTCGAACGCTAAATTCAAATACAAGCCTTAATGACTTATCTTTTTAAACTACACGTCCAAGGCGCCGTATTCATAAGAACCAAAACAAAATAATATCGCTCGAATAAAAAGGTCTTGCTTTTTCAAAGCTTCAAATACAAGCCTTAAAGACTTGGCTATTCAGACTGAGCGTGTAAGGCGCAGTATTCATGAGAACAAAAACAAATATTAACGCTCGAATAGTCAGCTTTTTAATTTTGCGCTTTTCTCAACTTTTTGACACTCGCATTTATACTGTACGTCAGGTTTCGATTCTACTTAATATTTTGTTTTGTTTTCAATGAACGTGTTTTATTAGTACTTAATAATCTATTCTGCAGAATATTTAATTTCATTTTTAAATTGAATATTCATTCTTTAGCTGTAAACTGAGTTCTAAATCGGAATACCATTTTCAAATCTTCAAATCAACTCATTTTCAAATTCAATTCCCTTTACCTGCTCCTTATTCCTCATTTTACTTACTCACCTCATCAACCGACACTAATCACTGATTACTAATCACTTACCTTATAACCGTCTAACTTTATAACTTTATAACCAGAATACTCCATTTACAAATTCAATTCCCGATTCTCTTTTCCCGATTCCCTATTAAAATGAACGTTTTTGTTAGTACTTCATATTCTATCTTGTCATGCTGCACTGGTTACTGAGCCTCGTCGAAGTACAGCATCGCATCTCTTTTGCTTATGAGCCCCTGAACCGAACTTGCGAAAAATAAGGGGTAAAAGAAGTTCAGAGTGACATTTAGAAAATACTTTTTATTTGATGTCGAAATCAATTCTGCTGCATACGGTGTTTCATTTCAAAATATCCTTTCATGTAATTAAAAGCAAAAAAGGAATAAATTAAAAATTTATCCCTTGAAATACTTTTATTCACCATAGAAAATGTGTCCAGTATACACATGATTAAGATCATGAAAATGTTTATAACCATCAATTACGTGTGGCGCATGCTTCATTGAACCTTGCCCGTCTGATAAGGATTCTGCAAGAGTTTCAGCTTGTCTTCTTGTTCCGTAAACATCTTTACCTTTTTTAATTCGTAATTCGGCTGTAGCTTTATCAATTTCATCATTGAAGATAATAACTTGACCGTTTCTAATTTCTGCGCTTTTAAATTTTGACATAATTTTATTTTTTAAGTTAGGTTTATTTTACAAAAAGTTCTTTTTTCCATTTTAATAATTTATTCTTTCTATCATCAATACCATTTAAACCTCCATTAATTTTTTTAGTAATCAATACAATATCATCAAGATCTGCTAAATGGTTTAAATTATTATTAGACCAAAACCAAAGAGCTGCAATTAAAGCATCTGCTTCTGTTAGTAACAAATCTGGATTATTCACATAATCTATATTTACAGCATTACTTAAAGCATAATAATTATTAAACCCAGTTAATTGAATAAAACCACGACCTCTAAACTTCCAACCGTCACCAGATTTTTCATCTTTATTTCCCATCCTATTAGCGTATACTCTATTCGCAATTTTCTCAGGTTTTCTTGCAAATTGATCGACATTATCTTTTATAAAATACTTAGGAAACACTTTTAACAAACCTTCTTTCGAATAATTTAAATTTTCACTTATTGGTTTTAAGTTAGATTCGTGTTCAATCTGTGCCATAAAATGTGCAATTCGTAATTCCGTATTTACATTGTACTTATTAAATAACGATTTGTATTTTTGGTATAACATATTATAAATTTATTTAGTTAAATAAACCAATCATTCGTATTGATTTAAAAAATTATTATCCCTATTAAATGATTCTAAAAATTAATTTCTACAATTAATTTTTAGGTACTGCTTTTGGAGCTATTTGCATACTATCATCCGCTACTTTTTTCCATATTGCTGAATTACAAATATTAGGCACTATTGTTTGAACTATTCCTCCACGAGTTCTATATGAAACAGACGGGGTATGTTTTAAATTCTGTATTGTTGGTGCAATGTAAGATTTATAAACTGTGGTGTTTTGTTGTGCTATTATTTTGTACACTTTGTAATCAACTGATACCGAACTAAGTGGTAAGCCCAAATAACTTTCTAAATATTCGTTATTATTAGAAATGTAAGTATATTCTGCAGCGTCTAAGTAATAAACAGATTGATTTAGAGCAAATTTTGAGTTTTCAAAATGCTTGGGTACAATTTTATAATAAACTTCACCTGCATTTACATTAATTTCAATAGGATAACTTAGTCCCGCATATAATACTGTTTTTATTCTATCATTATCCTTATCACAAGAAATATCTTTGAATTTATCGAAAACTCTATGATATATTAAACTTGTTGAATCAACACTACTCTGAGTAACAAAGTTTGTTGTATTCCAATCTATAAAATAATCGTTTTTATATTTTTTCCAAATAGAATCTCTCTTTACATCCCAGTTTTGACTGTGACCGATAAAACTTATCATTAAAAAACAAATACTTAAATAGTTCATGTTTATACATTTAATTGATTGTTATTTTTTATTTCGGTATTAAATTCGTGTTACGTAATTTGACGCTTCAAGAAATTTTCATAACTTTCTATTAACGATCTTAGGCCTTCAGGAGTTTGTTGGGGAGATAAAACAATTTCGAGCTTACCGTAGTTATTAGACACTTCATTTTCTTTTATTATTTCTTTAGAGAAATCAATCATTACTTGCTCATCTACTACATCAAATTTAAAATTTGCATTAAAAGTTGCCTTCTCAATATTGTAATTACTTATTGGAACAAGAGTTAATAAAGGTACTTCAACAGGAGTACTGATAGTTTTATATTCTTTCTCATTATCAGGAGTCGCATAATCAAAAGTAGCTGGGTAATTCACTCGAACCGTCTTAGGTACTAAGGATTCGATATTCTTTTTTATATATCGTTTGCTATTTTTAATCAATTCAATAATTGCTTCTTTATCTATTTTTGTATTTTTAATTAATTTAACAAGATTTGAACCGTCCTGAATTAACTTAAATAAATTATTGATATATAAATTTTGGGCCTGTTCAGAATTTGAAATGGATTGAATAAGACCTTGGAGTTTAATTTCTAACTGATCTATTGAAAATTTTTCATTATCTAAATTAATTTTTTTCTGATTCACCTCAGCTTCAATATTGACTAGGTCATTAGATATCTTGTCAATACCTTTATTAAAACTCAAAAGTTTAGCTTCAATTTTTTTCAGTTCACTTAAGCTTAAATCAAGTTTTTTTAATTGTTCATGATGTACTCCCGTTTCTGAAATTACATTCTGCTTTTTGTCAAAAAACTCATTTCGTTTAGTCTCTAGTATTCTTAACTCATTTTCTAAATCAGTGTAATTTTTTTTCTTTATTTTTATTTCATTAAGAGTAATTTCTTTAGATTCAGAATCTTTTTTAATGTTTTCAAATAAAGTACTATTATATAATTTTGATTGGATGAGTTCTTTAGCGTTTTGCTCTTTTATAATTTTTAATAGATTATTGTTTTTACAAAACGTAAAGCTTTCTAATAAAAAATCAGCTAATAAAACATCCTCTTTTGAAATATCTGGTTTTGCACTATATAAGATACCTTGTTTAAGATTTGTTTCGCCAACAATATTTAAATTTTCATTACTTACATATTCTATAAAAATATCATTTGAACGAATTGGTTGAATCAATGTAAATAATTCTTTATTATACTCTTTATTCTCTAAAATAATTTCACTTGTTTCTTTAAAAAAATATTCATCTAAAATAGATTCATTTCTTTTTCTAATTGCTTCAGAAGAATTTACAATAGCTGACTGTAAAGACTTTACAAATAATTCAAAACTTTGCATTTTTATTTTTTTTAAGATTTAATTTTAGAAAATTGATTCATAGCATCGCTAACCACCGATTTGCTTTCATTTGCCAACCCTACAACAAGATTACAGTTAAAGCATGAAAATTTAACTCCTAGTAACAACTGTTTTGTATTAATAATGATTTCCTCATTACAATCTGGGCAATTTATTTTTGTATTATTATCTACCATCTTAATTTATTTTACTATACATATCAATTATATTTAACAACCCATTGGGTAAAGGCAATTTTGAAGCTTCAACAAAAACACTTAAATTTTTATTTGAATTAAAAGCATTCCCTAAATTTTTTTTATCGCCACTTAGCTTACCACTTAGTTGAGCTTTTCGTTCTAAACTATCATTAATGTTAGCTTTATAGCTAGAAATAGAAGTAATCTCCATATTAAATTTCACTTTCATTTTATCAATAGCTAGCGAATTAATAGGTAGTAAGGTTAAAAGTGGTATTTCAATAAATGAATCTTTTTCTGAATCTTTTTTTACAACTAGTACAATCATCTTAGGTTGGTAAGTAACTGAATTATCTGACGCTATTATTCTATCAAAACAATAATTAAGTATAAATTCTGACTGTCCACTAAGCATAATTGAATTCGCTTTAGATACAGCTACCATGGGTGCACTAATAATAGAATCTAAATTAATTTCAGATTCTTGATCTCGGAAATAAGGGTCTGAATTCTGAACATCAAAATACATTGAAGCTTCATTATTTATACCATCATCACGATCGTTATTTAAAGAATAAGCATTGGCATTAGGCTGATTTTTATTATTATTCATAATTACGTTTTAAAATTGAATTTAGATCAGGAATAATATCACACAGATTTCTTTAAATAAATCTGTGTGACTTATATTTAAAAATAATTAAGATTTATTCTTTAATTTCTTTTTTATCATCTTTCTTATTGTCTTTTTTATCTGTATTTTCTAATAATGTTTCTGGTTTTACAGATGATACAGGAAAAATATTTTTAGCATAAATATCTAAAATGGTTGTAATACCAGTTGGTAACGGTAATTGCCCTGCCTTAACATTTACTGTATATTTTGCATTGTTACTTTTTTGATAATGGGTATCTCTAGATTTAGCATCCTCGCTAGAATAGCTAGCAGAACCTTTAACACTTACTTTAAAAGGTCCCCAGCCCATTGAAGCTTCAAAAGAACCAGATCCTTCAGAATTCTTTTTAGATGATTCAGAAGTTTTTTCTTCAGAGCTAGATTTAACTTCCATTTCAAAATTAATCTCAGCAGATTGGACTCCTAAAGAGTTGATCGGAATCACAGATAACAAGGGTACTTTAATTGTAAATTCGGCATTCGGAGCAGCAACCTTTTTTGTTGACTTTGTTGCTTCATCATACTGATCAATTAATAATTGATTTCCATTTTCATCTAAAGAAGGTCGGCTTAAAGATAAATTAATCATAATAGGATCATAAACAGCAATTTGTTCATTTACGGCTTCCCACGCATTATTGTTCCATTCGTAACGGACTAAATCTTTTTTAGAAATATTAAAACCAGATTCGAGAATAAACTGTGTTTGACTTTTTGCCATTTTACCATTTGCATCGGCTATAGCGTTTAATGGACCACCTATTAAACTGTCCATTGGTAATCCTTGAAATTGCTCAGCAATATTAGCTAATTCACTCATAATTCATAATTTTAAACTTATCCTACTCATAAGGCTTTTCGGAATACGCCATTTTTTCAGAAAACAATCTCCACGTTTTCTTTAAATTGATTTAATTCAAATTTCAAGTGAAAAGCATTTAAAAATGATACATTCTAAGGCGCCTTAGTAATTTGAACTTTATCACTTAAAAAAGAATAAAAAAATGTCTTGCCCAAGTATTAAACTTGAACAAGACAAAGTACGTTTACTCAAAAAAAAAAAGAATCAGTATAAAATACGAAATTTCAAATTCCGTATTTATACGTACTACAAATCTATTCGTGCGGATTATATATCTGATTAACAACAGCATAAACAACTAAACCAACCGTGTTTTTAGCACCAATTCTTTCTAAAATACGTTGTCTGTGTGTTTCAACCGTGCGTTTACTTAAAAACAATTTATCTGCAATTTCTTGATTGGTAAGTTCTTTACATATTAATTTTATAACTTCAGTTTCTCTTTCTGTAAAAACAGGTTCTTCATTATACCTAGATTTTTTATTTTGAAGAAAGTTTATTAAAAGTTTTTGTTCATTTTCTGTAAAATAAACACCTTTTTCAGCCACTTGTTGTATAGCTTCAAACAATAACTCTTTCGGAGAATTTTTTGGTAAAAAAGAAGAAACTCCAAGTTTTACCATTTGCCCTAAATAGCTTTGACGGTAGTAAGAAGATAAAATGATTATTTTTATATTGGGATACATTTCTTTAACAAGCTCTACCAATTGAAAACCATTTATAGGCTCCATCTTAATGTCAAGTAATAAAACACTCGGAAAAACTTGGCTATCTAATTCGGTTAATTGTCGAATCACATCATCTGGTTGTGTCGTTGAAAATGCAATATTCAAAGTTGGTATTGTAGATAACAGTAAGCCCAAACCTTCTAACAAAATTAAATCATCGTCAACTAAACCAATATTTATTTTTTTATGCATCTTTGTTTTTAATTTTAATAATTAAGGAGGTTCCTTTGTTCGGTTTACTTTTCCATTTATGCTTTCCAAAAAGTGCTTTCACACGAAAATCTATATTGTTCATTCCCATACCTTTTTTTACCTCACTAGCATTAAAACCAATTCCATTATCACAAATTACAACACTCAAATACGTATTGGTTTGACGTAAAAATAAGGTAACAGCTGTGGCATTTGCGTACTTAATCACATTATTTAGAAACTCTTGAATGATTCTGAATATTTGCAATTGAGTTTGAAAATCTTTTATTACAAAATTTTCAGAAGTACATATTTGGAAATCAATCTTATTGAAAAGAGAAATTTGTATTTCTTCTAAAAAACCAATCAATCCTAAATATTCAATTTCTACTGGATACATCTCATGCGCAAGAGTTCGAGTAGCATCGCTTAATAAAGGAAGCTGTTTTAATAAAATATCTTTACTCCTACATTCATTCATTTCAATTTGTTGGATACAAATAGAAAGCGTATGAATCCGATTACCGATGTCGTCATGAATTAAACGTCCCATTCTTTTTCTTTCATCTTCTTGAACTTGAATTATGCTATTCAATAATTCTTTCTGATGATCAATCTCTAATTTGTTTTGTTTTATTTGGGCAGTAAATATTCTCTTTTGTGCTTTGAAGTGAATTTTAATAAATACAAATATCAAACCAACAACAAATAAAATTATAACTACAGAATAAGGAATTATGTATTTAAAATTCTCGTACTTTTCCATAAAAAATGTGTTGTTTTTATATAAAAAATGCCACCAATTACTGCATACAAGACCCAAGTTATAAAAATTGAATCGTCTGGAATAAAAATAAAAAATTCAAGCAATAAAAACTGTATAAAACTGATTGTAAAATAAATAAGCATGATATAAAAAAGTTTTAAATCTTTTAAATCATTTAATTTATTAGCTAATATGTATAAAATAATGGTTATAAATAATATTGAATTAAATATTCTACCTTTATTTAATATGTAATTATCTATATATAAATAACTTAAAAAATCAAAGAAATTTACAATCGTGGCGGTTATTAAAGCAATTTTAAAAATTCGTTTACTAATTCCCTTTAATGTAAAAAAATACAGAAGTAAAACTACTTCCGTAAAATTAAATAAAGGTAACATACCTATGTTGGGAAATTTAAACTGTATTAAAAAATTATTAAATAAATCAAATAGAAAACAAAAAATTATATATAATGAAAGTGCTTTATCATGTTTATTCAATTTTTTGAAAATATAAACATTAATAAAGCACAATATAAACGAAATAAAAGTTATAATCCCTGTAATTCTATCTGCTACTATAAAATAGTAATCGTTCATTTTTAAGGTTCTTCAAAGATTACAAAGCTTTATTTAACAATGCAAATTCAAATTCTCTTTTTCTAAAAGGTGGGCTTAATTTAGCCATATCATAAAATGAAGTAGATGATCCATCTAGATTTAATTGCTGAATTATGATATCTGGAGAAAAGCCTGTTGCTGATAATACTTTATCCTCTTCAGCTACTTTCATACCAAAATGCCCTTGCATTATTACCTCATCGTTTAAATTAAAATCTTCACTTGGAATATCAAATACTTCAAACATTTCATTTTCTCCTATCCAACTCTTTAGATCGGTACTCCATCTCTCTTTTCTAAGTTGAGCTTCTTCTTCAGTAATCTGCGTATTTTGTAACAACTGCTTATTTATAACTTTAAATTCTTTAATGAATTCTCCAATGGTTTCTATATGTTTATCTAAAAATTCATCCGTATCTCTATTTTTTGAAATCATATAAAAAACAAGTTCAAACGATTTTTTTTGATTTTCGTCTTCAAAAATTTCTAAAGCAGGATATAAATGAAACGATTCTGAATTATCTTCAGCGACTTTATAATCAATTTTAAAAGAATCTGCTTTACTTAATAAATCATTCATTAAATCCACATCTTTTTTATGTGTTTGCCAATTTTGTAAATTCGTAACAATCTCTTTCATTGTTTTGTTAGTTTCTAAATTCATTCGTATAGTTTTTAAAATTAAAAATGCAGTTCTAAAATTTTATTTATTCAGCTGATTTATTCATTTTAACAAATCATGCTGACTCTTTAAAAATTTGTCTAATTTATTAATTTTAATTTTTTTTAAATTAAAAAAACAACAATTAATAGATAATTTCACCAAATATAATTATGTGATTTCTAATTTTTTCTATTTAAACAAATTACATATTAAAAATACATTATATTTTACTTTTAATGGTTGTCAACACTACAAAATCACATCATCCTTTTTTATTTGTTTTAGTTTAAATTATGTTTTGTTTCCAAATTATTAGATTTCATAATAAATCTCTGATTATCTTTTTTTAATTCACTATTCAATAAATGAGGTTTATCTTACTAAATAATCTATTTTGTTTTGCTACACTCGATGCAGCATCGCATCTAGTTTTCAAGAGTTTGTTATGGTTTTAATAGTACGTACTCGTTTTGGTATTTTATTCTGTCATTTTACCTCCTTTTTATAATTTTAAATTAAAGAGTCGGTGAACCTGCGGTTTGCCTTGATGCAAAACGAACCAAAAATTACTCATCGTTAATATTTGTTTTAGTATTCGTGAATCTTCGAGGTTTTTACTTTCCTACTTAAAATAAAACAAAATTTACCTCTCGATTTCAAGACTGCAAAAAGAAATTCTAAAAATGCGCGCATTTTCTTAACGTATTTCTTTTTGATGTCGGGTTTACTATTCGGTTGAATATTTAATTTCATTTTTAAATTGAATATTCATTCTTTGGTTGTAAGCTATATGCTGTAAGCTATATGCTGTAAGCTATATGCTGTAAGCTAAGTTCTAAATCGGAATATCATTTTCAAATCTTCAAATCAACTCATTTTCAAATTGAATATTCATTCTTTGGCTGTAAACTGAGTTCTAAATCGGAATATCATTTTCAAATCTTCAAATCAACTCATTTTCAAATTGAATATTCATTCTTTGGCTGTAAGCTATATGCTGTAAGCTAAGTTCTAAATCGGAATATCATTTTCAAATCTTCAAATCAACTCATTTTCTAATTCATTTCCCTTTTCCTTACTCCTTATTACACTTACCCACCTCGTCACTCGTTACCCATTACTTCTCACTAATTACAAATTCACTTACCTTATAACCATCTAACTTTATAACCAGATTACTTCAAATTCAATTCCCGATTCTCTTTTCCCTATTCCCTATTCCAATGAACGTTTTTGGTTGTACTTAATATTCTATCATGTCATGCTGATTTCTATGGTTTAGTATTTCATCTTATTTTTCTTTTTACCTCCACTTTAATATTTTAAATTAAGGAGTCTGTGAATCTTC
>Ga0233372_1001173_pt1 | contig 10042 bp, 11 predicted proteins | sample ElkDunMinimDraft_4_FD_191538 | JGI IMG/M metagenome (GOLD analysis project Ga0233372, IMG submission 191538) | Fecal eukaryotic communites from dung pellets of Tule Elk in California, USA - Elk Dung D8 | ecosystem: Host-associated > Mammals > Digestive system > Large intestine > Fecal | place... | reverse complement strand
GATTTTTTTAAACGATTAAAAAAAGTTATTTAAGTTGAATGTCCCTATCGTACATATTTCAAATCTGTATAAAAAATACCAAAAAGCCGATTTTTTCTCAGTTAACGATTTAAGTTTATCTATAAATAAAGGAGAGATTTTTGGGCTTCTGGGTCCTAATGGTGCAGGTAAAACAACCTTAATATCTTTACTTTGCGGTTTGTTCGAACCTACAGCAGGTACTTTTACCATTGGCGGGTTCGATTATAAAAAAAATGCGCTTCAAATTCGAAAAATGATTGGTATTGTTCCGCAAGAGTATGCCTTATATCCTACGCTTACCGCTTTCGAAAATTTAGTTTTTTTTGGGAGTATGTATGGTTTAAAAGGAAAAAAATTAGAAAATAAAATCACCGAATTTTTAATTCAATTAGGGTTAGAAAAGTTTATTCATAAAAAAATAGATACTTTTTCGGGTGGAATGAAAAGAAGGGTAAATCTAATTGCAGGTATACTACATAACCCCGAAATACTTTTTTTAGACGAGCCAACAGTTGGAGTCGATGTTCAATCACAACAAGCAATTTTAAAATTTTTGCAACAGCTTAATGCTAATGGCACAACTATAATTTATACTTCGCATCATTTAAAAGAGGCCGAAAATTTTTGTTCTAGAATTGCAATAATTGAAGAGGGTAAAATTTATTGTGAAAACACACCTTTACAATTAATTGCTAGTGTGCCCAATGCAAAATCTATTGAGGATGTTTTTATTGCTATAACCGGAAATAAATTACGTGATGCTATATAAATTATTTCAAGCCATAAAAAAGGAAGTGCTTTTACTTTCTAGAGATTTGGGCGGATTAATCACGTTATTTATCATGCCTATTGTTTTGGTTATAACTGTAACCTTAATTCAAAAATCATCATTCGAAACGTTGCACCAGGATCTGACTGCTGTGATTTGGGTTGATAATGATCAAGACTCGTTATCATTCAAAATGAGACAAGAAATTCAGCAATCCGTAATTTTTAAGTTAGTTTCTTCTTATAATGAAGAACCAATAACCGATGTATTGGCTCAACAATTAGTACAACGTGGCCACTATCAATTTGCTATTGTTATACCGCAACATTTAACGCGAGATTTAAACGCAAAAGTCAATCAAAATGTAAATAAAGTTTTAGCAGAATTTGCTTTTTCGGATGAAGAAGTTGCATTAGACACTACAAATTTGATTGCATATAAAGAAATAAAGCTTTTTTTTGATCCAGCAACGCAAAATGTATATAAATCTGGAGTTAAAGATGCTATTGATAAAATGGTGGCTCAAATCGAGAATAAAACCATATATAAAGCTTTTCAAACGCAATTAGGTCAAGAAAGTGAAACACCTATTTTTGATAGCGAACCTTTTTTACGTTTTACCGAATATCAACCGGTGACTGACGTTAAACCGAATGCTGTTCAGCACAATGTACCTGCTTGGACATTATTTGCTATATTTTTTATCATGGTTCCGTTATCAATTAACATGGTAAAAGAAAAGAATCAAGGAACTTGGATACGTCTTTTAACCAGTCCGGCTTCTAATACCTTACTTATTTTAGGCAAAACAGCCACTTATTTAATCATTAGTTTGTTGCAATTTTATACCATGCTTTTAATTGGTAGATTTGTTTTTCCATACATGGGATTACCAATTTTGCATTTAAATGGACAATTTTTACTTTTAAGTTTAATTGCATTAGCTAGTGGATTAGCTGCTATTGGCTTAGGAATATTATTAGGTACAATTGCTAAAACGCAAGAACAAGCTGCACCTTTTGGTGCTACATTTGTTATCATTTTAGCAGCTATTGGAGGAGTTTGGATTCCTGTATTTGCAATGCCAGGTTTTATGCAAAGTATTGCTAAACTATCTCCGATGCATTGGGCCTTAGAAAGTTTTTACGATGTAATTTTACGACAAGCAAGCTTTTTTGATGTGGCTCCTAAAGTAATTTTATTATTATTATTTTTTGTTTTAATGCAGGTATTAGCCTTTTTATATGATAAGAAGAAAAGACATATATAACGAAAACTCTAGTTTAGTTGGTACACATAAAATTCGTATTCGTTTTAATGAGTGCGACCCATTAGGTATTGTATGGCATGGTAACTATATAAAATATTTTGAAGACGGTCGCGAAACTTTTGGCGAACAACACGGAATTTCTTATCTCGATGTGCAACGAAATGGTTTTGCTACGCCTATTGTTAAAACAACGAGCGAGCATAAACTAACTTTAAAGTATGGAGATGTTGTAGTTATAAAAACTAAATTTGTTAATACTGCTGCAGCTAAAATTATTTTTCGATACGAAATATATAATCCCGAAGGAAAATTAGCTTGTACCGGCGAAACGGTTCAGGTTTTTATTGATTCCGAAGGGAATTTACAGTTAAATAACCCATTGTTTTTTCAGCAATGGAAACAAAAAATGAATCTTTTATAAGTAAGAAATGAAAAAGGTTTACATCCATCAATATAATTACCTTTCTCCCTTGGGAAATAATGCTCAAACTAATTGGGAAGCTTTGGTAAATTACCAGTCTGGAATTACTTTGCAGCCTAAATTGGGTAATTTAGATGGTTACTATGCTTCTGTAATTGCAGATAAAACTATTGATAATGAAATTGAAACTTTTGATACGAATAAGTTACCAAGAGTTTTAAAAATGGCTATTGCAGCTTTGCAGCCTTTAATCGAAAAACAACGAATTACCCCAAATTCAACTTTAATTCTATCTACTACCAAAGGCGATATAAAAGCCTTAGAGCAAGATAATTTGGAAGAAGCATCAATTCCTTTTTTGGCAGAGCAAATAGCTAGTCATTTTGGTTTTAGAAAAAGACCCATTATTGTGTCTAATGCATGCGTTTCTGGAGTTTTAGCACTTGCTGTTGCAAAACGAATGATTCAAATGGATATGATGAATGAAGTTTATATTGTTGCAGTTGATGAAGTAACAGAATTTGTGGTTTCTGGGTTTAATAGCTTTCAAGCTATGAGTTTCGAACCCTGTAAACCATACGATGTTAATAGAAAAGGAGTTAATTTAGGCGAAGCCGCCGCCGCTGTTTACGTTTCGGCTAACGAACCAACTAAAAACAGTATTGAAATTGTTGGAGATGGTTCAATTAACGATGCCAATCATATTTCAGGACCTTCAAGAACAGGAGAAGGTTTATACCAAAGCATACAGTCTGCTTTAAATGAAGCGGATATTACCAGCAATCAAATAGATTATGTTTCGTCTCATGGTACGGCTACATTGTATAATGATGAAATGGAAGCCATAGCTTTTGATCGGCTAGCTTTAAACCAAACACCTGTTAGTAGTTTAAAAGGATATTTTGGACATACACTTGGTACTTCTGGTTTGTTAGAAACCATTGTAACTTGTCAAATGATGCAAAATAAAAAGGCAATTGCAAATTTAGGTTTAGAACATTTAGGCGTAACAAAACCTATTCATGTTTTACAAAAGCACATTGATTTGGATATAAATTATGCACTTAAAACGGCAAGTGGTTTTGGAGGTTGTAATACGGCTCTAATCTTAAAAAAAGTATAGCAAATGGAATCATTATACATTACTCATGTTTGTAAAATTCAGAGTCAGCAAATTATTTTAAATGATAAAGTTGTTTTTGAAGATGTTGAGTCTGCCGATCTTAATTCATTTTTAAAAAACGGCTATAAAAACCAAGCTTATGATTATGCAAAGTTTTTTAAAATGGATCATTTAAGCAAGTTAACTTTTTTAGCTGCTGAACCTATTTTACAAGATCAAGACGATAAAAATATAGCGTTGGTTTTTATGAATCGTGCTGCCAGTTTGGATACTGATGTTAAACACCAACAAAGTATTCAAAATAAAGAGGCATATTATCCTAGTCCTGCAGTGTTTGTTTATACTTTGCCAAATATTTGTTTGGGAGAGTTAAGTATAAAACATAAATTACAAACGGAAAACTGTTTCTTTGTTTCTGAAAATTTTGACTCGAAACTTATGTACAATTATGCTGAATACTTAATTCGTCATAAAAATGTAGATAAAGTACTTTGCGGCTGGATTGATGTGCTAGAAAATGAATATAGAGCAGTTGTGTATCTGGTTGAAAAACAAGGAGAAATAGAACATTCACGTAACGAATTAGAACAAATTTTTATATAAAAATGGAAAACTTAAAAACAGAATTAAAAGAAAAAATTATAGACGTTTTAAACTTAGAAGATATCGCTGTAGCTGATATTCAAGATACGGATGCGCTTTTTGGAGACGGATTAGGTTTAGATTCTATTGATGCTTTAGAGTTAATTGTATTATTAGATAAAGATTACGGGATTAAACTTACAGATCCTAAAGAAGGTAAAGTTATTTTTCAGTCAATTAATACAATGGCCGAATATATTACAACGCATCGTACAAAATAAATTAACATGAGTAAACGAGTGGCAATTACAGGAATGGGAATTGTGTCGGCTATTGGTAATTCAGTAGCCGAAAATTTCGATTCATTAAAAAATGGAAAAATTGGTATTGGTAAAATTTCTTTATTCGAAACCCGCCATCAAAACGAAATTTTAGTTGGTGAAGTTAAAATGAGTAATGTTGAATTAGAAAATAGTTTGCATCTACCCCATTCTCATAATTACACTCGCACGGCTTTGCTTGGTGCTTTTGCTGTAAAACAAGCTTTACAACAAGCAAATATTACAGATTGTAATGATAAAAAAACAGCTTTTATTTCGTCTACAAGCGTAGGTGGAATGGATTTTACAGAAAAGTATTTTTATGAATATTTTGAAAATACTGAAATTGAGCGTTTTATTACTTCTCACGACGCTGGACATGCTTCTCATGAAATTGCCGAATTAATCGGTTTAGAAGGTCTTGTAACTACAATCTCTACCGCTTGTTCCTCGGCAGCTAATGCAATTATGTTAGGCGCTCGTTTAATTAAATCCGGTCGCGCAGAACGCGTAATTGTTGGAGGTACTGATGCGCTTTCTAAATTCACAATTAATGGTTTTAAAACGTTAATGATTTTATCAGATACCTATAATACCCCTTTTGATGACAATCGTAAAGGATTAAATTTAGGTGAAGCAGCAGCTTATTTGGTTTTAGAGGCCGAAGAAGTTGCCTTAGCGGCTGGTAAAAATATTTTGGCTTATGTTGCGGGTTATGGTAATGCAAATGATGCCTTTCATCAAACTGCATCATCAGAAAATGGAGATGGCGCTTATCTGGCTATGGAAAAAGCTTTAAAAGTAGCTCAAATTTTACCTGAAGCTGTTGATTATATTAATGCGCATGGTACAGCAACTCCTAATAATGATTTGTCTGAAGGTCGTGCATTAATTCGTGCGTTTGGCGATAAAGTTCCGGCTTTTTCATCTACCAAAGCTTTTACGGGTCATACTTTAGCAGCAGCTGCAGCAATCGAAGCGGTTTATAGTGTTTTAGCGATACAAAATCAATGTATTTATCCTAATTTAAATTTTAAAACTCCGATGCAGGAGTTTCATTTAATTCCTGAAACTAAATTTGTATCGGCACCTATTAAAACCGTTTTATCTAACTCGTTTGGATTTGGCGGAAATTGTTCTACAATAATTTTTACAAAATAATGGCAAAGTGTTTTATTAACGGAATTGGAGTTATAGCAGCGCAAGATGTTTTATTACCAACAGATCAATTTTCGACTTTAAATGAAGACGTGAACTTAGCTGTAGAACCCGTCTATAAAGAATTAATTGCACCTAATTTAATTAGACGTATGTCTAAAGGGGTGAAAATGGGTATTTACGCCTCTCAAGTTGCATTAAACGAAGCGAATGTTACCGTTCCAGATGCTGTAATCACCGGAACTGGTTTAGGTTGTATCGAAGATTCGGAGAAATTTTTAAAAGGAATTCTAGATAATGATGAGCAATTTTTAACACCTACTTCTTTTATTCAATCAACACATAATACAGTTGGCGCTCAAATAGCGTTAAGATTACAATGTAAGGGCTATAATTTTACTTATGTTAACAGAGATTCATCTTTCGAAATGGCTTTGTTAGATGGCTTAATGCAAATTAAAGCAGACGAAGAACAGAATATTTTAGTTGGCGGAATTGATGAAGTGAGCGATCATACCATTAAACTTTTGCAAATAGCTGAAATTATTCGATCAGAAAAAAATAAAAATGCCGCTTTATATGCTGAAGGTGCTAACTTTTTTGCACTTTCAAATACTAAGCAAGAAAATACTTATGCTGAGGTAGTTGATGTTATTATTTGTAATCAGGTAGCAGATGTAAATACATGGATTACTGAATTTTTAGCTAAAAATAACACTTCAATTTCTGAAGTAGATGCAGTAGTAATGGGTATAAACAATACTGAGGTTAATGTACAATACAATCAATCTTTGTTAGCTGTTTTTCAGCATAAAACAATTTTACATTACAAACATTTAATCGGTCAGTTTGATACCGCATCGGCTTACGGATTGGGTTTGGCGGCTCAATATATGAAGCATAAAAAAGTTTCTGATAACTTTATTTATAGCGGAAGTATTGGTTCTGTACAGCAAGTTTTACTTGTAAATCAAAATTTTGGAAAAGATTACTCCTTAGTTCTTTTAAAAGAAGCTAATTAAATACTCCACCCTAGTTACTTTATTGAATTATGAATAAATACCTTGTTTTTAAGTTACTATGGGCGCTAATTTTTGTTTTTTTAATTGTTGGGTATCTTTTTGACAAGATTAGCTTATTTGTTATTTTTTGGGCACTATTGGTTTGCCTTGGACTGCTTAGTTGGGCTAGTTTTGATATGCGATTACAATTATTTACTCCAGTATTTTTTAAAGGAAAACAAGGAAATATAAACAATTTAGCATTAACTTTTGATGATGGACCGACTTTATTTACGCCCAAAATTCTTGATTTGTTAGAAAAATCGAATTGTAAAGCCACTTTTTTTTGCATCGGTCAACAAATAGAAAAATATCCTGAAATTGCAAAACAAATTATTGCATCTGGACATATTATTGCAAATCATACTTATACGCATACTACAAAAATGGGTTTTTTATCTGTTGAAGAGGTTGTTCAAGAAATTGACAAGAATCAAAAATTGATAAAAAATTTACTAAATATTTCTCCACAATGGTTTCGTCCGCCTTTTGGCGTTACAAATCCTGCTATTGCCAAAGCAATTACTCAAAATAAAATGTTATGTATTGGTTGGAATATTCGCTCGTTAGATACCATTAGTAAATCGGCAGCCGAAATTTTTAATCGTATTCAGCCAAAGTTAAAAACAAACGGAATTATATTGTTGCACGATACGTCTGAAAAAACTGTCCAAGCTTTGGAACAATTATTGGTTGAGATAAAAAAGCAACAATTTACTGTTGTACCTTTGGATGAATTAATTGCTGAAAAAGCCTATAAAAATGAAAAAAATAATTTTACTATATAGTTTTATATGGTTTCAGGTTACTTGTTGGAGCCAAATAAAAATGAGTGATGCCGAAGTAGTAAATTTTAAAAACAAAGTCACTACCGAGTCTAAGGCATTACAAAGCTTATCAGCAAATTTTACACAAACTAAACACATTAGTTTTTTAAACAAACCAATTATTTCGACTGGAAAGTTATATTTAAAAACAGATGAAAAGTTGCGCTGGGAATATGTTGCGCCAACAAAATATACCGTTGTTTTTAAAAATAAAAAGCTTTTGGTAAACAATCAAGGTAAACAATCTACAGTTGATTTAGCAGCAAATAAACAGTTCGAAAAGTTAAGCAAATTAATTTCGGGATCGATTAACGGAAACCTTTTTGACGATAACGAATTTGTAGTTTCGTACTTACAAACAAACGCTGATTATTTAATTAAACTAACACCAAAAACTAAAGATTTAGCTAAATATATTAAAGAAATTGAATTGTATTTTAATAAAAAGGATCAGTTAGTAAAGCAATCCAAAATGATTGAACCGAATAACGATTATACAATTATAACTTTTAGCGATAAAAAAATAAATCAACCTATACATGATTCGGTTTTTAATTTATAGCCTTTGTTTGGTAAGTTTTTTTTCCTGTAAATCCTATCAACCTGTTGCTGATTTTAAAGCAAAACGACAAGTTATTGAAAATACGTACTTCGCCGATTTAGAGCAGGAATATATTTACGCAGTAACCATTTCGGCCTTTAAAAATAACGTTTCGGGCTTATTGGTTATAAAAGCTATTGACAATACCAAGCATCGTATTTTACTAGCAACCGAGTTTGGAAATACCTTGTTAGATTTAACGATTACGCCCAACGGTTATATTAAAAATTACGCCATGGCTGATTTAGATCGAAAAATTATTTTGAATGTATTAGCGAACGATTTTTTTGTGTTATTAAATAAAAAATGGGAATCGGATGCATTTTATTCAATCAAGGATAAAAGTATTTATAAAGTTAAAATCAAGAATAAGAAATACTTTTTGAGCTATTCTAAAGGTATATTAAATACTATAGAATATGTAAATCGAAAGAAAAAGTTAGAAATACATTTTGAAAATGTGTTTCAAGATTCGGCTCAGCAAATCAAGTTAAAACATTACAATTTAGATTTATCAATTGATTTGGTACGAATATAAAAAAGGAGCTTTTAGCTCCTTTTTTAGTTTCTTTTCAAATAATATTTATTTAATATTTCGTGCTATTTTTTCAATTTTTCCAGATAAGTTAACCATCCAAATTAGCTGGTCAATAATTAATTGGGATTCTTCTATTTTAATCAATTTTTCGGTTTCAGAAATATCTAATAATGCTACTTCTTCATTCCGAATATTTTTAAGTTTACTAATACTAGCTATAAAATCGTCTGATTCACTAATTTTAAATTTAACTTGCGATCCAAAATGGATCAGACTTAGATTTAGGTTGTGAATAATGTTGTTAACTACAATTTTAAATGCTTTTGATGCTTCTGTAGTTTTATGAGATTGTACAAAAGTTCCGATGCCTGCTGTGGCTGCCACTAGGCTCTGATTTAAAACTGCAATTTCATACAATTCGGCTCTATTTTGTTGTTTCCTTTTCGGCTCTTGTACCAAACGTTGGTATGCTGCCATTAAATTTCCCACTGCTATGAAGGCATTTTTTCGAGCAATTTTGTAGTCTGTAGTTGTGTGTCCTTTATCTATGTATAAAATTTTTACCTCATTAATATATTCAATACTACCGTTTATAGCATTTTCGAGTGTGTTTTTAATTGTATTATGTTCCCATGAAGGCCATAAATAGTTTGCTGCTAAAAAGGCAATAACAGCTCCAATAACGGTATCAATTATCCGGAATATTAAACTGACTTGCGCACCATAATTTAAAATACCATAAATTAAAACAATATAAAGTGTTACAAAAGTTACACCTATTTTATAATCGCTGCTGCTGTACCAATAACCTAATAACATGGCAATAACAGTTATGCTACCCAATGCAATAGTATTGGTGATAAAATAGAGAATTATAATTCCGATAACACCGCCAATTAGAGTACCCAATATTCTGTTTTTGGTTCTGCTTTTTGTTAAGCCGTAACCTGGACGTAGAATAACAACAATGGTGAGTAATATCCAATATTCATTTTTTAAAGCGATTAATTTACCAATTACTAACCCGAGTAACATGGCAATTGTCATTCTAAGGGCGTATCTAAAATAGGTAGATTTAAAATTTATATTTTCAATTAAAGTTGTAAATCGGTAATGTTCTGGAGTAAAAAATTTTTCGAGATCTTTAAATTTACCTTCTAAATCGTCTGCATTGACATGTTCTTTATAAACACGTTCTAGACCCCTTATTTTCTCAATTTGTTTATCAAAATAAAATAGAATGTTATTAAATGCAATTTGATTTTCATTGTAAATATCCCAGTTTTTAGTTACACAGTATGCACTAACTTGATTTTGTAAATCTTTGTACTGCTTTGTTAACGTCGAATGC
>Ga0233372_1001169_pt1 | contig 10081 bp, 6 predicted proteins | sample ElkDunMinimDraft_4_FD_191538 | JGI IMG/M metagenome (GOLD analysis project Ga0233372, IMG submission 191538) | Fecal eukaryotic communites from dung pellets of Tule Elk in California, USA - Elk Dung D8 | ecosystem: Host-associated > Mammals > Digestive system > Large intestine > Fecal | place... | reverse complement strand
TATGAAATGGTAAAGGATGGCATTTTATCACACACAGGTGGTAAAACTTATAGAAAGTATTTTTTACCTGATTAACTGGCAAAAAAAAATAGAAAAAAAATAGAAACTATCTTAAAGTATTGATTTTTAAAGGTTTTTCTATTTCTATTCAAAATAGAATAAATAACACACAAAAAAGAAACCCATACACACTATGGCTCAAAATAAAAACTTACAAAAATTAGAATTAACGTGGATTGGTAAAGGTGAAGAACCCAAGCTAGAACCTCGTATTTTAATAGAAAACCCAGAATATTCATACGGTGACCCAAACACCGAAAATATGCTGATACATGGCGACAACCTTTTAGCATTAAAAGCCTTAGAACAAGACTATGCAGGTAAAGTAAAATGTATCTATATAGACCCACCATACAATACAGGAAATGCTTTTGAGCATTATGATGATGGTTTAGAACATTCTTTGTGGTTAAACCTAATGTCTCAACGACTTAAATTGTTACGAAAATTATTAAAAGATGATGGGGTGATTTTTGTCCAATTAGATGATAATGAAATTGCTTATTGTCGTGTTATTATGGATGAAATATTTGGAAGAAATAACTTCATCAATCAAGTTTCAGCTAAAATGAAACAAACTGCAGGCGCAAGCGGTGGTGGTGAAGACAAAAAGCTTAAAAAGAATATTGAATATATACTTATTTATGCTAAAAATATTGATACTACTACAGGTTTCAAAAAATTTAATGAAGTATACGAAGAGGAAAATTTATTTACTGTCATAGAAAATATGAAAAATGATGGTAAAAGTTGGAAATATACTAGAATTATTGATGGCTTAAGTGAGAGAGAATATATAAAAGATATATTTGATGGATCAGGTGAAATTATTAAACTATTTAAACATAATAATGTACGAGTACGTCCTTTAACTGAAGTTTGTAAGACTGAAAATATTTCTATTGAAGAAGCTTACATAAAATATTTTGATAAAATATTTAGAGATACGAATGCACAAAGTTCAATTAGAACGAGAGTTATGGAGTCAAGTTCTGATTTAGGTGAATATGTATCAATAGACTACATTCCAAGATCAGGGAAGAATAAAAATAAACTAACTACTGTTTATTACAAAGGTAGTAAGAGAGATCAGATTGCTTGGCTTTCTGATATAGCTGTAAAAAAAGGTAAATCAATTGTAAAATTAGAAAAGTTAGGAACATTTTGGGATGGCTTTCCTCTAAATAATTTAACTAAAGAAGGTGGAGTTCAATTTCCCAATGGGAAAAAACCAGAATTATTAATTAAAACAATTTTAGATTTATCTACTGATGAAAATGATATTGTGTTAGATTCTTTTGCTGGTTCAGGAACTACGGCTGCTGTGGCTCATAAAATGAATCGTAAGTGGATATCTGTGGAACTTGGTGATCACGCCATTACGCACACATTACCCAGATTAAAAAATGTTATCGACGGTGAGCAAGGTGGTATCTCTAAAGCGGTCAGTTGGCAAGGTGGCGGTGGTTTTAAGTTTTATACTTTAGCACCAAGTTTATTAAAGAAAGACAAATTTGGGCAATGGATTATGTCCGATGAGTACAATGCCGATATGTTAGCCGCTGCTATGGCAAAACAAGAAGGTTTTAAATACAACCCAAGCGAAACGCAATTCTGGAAACAAGGAAACTCGTCAGAGCAAGATTTTATTTTCACTACCACACAGTTTCTTACCGTTCAGCAATTAGAAGCTATTGCAGAAGATATGCAAGCAGGTGAAAGTTTATTAATTTGTTGCAAAGCATTCCAAACAGAATGTAAAAACAAGTTTCCAAACATTACCATCAAAAAAATACCGCAGTTGTTATTAGACCGTTGCGAATTCGGTAAAGACGATTACAGTTTAAATATCGTCAACATACCACAAGAAGATAACCAAGAAGACTACGATGTAGAAGAAGAAATTGAAAATGATGAGGAAGTAGTTGATACAAAAGAAAAGAACCAAAAATCATTATTTGATTAACTATGAATCAAAACACTATTAACCAAATAAAACAACGTTTATCGTTGCGTTTACCTTTAGCCGAAGCGTTAGAAGTTACAGCAACAATAGCAGATCATATTCCTCTAAATAAAACGAAAAGAAATACTACTGTTCAGGAAGATTTACAAGTCATCAAAGGCTTGTATCCTTCTTGTACAGATTTTCAGCGTGCATTTCCTTCCATCACCCACAATATAGCTACGGGTGTTGGTAAAACACGTTTAATGGGGGCTATCATTACGTATTTGTATTTAGCCAAAGGCGTTAAGAATTTCTTTATTCTAGCACCTAACTTAACCATTTACGAAAAGCTAATCAAAGATTTCGGAGACCCAGCGTACAGTAAATATGTATTCAATGGCATTTCAGAATTTGTACACAATCGACCTGTAATTATTACAGGTGATAATTATGCACAGCAAGGGGCTTTGTTTAGTGAATCAGAAATACGCATCAATATTTTCAATATTTCTAAGTTCAATTCAGATAACAAAGGTTCTAAAACGAAAGGTGTTGCATTAGCACCTAAAATGAAACGTTTATCTGAATACTTAGGAGAATCATATTGGCAACATTTATCGTCTTTAGATGATTTAGTGGTGTTGATGGATGAAGCGCATCGTTACCATGCAGATGCATCTAAAAAAGCGATTGATGAATTAAATCCAGTATTGGGTATCGAATTAACCGCTACGCCAACAGATGAAAAAGGAAAACCTTTTAAAAACATCGTGTATGAATATACCTTAGCTAAGGCATTAGCAGATGGATTGTATGTAAAAAATCCTACCATTGCTAAACGTAAAAACTTCGATCCAAAAGGAAAAAGTTCGGAAGAAATAGAGCAAGTGAAGTTAGAAGACGCCATTTCTATTCACCAACAAACCAAAACAGATTTAGAGTTATACGCACTTAACAATGATCAGAAAATAGTAAAACCTTTTGTTTTGGTAGTTTGTAAAGATATTACACATGCCAAAGCGGTTTATGATTATATCAATTCAACTACTTTTTACGAAGGGCAATACATAGGGAAAGTTTTACAAATCGATTCTTCTACTAAAAAAGATGAAGAAATTGAGCAATTATTTGTTTCGTTAGAAAATCCAGAGAACGAGATAGAAATTGTTATTCACGTGAATATGCTAAAAGAAGGTTGGGATGTTTCCAACTTATATACTATTGTGCCTTTACGGGCAGCTAATGCAACCGTTTTAATCGAGCAAACTATTGGTCGTGGATTGCGTTTGCCTTTTGGTGGTAAGCGTACTGGTGAAGCTAATATTGATAAATTAACGGTAATAGCACACGATAATTTCGATTCAGTAATTGCAGAAGCTCAAAATCCTGATTCTTTATTAAACAAAATGTCTTTTGTAGAATACGATGAAGAACAGGTTAAAGAAAAAACAATTGCAACGACTTCTGTATCTAAAGCAGAGAAAGAAATTGCAGTGGAACAAGCAAAGGTTGATGCTATTGTAGATGTTCAGCAAAAACAAACAGCACAAAATCAAGTTGATGCTAAAAAAGCAATTATTTCTGTTTTACCTACATTAAATAAAATTCCAGAGATAAAGAAAGTTGAAGATTTTGCTAAACCCGAAGCGAAAGCTAAAGTTATTGAGCAGATAAAAGAAACATTCAATCAAGGGCAAGGTAATTTATTTGCAGATGATATTGTAAAGGAGGCTGAAACAATATACGATACAGTAGTTTCTAATTACAAAAAACAAATCATAGAAATACCTCGTATGGACTTAGTTCAAGGGGATGCTCATGCCTATTTTGAAGATTTTGATTTAGATACATCTGTATTTCAGTTTAAAGCCTTAGAAGATGAAATCATACGTGTTAGTTTAGCTAATCAGGCAGAAGTAGAAAGTTTACGTGCTATATCTAGTGGAAATTATGGTAATCCTATCAATAATATCATTGCTGAATTATTAAATTATTCGGATGTAGATTATGATGATAATGCTGAATTATTACATAAACTAGCAAAGCAAGCATATAGTGCAATAGAAGCAAGTAATTCAGATGAAAAAGATATGAAGAAAGCAGTATTTCAGTTTAAGAAAACCATTGCTGATCGTATCTACCTTCAAATGAAAAACCATTTCAAAATTGAATACAGCAACTACGAAAAACCAAACGTATTACCATTTACCAAAATAGAATCACATAATTTTTCGGCGTTAGCATCAAATGGTTTTAAAGATTATAGAGATATTATCTCACCTGTTAGTTTAGTACCAAAGTATGTATTTACAGGTTTTGAAAAAGCATGTCATTTTGAATACAAGTTTGATTCAAACACAGAAAAAGAATTAGCATTTGTACTTGAAAATGATAGAAGTGTAATAAAGTGGTTAAGACCTGCAAGCAATCAATTCCGTATTTATTGGGATAACAATTCTAAACGTTACGAACCAGATTTTGTAGTAGAAACCGAAGATGCAATTTATATGATAGAACCAAAATCTAAAGATAAAATGCAAGATTCAGATGTACTACAAAAAGCAGATGCAGCTAAAACATACTGTAAATATGCTACCGAATACAATTTAGAAAACGGTGGTAAACCTTGGCATTATTTATTAATTCCACACGATGAGATTAATAAAACAATCAGTTTGAGTTATTTGGTAAGTAAATATAAATAGGTTTAGATATGAGTAATAGCGAACGATTAGCTAATATTATAGCTAGTAAACTTATTGAAAGAGGATTTGTTAAGCCTGAGAACAATGATTTTAAAGCAAAACTAGCTAATGGAAGTTTAAAAGATAGTGATTGGAAATTTTTATTAGAAGATGTTGAAAATATACATTTGGATGATCAATTAGAAATAACAGAAAGCCAAGATATAGATGAGACTGAATAATTTAACTCTAGATGCATTTAGAGGTGCTATTAGACCAATTACAATTAATCTTGATCCATCAAAGAAGATTACCATGATTTTTGGTGAAAATGGAAATGGAAAATCAACAATTACAGATGCGCTTACTTGCCTATTAACAGACAATAAGGGTTCTATTGAAGATAAATCTGAGACAGAAGCAAAATACCTCAAATCAATTGGTAAGGCGGTAGCTAATATCACCCTTAGTACAAATGGAGGAGATTTTTCAGCAACTATTTCTGGTAATGGGAGAACAATTACTAAGATTCCACAAATAGGTCAACCAACATTAAAGTTTCTACGAAGAAAAATGATTGTCAATCTAATTGAATCTAAAGCTTCAGAAAGATATAAGGAACTAAAAGACTTTATTGATGTTGCTGAGATATTCAAGTGTGAAGAAGAACTAAGAAAAGCGAAACGAACTGCAGAATCTGATTTAAATACAATTGTGTCAGTAATTGCTGAATCAAATGAAACTTTAGAAAAAGCTTGGATTGAGGAAGGGCAACCGTCTGAAAGTTATTTAAATTGGGCAGAAGCTCAGGCAGCAATAGATATTTCAGATTTAACTGTAGAGGCTCATAAATACAGTAATCTCAAATCAAAATGGTCAAATATTCTCTCTAAATATGAGTCTTACCTTACGGTTAAAGAAACCTTTCGGTTTGCACAATTAGATTTACAAAGCAAAGACAGTGATCTAGAAGCCGCTAAAATTCAAAATGAGGCTGGTGATGTTAGTTTGTTAGAGCTCCTTGAGAAAGCAAAAACTCATATTGAGCATAAAGATGAAATTGATGTTTGTCCAGTTTGTTCAAATGAGATGGAAAAAATAGATGTGTTAGCATCTTTATCAAGTAGAATTTCAACAATGAGTGTGTTAAAGTCTGCTAATGATGCTTATGCTAGTTCCATAACAAATTTTGATAAAGAAAAAGCAATTCTTGATAGAGAAATACTAGCATTAAATACATTATTAACTTCTTATAAAAATTTAATTAATGAATTTACTGTATCAGTTCCGACAATTAATAATTTTATTGGAAATTTAGGAGAGAATGAAGAAACAAATATTTCGATTTTTGAGACCAATAAAAATCATTTAGATGATTTAAATGTGACAATTTATAGTATCGAAGAAAAAAAGTCAAAAGAACTAACACAACATAATCTCATTGTTGCTCAGTTTAATTCAATAAATGTAAATAAAGGAAAAGCAGAAAAATTACAAGCTTTAGTTAGGTCTCTTTCTGAGACACTAACAATTGTAGAAACGAGTAGAAAGGAATTTATTGAAACTGAATTAGATTCAATCTCAGAAGAGGTTGATGGATTGTATAGTTCATTACATCCAGAAGAACAGATTGGTAATATTAAATTATTTTTGAAGCCCAACGCACAAAGCTCATTAGTTTTGGGTGGTAGTTTTCATACCGAAACTGAAATTACACCACAATCATTGTATAGTGAATCTCATTTAGATACATTAGGAGTTTGTATTTTCATTGCGTTAGCAAAAAAATATGGTGATGAAAATACAATTATGGTTTTAGATGATGTAATGATGTCAGTAGATGAAAATCATTTGGATAGATTTATTGAATTATTACATTCTGAATCAGGTAATTTTGGACATATATTCGTAACCACTCATTATCGCCCATGGAGGGATAGGTACAGAAATAACAGGGCACCAGAAGGGTCTGTACATTTTTTAGAATTGAGAAATTGGTCGATAGAGAATGGTATCAAGGTTTATAATGGTAAAATAATTTTGGAAGAATTAAGGCAACTTTTAAATAATCCTGAAGATTTCCACCGAGAAAATATCGCTTCTACAGCCGGTCGTATTCTTGAAAACATACTAGATTATCTAACGTTAAAATTTCAATGTAAATTAGCAAGAAAGCCTAAAAACGATTACACTTTATCCGAATTGATTAATGGTTTCCCGTCCAATCTGTTACGAGTATTGAAAGTTGAACATCTTTCTAAAAATACCTCTGGAGTGTATGTTGATGTCAATAATACGGTAAATTTACAACCTGTCATTGACAAATTAAAGACACTGAATGCTGTAAGAAATCAAGTGGGAGCCCACTTTAATTTTGATGGATCGTTTGTAAGTGATCATGATGTTTCTGAATTCGGAAATACCGTACTTGAATTGGCAGAATTATTAATATGTCCAGACTCCGGTAATTTACCTACAAACAGAAGTTCTGGTTCATATTGGCGATCTTCAAATGGAAGTATAAGATTGTATCCCATAATTGCACCATAGAATTAGGCATTGAGTTTGTTGTTTTGTGCTACTATAAAAAACTGTATTAATATGCATATTAAATGAGTGTTAGGAAAAATGGTTAGCTTTTTTTAAAAATAATATATGAATGCTGTATTAATGTTTTTTATACAGGTAAAATATTCGATTTTTACAAAAAAAAGAAGGTGAGAAAACACTATATGATGTTGATATAAGAACTGTTTACGAACACCTCAAAGCATATTTAAAAAAATAAATTACAATAAAATTCACTTATTCAAAAATTTCCAATAAGTCCTCTTGACTGGGAAACCTACAATATAAATCAATATCAAATTCTGTCACAAAAGTTACTTTTTTTGTGACAGAATGTAATGATTAAAAAATACAACCAGTCAAAAAGGTTCGTTATTTCAATCATTTTTATTATTTTTGTATGAAATAACAATCAGTTGAAATGAAAAAGCAAATCCTTTTACCTAGATATATTACTCTTTTAGAACAAATGGGCGAGAATATAAAATTAGCCCGAAAGCGTAGAAAACTAACAGCAATACAGGTTGCTGAGCGTGCAGGTATTGCGCGTTCTACGTTGTATTTAGTAGAAAAAGGAGACAGCAGCGTGGCAATGGGTGCTTATTTCAATGTTTTAAGAGTATTAGGTTTACAAGATGATTTCTTAAAATTAGCAGTCGATGATGAATTAGGTAGAAAATTACAGGATTTAGATTTATTGTAAGATGTCAACAAACAAAATAGATATATTCGTATATGCAGATTGGATAGGATTGTTTCAACCAACATTAATTGGAATCTTGTCTGCACATCAAGCTAAAGGACGAAAAGCTTTTAGTTTTGAATATGACAAAAAATGGTTAAAAACCAATGAGCAAAGACTAATCGATCCAGATATTCAATTTTATTCAGGGCAACAATTTCCTAATAATAAAGAAAATTTCGGAATTTTCTTAGACAGTATGCCCGACACTTGGGGGCGAACGTTGATGAAACGTCGGGAAATTCAGTTAGCCAAAACGAAAGGTGAAAACGCTAAAACCTTATATGATATTGATTATTTATTGGGTGTTTTTGACGAAACAAGAATGGGAGCATTTCGATTTAAGTTGGATCCTCACGGAAATTTTTTAGATAATGATACCGAAAAATCTACACCTCCTTGGTCAACGGTTCGGGAATTGCAGCAAGCGGTTGTTCATTATGAAAATGAAGCGGATAACGAAGCCATAAATAGATGGTTGAAAGTACTAATTGCACCAGGTTCTTCCTTAGGAGGTGCAAGACCCAAAGCCAATGTTTTAGACGAGAAGAATCAACTTTGGATTGCAAAATTTCCTTCCAAAAACGATACGATAGACAAAGCTGCGTGGGAATATTTAACCTATCAATTAGCTATAAATGCAGGAATCGAAATGGCGGAATGTAAAATTGAAAAAGTAAACGGGAATTATCATACTTTTTTCACCAAACGCTTTGATCGGATTAACCAAGAAAGAATTCATTTTTCGTCGGCAATGACGATGACTGGAAACAATGAAGATACGATTAAAACGCAACCAGCAAGTTATTTAGATATAGTAGAATTTATTCAAAATTATGGGTGTAATATCAAAGAAAATTTGCATCAGTTATGGCGAAGAATTGTTTTTAACATTGCTGTTTCCAATACAGACGACCATCTACGTAATCACGGATTTATTTTGAATGATGAAGGTTGGACGCTTTCACCAGCGTATGATTTAAATCCTTCCATTGATAAAGATGGGTTGGCTTTAAATATAGATATGGACAACAATGCGTTAGACTTTGAATTAGTGAAAAGTGTAGGAGAGTTTTTCAGATTAAATGAATCTGAAATGGACAACATATTGAACGAAGTTTTCAATTCTGTAAAACAATGGAAAGAAATCGCTCATAAAATAGGAATTTCACGATCGGAGCAAGAGTTAATGCAGGCTGCTTTCAGATATATTTAAGTTAGAAACTACATTTTTTTTCATTTTCATTGATAAAAAACAATTGTTTAATGCTTGAAATGGATCTTAGATTTGCCGATAACGGTATGTTTTTTATTATCAAGTTATAATCCTCATTTGTATCTTATTTGTATCATAAAAATATAACCAATTGATATTCAGTGTCTGTTATTTTTGAAGAAGTAAAATAATATTTTTTTATAATTGAAAAACCTCCAATCTTTTCAGATTGGAGGTTTTGTTTTTAAAAATTAGGTTCCCAAATAATACGCGTCAAAAAATCTAATTGAAATTCATTTGATTTAATTGGTATTCCAGAAACAATTCCAATGGCTAAATTGTGTAATATGCCAACTTTAATTTGCGGACGCATAACATATTCAACATACCCTTTTTCCATTCGTAAATTATTTTCAATTCCGATAAAATGGCTAGAATTCGGAACCATATAATGTACACTCGCATTTAATTGCCAATTGGTTTGCGTGTTTCGATTTTTAAAATTGTATTCAAATTCGGGTCCAGTGTAAATCAAGGTACTAATTTGATTAAAATTTTTTGCTGCTATAAAAAACGGAGTAGCTAAAAATCCTTTAAATAAAGCCGATTCTTTTATGAATTGTCTTTGATTTACAAATTCCATTTCATGCATATATCCGATTGCTAGTGAAGTTTGATGCTTTTCGTTGACCAAAAATGTATATTGTGTCGCTAATTTAATTCCGTCAATTTTGTTTATTGTTTGTCCTAAATCGGTTTTTGTAAAACTTACTGGAACCTCAACTTCAAGTCCTAATCTATCTGCTACAGCCCATTCGTACTCGATAAAAGCACTTTGTTCTTTTTTGTTTTTGTAATTTGCA
>Ga0233372_1001162_pt1 | contig 10106 bp, 9 predicted proteins | sample ElkDunMinimDraft_4_FD_191538 | JGI IMG/M metagenome (GOLD analysis project Ga0233372, IMG submission 191538) | Fecal eukaryotic communites from dung pellets of Tule Elk in California, USA - Elk Dung D8 | ecosystem: Host-associated > Mammals > Digestive system > Large intestine > Fecal | place... | reverse complement strand
GTGCAACATTACTACTATTTATATGTTATAATTAAGGTAAGATAAGATATAGGCATATACCTCCACCTATGCTACTTTTATCTATACCAACCTAACCCCACATTACCCTTTAAAGGGTGTTCATCAACACTCTTTAAAGGGAAAACCCAAACTACATACCCTTTAAAGGGTGAAAGGAGAAACACTATGGCTGTTAAAACCAAAGATGAACTACTACAACAAATCAATTCCATTGAAGGACTTAACGAAGATACCTCAATATCTCTAATAGAAGATATTACAGATACCTTCGACTCTTTTTCCGATGCAACAGACTGGAAAGCTAAGTATGAAGAAAATGATGCTGCATGGAAAAAGAAATATAAGGATAGGTTCTTCTCCAATGCTTCATCAGAACCGGAGGAATTTGAGCCTGAGGAACCTAAATCCTACACCTTTGAGTCACTATTTAAAACAAACTAATTTTTAGCACCCTTTAAAGGGTGAGAAAGGAGAACGGTTATGCCGTCAAGAGTAGCACTTACCTCACTCAATGCGAGGACAATAGACATTATAAACACTATAAGAGCAAACGCATCACCTCAGTTTCAGCATCTTGTACCTGAAATTGAAAAAGAAACAGATATACCAGCAGTTGGACAGATTTTGTTAGGTTATCCTCAGATGGCTAACGAATTTATTTCAACACTTGTCAACAGAATTGCATCTGTTGAAGTAAAATCTGCCATGTTCAACAACCCTTATGCAGACCTTAAGAAAGGCTTCCTTGAACTTGGTGAAACCATTGAAGAAGTATTTGTTTCAATTGCAAAGGCGAGAGAATTCAATGTTGAGAAAGCACCTGCAAGAGAATTCAAACGTACACTTCCTGATGTAAGAACAGCATTCCACACAATGAACTGGCGTGTCCAGTACCCTGTTACAATTCAGAGAAATGACCTTGAAAGAGCGTTCTTATCAGTATCAGGTGTAACTGATATGATTGCACGTATTGTTGACACACTCTACAATGGTGCAAACTATGATGAGTACCTTCTTTTCAAATACTTGTTCATCAAAGCTATTTCATCAGGAAAAGCTAAACCTGTAGCTGTTGACACAACAGATGCAAAGGATTTTGGTATCAAAGCAAGGGCAACATCTAACAAACTTACGTTCATGTCAAATGAATACAACAACGCAGGTGTAACAACCGTAACTGACAAGGCTGACCAGTACATCTTTATTGATGCTGAATGGGAAGCACAGTACGATGTTGAAGTACTTGCTTCAGCTTTCAATATGGACAAAGCTGATTACATTGGTAGACGTAAACTCATTGACAATTGGGCAACATTTGACAATGACCGTTTCTCTATTATTCGTGAAAACTCAACGATGATAGATGAAGTAACAGACGCCGAACTCACTCTTATGGGTGATGTAAAAGCTGTTCTTGTAGACCGTGAATGGTTCCAGGTTTATGATAACTTATCAGAATTCTCTGAAACCTTTATCGCTTCTGGTCTGTACTGGAACTACTTCTATAATGTATGGAAAACAATTTCATTCTCACCGTTCTCAAATATTGCTGTATTTGTTGATGACGGTGCAACCATTACACCTCCGGCTTCTATCAAGTACAATGTCACAGCTGTATCAACATCTGATACTGGTGTAATTGTAATGCTTGAACTTGATGATAGCACAGCTGCATTATCTCATGCTTCATACATCTTCGTACAGACAGAAGCTGCAACAACAGATGGTGTAGCCGTACACAAATATGGTGCTGTAATAATTCCTACTGGAAAAGATTACTCACCCGTACTTTCCGTAGATGGTGTGCTTTATGAAGGTAGTGCTGACATTGATGGTAGCACAGCTGTAGGTGATGTAATTACATTCACACCAGCAACCTAATCACCCTTTAAAGGGTAACTAAATCTGGTAGTAGTCCATTGTGGATTTCTCCTATCGCCAGCAGGGGTTTTAGGATTGTCCCCTGCTGGCACTACTTCACCCTTTAAAGGGTAGAAAGGAAATGTCATGACAGCAATAGCACCTAACACAGTAATAAGATTTGGACAAGTTAATTTACCTAAAGACATGTCTGACACCTTTTACTTCGCTAATGAAACACAGCAAAGAGAATATTTTCAAGCGTTTTTAACGACAGTATACACAAAATTTACCTATCAGAGAGAACATCGTAATTACGTAAAGATAGAGATAAATTCAGAACAAGATGCTGACGAATGGGATTACATGATGTTTCAGAATACAACATATGGAAACAAATGGTTCTATGCTTTTGTGACAGAAACAGAATGGATTAACAACTTGACAGTAAAAATATATTATGAAATAGATTATATACAAACATACCTTTTCAATTACGAAGAACAATCAACATGGATTGAAAGAACGCACACAAGAACAGATGAAATAGGCGACAACATAATACCCGAAACATTTGACTTAGGTGAATATGTATTCAATAATCCTAATAGAAACACACCTAACTGGGACTTAGCAACAGACCCTGTACTTATACTAATGGTTACAGACAGTCACGGAACTATAGTTGACAATATGTATATAGGCGGAAAACTATACGCACTACCGTGTTCAGAGGGTGATGAACAGTATATTGAATCTATAATAAGTCAATATACGATAGACCAAGATTTAATAGCTGCTTATATTGTACCTGAAATGCTTACAATGTTCTACGAATTTGACCCGTCTGATGACGGTAGAGTAATAGGAAACAGTGAAGACTCTGTAATCGAACTTGCACTACCAAACGTATCTGATAATGATACGTTAGACGGATACAGACCCACAAATAATAAACTATACACATATCCATACAATTTCATTTATGTTACAGATAACAATAACAATGAAATGATTTTAAGATATGAATTCTATACAGCGGATGCTAATAACAAATTATGGATTTTAATGAAAGGAACAATATTAAATCCGCCCACACTGAATATATATCCAGACCCTGCAAAATATAAAAAGGGTGGAAATGTTAGTATATACAGAGGTGAAGGAGTGCATGTTGAGAATATTGCTATAGCAGGTTTTCCACAGGCAGCATTTAACTATGATGCTTATGCTCAATGGCAAGGTAGGTCAATGGTGCCTAACATAATAAAAACAGGTGCAGCTTTAGTAGGTGGTGCTGTAGTAGGTTACTTTACAGGTGGTACAGGTGCAAGCATTGGTGCAGCCGCTGGTGCTTCAGCGGTATCTGTAGCGTCATCTTTGTTGTCACAAGGATATTCAGCTAAAGCTGAGGGTGGAATTTCCAAAGGTACATTTTCAACAGGTTCATCACCTATAACAACACGTATTTACAATGTAACAGCTTGCAGAGCATCAATAACATCACAATACGCAGAAATGATAGATAACTACTTCACCATGTTTGGATATGCTATTAAGAAGTTAGATGTACCATCAAGGTATGCCAGAACAAGATTTACTTATATCAAAACAGTAGGCTGTATTATAAAAGGCGATTTACCAACAACAGCTAAGAAGATTATACAGGACAGATATGACAACGGCATACGCTTTTGGGCTGATAGAGAAAATATAGGAAATTACGCAGCCGATAATCCCCCGTTGTGACCCTTTAAAGGGTAGAAAGGAATAAAACATGCGACGTGGTAGAAAAGCAGGTCGAGATACCTTTGACACGTTAGAGTACAACGCATTACAGAATAAGTTTTCGTTCATAGATTATATGGATAGAATGACAGAACTTGCACTCACGATGTTCAAATGGCAAAATCTCCCAGATACAATAAATGAGGACTACCTTGAAAAGCAACTTTTCTATAAAGGAAAAGCATTGTTCTTTGAAGATGACGTAATAGGCTATCTTGCTTTACAGTGTATAGACCAGGGTGGCTTTGATGTTTATGGTGTACCCATAAGACGTATGGGTAAAGGATACAATCAATACATATCAGCACCAAAAACAAATGATGACTCAGTTATAATTTACAATAACAGACTTCACAAATCAACCTATCAGCTTACCAGATTTTTCGCAAGCAAAATGTGGAATATCGACAGAGCAATTGATGTAAACGTAAATGCACAGAAAACACCCATATTGTTACAAGGTGCTGAAAATGAAAGGCTCACGTTGAAGAACCTTTATATGCAATATGATGGTAATGAACCAGTCATTTACGGAACAGATAAATTAAACACAGAAGGATTTACAGTATTAAAAACAGACGCACCATTTGTAGCATCACAGCTATACACATTAAAAATTGCAATATGGAATGAATACTTAACATCATTAGGAATTTCAAATACAGCATTTGAGAAACGTGAAAGACTTGTATCTGATGAAGTTGTTCGTTCACAAGGTGGTACTATAGCATCAAGATATTCAAGACTTGATATGCGTAGAAAAGCATGTGAAGAAATAAATCGTATGTTTGGTCTTAATATCTGGGTTGACTACAAAGAGGACTACAGACTTTATGACATCACGAAAATGGTTAAATCAGAAAGTGACTCACGTGAAGGTGGCGAAGTTGTTGATATGGTTGCGAATGTCGGTGAGTCCGACAAGTTAGCCAAATAATTCACCCTTTAAAGGGTGGAAAGGTGGTAATACATGAGCGAGTATACAACCGAGTTAAGGTTTATATGTGAATCACTCAATGGCGATACTGAAAGTAGTGGATACAACAAAATTCAGGAGATTATAAATAATACATATAATCAGATATTTAGTTTTGATTATCCTATTTTTGATAACACATATAAGCCTGTTTTGGAAAAGAAAATCATAAAACATTTTTACACAAGAGAAATAGCATTTGAAACATATGGAAGATGGAAGTTAGCTCTTGATGCAAAAATGAATGAGATTATGCCTTATTATAATCAGCTGTATAATAGTGAGTTAATAGAGTTTAATCCATTATATGATGTAGACCAATATACAGATAGTAAACGTACACACGATGATGAAATAAACGAAATACAGAACGGTACTCAGAAAGATACAGGAACTGTAACAACTGATAATGATGGGTCAATAACAACAAAACAAACTGGAACAATAGGAGATGTAGGAACAAATTCATCAATAGACAGTGGCTCAGATGTTACAACAAGACGTGGTGGAGATAATATGGATAGATGGGACAAATATTCAGATACACCACAAGGTACAGTACATTATCTGAATGGTGTGAGTACAGATACTTTACACACAGATGGGTACTTAACAGATGCAAGACACATAACAGAAGACCATAGTGGTACTCATTGGAGTGATACTGTAGAATATGGGAAACATAATAATGGTACTGATAATAACACAAGAACATATAATACAACATCACCACAAGAAATCAATACTACACAATTGCAGACATTAAATACTAAACATGAAAATGATAATACACGCAAACATGAATATGATAGTATAGTAGATTATTCAGAACATGTATTAGGCAAGAGCCCTGGAAAGTCATACTCAAGAATGTTAAATGAATTCCGTGACACATTCCTTAACATTGACATGTTAATAATTGACGAACTTGAAGGACTCTTTATGCAGATTTGGTAATCACCCTTTAAAGGGTAGAAAGGAAAAGCTATGGCTTGGAATACAAGATTAACAGCTATGAGATATTGGTGTCAGAAAGTATTACCTCAGGTTTATGATGACAGCATATCATACTATGAAGTCTTAAATAAAGTTGTTACATTTCTCAATGAAACAATTGAGAAAATGAATGAACTTATTACAGAGCAGGAAGAATTCGAAGCAGACATCAATGCTCAGTGGACAGCTTATAAAGAAAATCTTAACGCTGAATGGGAAGCTTATAAGACCCTAATGAATGACGAATGGAAAGCATATAAGGTTCTTATGGAAGGACTTTGGGAAGCTTTTCAGGAAGATATGGAACAATGGAAAGAAGATACAATTCAGGATTTTGATGACGAAATAAGAAATCTTATTTCAGAATTAGAAGAAGAATTGAGAATATACATAGATGACCATACAGTACACATGGTAACTGTAACTAAATCAGGTGGTACATATACAGCTGATTTAACAAGACAGGAAATTATCGATTATGTAAATGGTGGTGCTAATGTTGTAGCAAGAAGATATACAGACGACGAAGAAACATTTGGTTATGAGTATTATCAGTTAACAGATATATCTAACGGTACAAGACCAATATTTGCACTGATTAGACCAATAGCAAGCAATGATGAACTTACTGGTTTAATATACTTGACCATAGTATTTAATCCGTCTGGTTCAATAACAGTAACAGAACATTCCGATAAAATAAACGGTGTGTATAATGTGGTATTTGAATGCTTACAGGAAGCTGGACAGCCTATAGAATACATATGTTCAAGAACATACTCAGCTATAAAATCACATCTTGAAAATAATGAGAATGTTACAGCTATATTACATTATGCTAACCCTGGAGTTGAATATTGGTTATCATGTGGTTCGTGTCATGAAGCACCTTATAATGGTGGTATACTGTTCGACTTCTATGATACGAATGTTGTTTCATCGTCAAGTGGTTTAAAGTATGTTAATAAGAAAACTATTTTATTAGCTAACGATGATACATTCACATTATCAGAATACAACAATATGGATATTCTTGTACCATCTGCAAATGATGTTAAGAAATTTCCAAAATATTCATATGTAGGTGAAATTGAATGGAAGTACATAGGTTTCCCTATAGCAATAAACACAGCTGCTTCGCCTATGGTTCTTGATACGACATTAACATTTAATGAAATGAAATCAATGTTAGATGAAAATCCTTATGCTATTGTTCTAACCAATATCCCTGGACCTGAGGGTAGTACATATGCAAAGGCGAAGTTTTCAAGAACTAACAATGATTATACAAACCTTGTATTTGATTTATTCACATACAATTCAACATTTGGTCCAACACTCTACGAGTATGTTGTAAACCAAAACCTTGAAGTTACTGCAACACAGTATCACTTCACACCTACACCATAACCCTTTAAAGGGTAGAAAGGAGTTGTCATGAGTGACAATATAACAAGAGAACCTTACCGTAATGCGTGGTATAAACAGTTACAGGAAGAAGTATCAAAGATAACACCATACCTTGTACCCGAAGTTGAGAACGATGATAACGGAAAGATACTTGTGGCTGGTCAGGAGGGAACCTTCGGCTGGGCACAACCACCTGAGGAATTACCAGTTATCACTGAAAGCGATGAAGGCAAAGTGCTTAAAGTTGATGATGGTGTACCGAAGTGGCTTGAAGACCAAGATGCAGAAATTCCTACACATACTGCAAGTGATGAAGGTAAGATGCTTTCTGTAAATACACAGAATGGTCTTGAATGGAAAAATGTACCTGATGAAGATATGTTAATTACTGTAACAAGGAGTGGTACAAGTCCTAACTATACCTATAGTGCTGATAAGACATATGATGAGATATTACCGTATGCCCAAAAAGGTAAAGCTGTTATACATTTAGTACATAATAATAACTATGCCCGTATAGCCAGTATAAGTGGAACTAATTTAATATTTAGAAATATAACTGGTTTTACTTCTACATCTGTATCTAATTCATCTACTGCTGTAACGGATACTATAACGCAACTTATGTGTGTTATACAACCAAATAATGTTGTAAATGCCAGTGACCTTCAGATGATTAAATTTTTTCATTATATCACTGATGGTGAATTACTTGATGATGAAAAGTATAATAAAATTCTGACGATGATGAAGAAAGGTGGTAATGTTACACTAATGTTAATAGATGGCAACAATACCTACGCTTTATTAAGGTCATTTTTGACTACTCAGTCTATGATTTTTACAAACAATGAATGTGGTATCAAGGCTACAATAGGAACAGACAAGATTGTACATATAACAGAAATACCTAAGTTACCAACAGCAACATCAGCAGACGAAGGCAAGGTTCTTATGGTAGATGCTAACGGTGATTATACACTTGGAACTGTTCAGGGTGGTAGTCCTCACTACGCAGAGGTATCACTTGGAATTTCAGTAGAATAACCCTTTAAAGGGTAGAAAGGAAATAATTATGTTTGTTCAGAACTTTAACGATTATCTAACAGCAGATTTTTCAGGGGAGTATTATCACCCTAAGACGTTTAATGGCTCTGTTGATAGTGGGTATAATTACACTAACACCTATAAATTGTTCAAAACCAGTGAAGCTGAAACAGCACATCAGGCAAGAGCATTTTATTTCAGCACAGATGCAGAACCCAATTTCGCATATACCGATTATACGTTTAATAATGTTGCAGATGTATATGGCGACTTTACAGCTACACCAGGAATAGACAACGAAAATAAATACTATGTTCAGTTCGCTATTTCAATACATAATAATTCAGCTAACGAAGTCACATTAAAGAATATATACTACTGTGGCGATAACTCGTCAAGTGCAGGTGGTGCAACATTTGCTAACATAAACAATAAGTTCCTTATTTGGGAAGATACACTCGCAGAACCGATAACAATTGCAGCTGGTGCAACCTACAACTTTAATCTTAAGATAACGATAGGCTCAGTAGCATAACCCTTCAAAGGGTGAAAGGAGAAACCACAATGCCTAACTACTACGATGGAACCAAGTTATTATCTCTTAAAGATATTAACAATAAGAAACCTGAAATTTATATCTGTACATCAAACAGAACTGCTGGCAAGACAACATACTTCGGTAGACTTGCCATAAATAGGTTTATTAAAAGAGGTGAGAAATTCGTACTCTTGTACAGATTTAAATACGAATTAGATGATGTTTCATCTAAATTTTTCAAAGACATCAAAAACTTGTTTTTTCCTTACCTTGACATGACGTCGGAAAAAGAACAGATGGGAATATACCACAAACTATATCTCACGAATAATTCTTCACAACCTTACCCTTTAAAGGGTGACAAAGTAATAATACCTCCTAACGCAGAAGATAAAGTTGAGTGTGGGTATGCCATCTCCATGAATTCAGCTGACCAAATCAAGAAGAATTCCCATCTGTTCTCCGACGCCTCCTGTATGATATTTGATGAGTTTCAGTCTGAAAATAATCATTATTGTTCAGATGAAGTTAAGAAGTTTATTTCAATACATCAGTCAATTGCTCGTGGTAATGGAGAACAATATAGATACTTTCCTGTTTACATGATAGGAAATCCGGTATCACTTATAAATCCTTATTACGTTGAACTTGATATATCAGCAAGGTTAAGAACTGATACAAAGTTTCTACGTGGAGATGGATATGTGCTTGAACAAGGTTTCAATGAGTCAGCTTCACAAGCCCAAAAAGAAAGTGGTTTCAATAGAGCTTTCTCAAAGAATTCATATATAGATTATTCTACAGAAGCTATATATTTGAATGATAACTTAGCGTTTATTTCTAAACCATCAGGAAAGTCACGATACGTGTGTACTGTTGTTTATGAAGGTGTGGAATATGCAATAAGAGAATATCCTATGTACGGTGTAATATATGTAGATAATAGTATAGACAAGACAGCACCTAATAAAGTTGTTTTAACAACTGAGGACCATAAAGAAAATTTCGTAATGTTAAGACGGTCTGAGCCAATAAGAAATAGTATGAGAGTATTCTATATGCAAGGTGCTGTAAGATTTAAAGACTTACGTTGTAAACAAATGTTTATGAAGTTTGTCTGCTTGAAATAACACCCTTTAAAGGGTAACAATTGGTATCTGCATGGCATAGTATATTTTGTGGTAGATGGAGAGTACGCTTGAAAGATAGTGCCATCACCCCGATGCCGTTACTCAGCGAGTTTATACTTGTCATGTTATAGATATAAAAGAAATAGCCCCTACTCTAATCGTATGATTAGGATAGGGGCTTTTCTCTATTTAGGGTATCTTGGTTTTGTGTTTCTTAAATCATTATTTAATCTTTCTAATATTCTATAATCATCTAAGCACTTATCTAAAAATTTACATTTTCTGCAAGGTAGGTTGTAATCACGTCTGAGTTGGCATACGTCACGTTGAACTTTATAAC
>Ga0233372_1001161_pt1 | contig 10108 bp, 8 predicted proteins | sample ElkDunMinimDraft_4_FD_191538 | JGI IMG/M metagenome (GOLD analysis project Ga0233372, IMG submission 191538) | Fecal eukaryotic communites from dung pellets of Tule Elk in California, USA - Elk Dung D8 | ecosystem: Host-associated > Mammals > Digestive system > Large intestine > Fecal | place... | reverse complement strand
CGGGACGAAGATCCAGTCGCGCGCCGTGAGCTGCGTACTGATCCCGTTCGTCGAGTCGGCGAGCGTGAGCAGCCGCTGGAGGCCAGTCGGTTCCTCGCCCGCCACCAGCGGCACCCGCGTGCGTCCCCAGACCTGGACGCGCCCGTCCTCGCCCGCAGGCGTCTGCCTGCCGAAGCCGCCCGACGCGAAACGCCACTCCACCGCGCGCCCGTATCCCCACTCGGGAGACACACCCGGGAGGCGGAACTGCGGCTGCGGGCTCGGGAGCGGGGGCGGGACGACAGGGCGCCCGGAGGTCGGCGCACGGCCCTCCTCGTACGCCACCAGCCATGCACGGGCAGTCGCCACCGCGCGGCCCTCGACGCTCATCGTCGCCTGGACCTGGCGGACCCGGCGCCCCGGCCGCAGCACGGACACCTCGATCTCGCACGTCCCCTGCGGGATCGGGCCCAGAAAGTCGACGTCGATCTTGCCCACTGCCATCGGCTCGTCCCCGACGCTCGCCTCGACGGACCGGCCGAGCAGTGCGGACGGAGGCCCACCGTGCTGCGCGCGGGGGTCCCACGGGCTCTCGGTCGCCGGTGTGGAGGCGTACGCGGAGCCGTCGACGCGCTCGTAGAAGCTGTCGGCGGGAAGCTCGGGGAGCTCGACGGCAGAAGCAGGAGTGGTCGCGGAGGTCACGGCGCGGACGCTACCTGGACGATGCGGTGCACCGCGAACCGCTGGACCTTCTGCGTCCGGTGGTCGAAGGCGGTGAGCCATCCCGCATCCACCCGCAGCGGATCGACGACACGCTCGGTCCGGGTGCCCGCCTGGTCCATGTAGGCGACCCACATCCGCTGCTGGGCCTCCGCGGCCTCCCGCAGCTGAGCCATCGTCGCCAGCGACCCGCGCTGGTCGTCACGTCCGGCGACAGGGCGCAACGACGCCGCCATCTCGCCGGCGCGCAGAGCGGCGACGGCATCCGCCGGGTCCTGCGACTGGCGTACGCCGACCTCCACGACCTCGGCGCGTACGACGTCGCGCCGGCGGACCCGCACCACACCGCCAGGCTCCTCGGCCACCGCCTGGCGCCCCGACGCCGCGAGCCGCTCGGCGAGCAGGTCCGCCCGTACGGTGCTGACGAGCACGGTCGGGGCGATGCGGTGGAGCGTGGGTCCGAGGGTCGGATCGGCGAGGAGGGCGTCGAGCTCGGCCGGGTCGTCGGCGCGCACGTACGAGCCGGCGTCCCCGAGCCGGAGACGTCCGTGGAGGCGCGCGGTGTCGTCGACGAGGTACGTCAGCGGTTGGGGGATCGGGGTCACCGAGACCTCGGCGAGGAACGTGTGGATCTCGCTTGCCGGCCACCCGAGGTCGAGGGCGTGTCGCAGGGAGCCCGGGGTGAACCTGTAGACCGTGGCGCCGCCACGCGACTCGACGACCGCCAGGTCCTCCAGGCGGGCGCGCACCGCGGGCTCGAGCGGCCCTGGCGCCACCGCCGTGAGATCGGCCTGGACGAGAACGTGGGTGACCGACTCGGGGAGAAGACGCTGGACCACGTCGCGTGCATCGGGAAGTCCGAGCCCTGCTCCGGCGGGCGAGAGCGCGTCGAGCGCGAGGACTCCCAGCCAGGTCCCTTCGACGAGCGTCCGTCTGACGAGGGAGTCGCGTCCCTCGTCGGCGCGGGGGAGGTGCCAGGCGACCGCGTCGACGACATCCTCGACGTCGGTGTACGCACCGCCGTCGGCCGAGGCCATGGTCCGCAGCACCTGCGCACGGACGCGGCGGCCCGGGCGGCTCATCCATGCCGAGGTCAGCGTGATCCACCGGTCGGCGGGCGGGCGCTCCCGCCAGGTGTCGAACGCCGTCGTCGGAGCCCAGACCTCGCCGTTGACGGGATCGACCGCGCGGCCGAGCAGGCGTGCGGCCTCGGCAACGTCGAGGACGAACTCGACCTGCTCGGTGCTGACTCCCAGCAGGGTCGCGGCGTTCCGGAGGTCACGCACCCCGCGACCTCCTGACCGCAGGACGGGCACGGGGCGTTCTCCCCATGTCGCCAGAAGGTGCTCGACACGCTGCAACAGCTCCATGACGGACCCTGCGCTCGCGTGCCGCATCCGGCGCTCGTCGACCTCCCGGGTCCGCAGCGCGGGCGGGCCGTCGTACGGGCCGCGCGGTCCGAAGTCGCGGAGCGCGTCGCGGGCTTCACGCACCACGTGCCAGGCATCGGGATTGCCCCACACCAGCGCGCTGGCGTGCAGCCGGGCCACCATCGCGGCGATACGCCCGTCGTCGGCGTCGACCTGGCGACGGAGAGCCGCGAGCGTGACGGGCGGGTCGAGCGCCGACATCGCCGCCAGCGTCGAGAGGTGGGCGAGATCGAGCCGGTCCAGCGCCCAGGCCACCGACGGGCGCGACGCCGCTCGGGACGCGAGCTGACCGATGTCGGCCGGCGTAGGGGTGGCGAGGTCCGGGCGCGCCCGCAGCAGCATCGTGAGTGCATCGTCGCTGCGAGCCCTGAGGTCCTCGGCGAGCGTGCGCGGGGAGGCGTCCGACTCAGTCATCCCTCCCACGGTAGTCCGAGCACGTGCACCGACCCGCACTACGCTGCCGGTCATGCCCAGGACTCGCGACCTCTTCCGCCGGCTCGCGTCGGCGTTCGCCCCCTCCCGTCGTACGCCGGCCGCGTCGTCGGGCCTCGTCTTGGGATACGCCCCAAGACCCGACGGCCGCCCCGATCCCGGAGAGATCGTGTGGACGTGGGTCCCGTACGAGGACGACCCCCGGAAGGGCAAGGACCGCCCCGTCCTGCTCGTCGGGCGTCGCGGCGACGCGCTCGTGGGCGTGATGCTCACGAGCAAGGACCACGACCGTGACGCGGCCGACGAGGCCCGGTGGGGTCGTCACTGGCTCGACATCGGCTCCGGGGCGTGGGACCGCCAGGGCCGACCCAGCGAGGTGCGGCTCGACCGCCTGATCACGGTCGACCCGACGGCGGTGCGTCGCGAGGGCGCGGTGCTGGCGCAGAGCCTTTTCGACGAGGTCGTGGCGGGCGTGCGCCAGCACGCCGACGTGCGCTGAGAGGTCAGCGGATCCGCACTCGGACGGGTGCGGACCTGCCTGTCCGCAGGGGCCCGTCCCCGTCCTGCTTGTAGACGGCACGGAGCAACCGCACGCCGCGCTTGTTGATCGCGCGCGTACGGACGGTGACCGTGAAGGTCCCCGTACGGTGACGAGCCGTGCTCTTGCCGACGACGGTCGAGCCGAGGCGAACGACGACGCGGTCCCCGGAGGGCGTGCCCTCCGGCAGGGTGACGCGGACGCGGACCGTGAAGCGCTTGCCGGCCTTGATCGTCGTCTTCGAGACCCGGGCGGTCACCTTCGGGGTGATCGAGGTCGTGCGGAAGCGTCGAACGGGGCTGCGCGACGCTCGCACGGCGAGCTTGTTGTCGGGGACGAAGAGGGCGACGAGCTGACCGTCCTCGACGACGTGGGTGAGGCGGGGGAGCCTGACCGTACGGGTGCCTGCAGCATCCACCCGGTACGAGGTCGGCCTGCGGTCCTCACGGACGAACCGGAGGCCGTCGCCCTCCTCGGTCGAGACCCGCTGGTAGAGGTGCACGCGGCCGTGGGGAACCGACCCGTCCGCGGTCGTGACACGGATCGCTGCCTTCACCTTGTGGGCCTTGCCGTAGGGGGCGCGCGTCCTGCCGAGCGACAGCGAGGTCGTGGTCGCGACGAGTCCGACGTACTTGGTGCCCGTGGGCACGGTGGCGGAGGTGTGCCCGGGCGGGGTGTAGGTGACGCGGACGCTGAACGCGTGACCGGCGTCGGCCGGCTGCACGATGTGCTGGAAGGGCCAGGTGCCGACGGGGGTGAAGGGCACGCCGTCGCGAAGCCACTGGAACGTGAGGTGATCGGCGTCGCGCACCACGGGCTTCCACTCTCCGAACTCTGCCCGGAGCTTCTCGCCGACGGTCGCGACCGCGGTCGCAGGGACTCCGATCCCCTCAGGGCACTCCCACAAGCCGCACAGCTGCGGTTTGCCCACGTTGGTCGGCGGGCCGGCCGCGGCGTGGCTCGGCGAGGCGACGAGCATGCCCGCGAACATCGCGAGGGAGGCGATCAAGGCAAGGAAGGTGCAGCGGCGGGGCACGCGAAGCGTGAGCATGGTCGACCTCTCAGGTTGGTGGCTGATCATGGCACTGCGCGAGCTCACGGAGCGACCCGCGGCGGCGCGGCCTAGCCGCGTACGAAGCGTGGTGTCAACCCGCGCGGTCCCGCGAGAAGGTAGTTTTGCGGGGTGTCACTCGCCGACCGGATCGACCGTTACCAGCGGACCCACCCGCTCGTCGGCTTCCCGATCGCCGTCGTCTACAAGTTCTTCGACGACTCGAGCAACTACCTCGCGGCGGCCGTCACCTACTACGCCTTCGTCGCGATCTTCCCGCTGCTGCTCATCGGCTCGAGCATCCTCGGCTTCTTCCTCCAGAACGACGAGGCCCTGCGTGCGCAGCTCCTCGACACCGCGATCGGGAGCTTCCCGATCATCGGCGACCAGATCGAGAGCACCGAGGGCCTCACCGGGTCGACGACGGCGGTCGTCTTCGGTGCGCTCGTCGCGCTGTACGGGGTGCTCGGCCTCGGCCAGTCCTCGCAGTTCGCGATGAACGTCGCCTGGGCGGTGCCGCGCAACGCCCGCCCGAACCCGTTCGTGGGGCGCGGTCGCAGCCTGGTGATGCTCGGCTTCGCCGGCTTCTCGATCCTCGTGATCGCCGGCCTCACGGCGTTCCTGTCGACCAACCCTTGGTTCTCCGACGAGCACGAGTGGGCGGGCTGGCTCGCGCGCGGCGGCACGCTGGTGCTGAGCGGTCTCGCGTTCACGGTCCTCTTCCTCATGGCCTCCGCGCGCAAGCACAGCTTCCGGTCGGCCGCACCGGGCGCCTTCGCGGTGGCGATCCTCTGGCAGGGACTGCAGCTGGCCGGCACCGCGTACGTCCAGAACGTGATCGCCCGTTCCAACAACCTCAACCAGATCTTCGCCGTCGTTCTCGGGATGATGGGGCTGATCTACATCGGTGCGGTGATGGCGATGATCGGCGTCCAGATCAACGTCGTGCGGACCAAGCGGCTCTACCCCCGCGCCCTCCTCACCCCGTTCACCGACAACGTGAACCTCACCAAGGCCGACCAGCGCGCCTACTCCGACTACGCGAAGGCTCAGCGGCACAAGGGTTTCGAGTCGATCCGGGTCATGTTCGGCCGGCCGGAGCCGCGGTCCCGGGTCGAGCTCCCGCCCTCGGTGAAGCGCGCGGACCGGCCCGCCGTCCGCGAGTAGGGCACTCGCTAGCGAGCCTGGTGAGCCAGGACGAGCATGCGTTCCTCGATGGTCGCGGGGACGGGCTCGACGGACGCGTCGACGTGTGCGGCGCCGAGGATCCGGGCGATCTCGTCCCGTCCGGCATCGGCGACGCGTACGGTGCGCCCGTCGAGGATCACCGCGGCGCCGGCGTCGTTGAGCGCGGAGAACGCGGCGGCCCAGTCGTCGGTCCGTACGACGAGGGCGCGGGTGGAGCCGACGATGTCGGCCTCGCTGCCCTGGGCGACGAGCCTGCCCTGCGACATCAGCAGCAGCCGGTCGCACTGCTGCGCCTCCTGCATGTAGTGCGTCGTGATCAGGACGCCCACACCGCGGTCGGCCTGTTCCCGGATGGTGTCCCACAACGTCGCCCGGGCGAGCGCGTCGACGCCCGAGGTCGGCTCGTCGAGCAGCACCGCCTCCGGCTCGTGCGACAGCGCGGCGACGAAGGCGCCCTGGCGCTGCGCGCCGAGAGGAATGTCGGCGACGAGCACGTCGGCATACCGGGAGAGGTCGTCCGGCAGCGCCGGGACAGGGGTGCCGTACGCGTCGGCGACGAAGGCGAGGTTCTCGGTCAGGGTGAGGTCGCGGTAGAGCCCCAGGTTCTGCGGGACGTACCCGAGTCGACGACGCCGCTCCCTGCGGGGAGGTCCACCGAGCATCAGCACGGTTCCCTCGGTCGTGGGGAGAAGGCCGAGCAGCATCCGCATCAGCGTCGTCTTGCCGGCACCGTTCGCCCCCAGCAGTCCGACGACCTCCCCGGGCGCCACGTCCATGGTCACCTCGTCCACGGCTGTGAAGGACCCGAACCGCCTCGTGACCGAGCGTGCCTCCACGACCTTCGTGCTCATGCCCGTGCCCCCGCGTCGGCGCGACGTGCCAGCGAGAGCGCGATGACGATGTCCTCGAGGTCGGGCTCGACGACGGGCAGGCGGGGCGGGGCGTCGCCGTCGGGCCAGTACTCGTGCCGCTCCCGACCACGGCGCCACGACCACCCGGGGCGGACGGCGCTCCCGGTGCGGGTCACTGTCCCGGGGAAGCCCGCGCGGACCTCGTCGTACGAGCCCTGGACGAGCACGTGTCCCGCGTCGAGGACGACGAGGTGACCTGCCCGCTCGGCCTCGTCGAGGTACGTCGTCGACATCACGACCGCTGATCCGGCGGCAGCCGCCTCCGAGAGCATCCGCCAGAGGTCCACGCGGCTGACCGGGTCGACGCCGGTGCTGGGTTCGTCGAGGACCAGCAGCCGGGGACGGTGGACGATCGCCATGCAGACGCCGAGCTTGCGCCGCATGCCGCCGGACAGCCGGGAGGCCAGCCGGTCGGCGGCCGCGCTCAGGCCGGCGGTGGCGAGCAGCGCGGTGCGTCGTTCGTCGAGCGCTGCGCCGCGGACGCCGTACACGCCACCGGCGAAGTTGAGGTTCTGCGTCACGCTCAGCGCAGCCCAGCTGCCGGTCGACGCCGGCAGGAAACCGATCTCCGCCTTGGACGGGGCATGGACGTGCCCTGCGTCGGGCGCCACCTCGCGTACCAGCGTGCGCAGCAGCGTCGTCTTGCCGGCACCGTCACCGCCGACGATCGCGACGACCTGGCCCGCAGGGATCTCCACGGTGACGTCGTGCAGGGCCCGCACGTCCCCGAACGACACGTCGACCGACGTCAGCCCGTACGTCATGCCCCGCTCCGTGACCGATCGGTGGACCTGGGGCGGCTCTTGACCTTGCGCTCGGGCGCGAGGTCCCGGCGGAACCGCAGCGTGGCCGCGGTGAACACGACCATCGCCATGACGGCCAGGACCAGCAGCGGCAGCCACAGTGCGGTGATCGGTGCGCCGCGGAGCATGACGCCCTGGGAGACCATCGTGAAGTACGTGAGCGGCAGCAGGTAACCGATCCACCGGACGCCGGCGGCCATCGCCTCGAGCGGGAAGATCATGCCGGACAGCAGGATCTGAGGAAGCAGGACGAAGAACGCCACCTGGATCGCCTGCCCCGCGGTCTGGGAGATCGTCGAGATGAAGATGCCGATCCCGAGGACCACGAGCAGGAAGAGCACCGCGCCCAGGGCGAACGTGAGGACGTGGCCGTTGAACGGGACGTCGAAGAGCAGCATCCCCAGGACGGTGATGACCGCCATGTCGAGCGCCGCGAGCAGGAAGTACGGGGTGACCTTGCCGAGGATCACGGTGCTCGGCCCGATCGGCATCACCGCCAGCTGCTCCAGCGTGCCCGCCTCGCGCTCACGGACGAGCCCGATGCTCGTGATGATCGTGCCGATGAACGTCAGGATCAGTCCGATGATCGCCGGGACCATCACCCACGACGTCTTCAGGTCGGGGTTGTAGAGCACCTCGATCGACGTGTCCTGCCCCGAGGTCTCGAGCGCGGCCACGGCCGACTGGGCGGCGAACAGGTTGGAACCGTCGACGAGTGCCTGAGCGCCACTCCCGCCGGTCACCAGCGCGACGTCGACGACGTCGTCGCGCAGGAGGTCGCGCGCGTGGTCCTCGGCCTCGGAGGGCTCGGTCGTCGAGACGTCGAAGAAGCCGGGCACGGTGCCGGCGACCTGCTCTGCCTCGGGTCCGACGACAGCGGTGTCCACGCTGTCGACGGAGAAGTTGGCCGCGTAGCCGAAGACCACGAGCAGCAGCAGCGGCAGCGCGACCAGCAGCGCGAGGGTCCGGTGATCCCGGACGAGCTCGCGGAACTCCTTGATGATCATTGCTCTCACCCAGGTCACGCTACGCCAGGTTCGGCAGATCCTCAACAGGTGTTGAAGCAGGTCAGACGCTTAGTCAGCCTCTAGAAGTGTCTGGAGGGGTGCGGCGACCACCGCGACGAGGTCGTCCAGCGCCATCGACGCCAAGGGCTCGGTGCCGATCACGTAGCGCGCCATCGCGATGCCGAACACCTGTGCTCCCAGCAGGTTGAGGCGCTCGGGGGACCAGCGCGACGCCCCGTCCGCAGACAGCGCGCTCTCGATCGTCGTCCGGACGACCCGGGCCGCGGCAGGGGAGCTCACTGCGGAGCGCACGACGCTGTGCAGGACCGGCGACGTGTCCGGGTGCTCCCAGGCGCCGAAGTAGGCACGGGCGAACCGCTCGCCGAAGGCGTCCGGCGGACCGTCGAAGGCTGTCCGGACCTGGTCGGCGATGAAGCCCGCGTCAGCGATGGTGGCGGCGAACAAGGCCTCCTTGCTGCCGAAGTAGTGGATCACGAGCGCCGGGTCCACGGATGCGCCGCGGGCGATCGCACGCACGGTCGCCGCGCCGTACCCGACGCGCGCGAACTCTGCGCGCGCCGAGTGCAGGATCGAGGCGCGTGCCACGCCGGGGGCGCCGCGGCCGGGCTCGCGCTGATCGGGCGTCGGCTGCTCCGGAGTCATGCGCCGAGCCTAGGGCGCAGCCGCCTGCCGCGTTGTTCGCGTGAGGCGAACGCCGGGCGCACGCTGCGCGGGAACAAGCCGGGTCGAAGGGAAGTTGAGTAGGGCACGCTCAACTTTGAAAGGTTGCTCATGACTGAGGCTCACGCCCCCCAGCAGCTGCCCGTCCTGTTCTTGACCGAGCCCGTCCTTCTTCCCGGAATGGTCGTACCGATCGAGCTCGACGAGGCTGCCCGCGCAGCGGTGGACGCCGCGCGCGCCAGCTCCGACGACCAGCTCTTGGTCGCCCCCCGTCTCGAAGACCGTTACGCCTCGTACGGCGTCGTCGCGGAGATCGTCCAGATCGGTCGCACCCAGACCGGTGAGTCCGCCGCCGTCCTCAAGGCCCACCGTCGTGCGCGCATCGGGACCGGTGTGACCGGGCCCGGCGCCGCCCTGTGGGTGGAGGTCGAGGAGGTCGACGAAGGTCTCGACGACGAGCGCATCCCCGAGCTCGCCAAGGAGTACAAGTCCCTCGTGATCGCCAACCTGCAGCGCCGTGACGCGTGGCAGGTCGTCGACATGGTCAACAAGGTCACCGACCCTTCGACGCTGGCCGACATGGCCGGGTATGCGCCGTACTTCACCGAGGTCCAGAAGCGTGAGCTTCTCGAGACGCCGAGCACCGCCGAGCGGCTCGAGACGCTGCTCGGCTGGACGAAGGACGCGATCGCCGAGGCCGACGTGGCCGAGAAGATCGCGGAGGACGTCCGCGAGGGCATGGACAAGACGCAGCGCGAGTTCCTGCTCCGCCAGCAGCTCGCCGCGATCCGCAAGGAGCTCGGAGAGGACGAGCCCGACGGTGCCGACTCGTACCGTGAGCGCGTCGAGGCCGCCGACCTCCCCGAGGACATCCGTACGGCCGCCCTGCGCGAGGTCGACAAGCTCGAGCGGTCCTCGGAGCAGAACCCCGAGACCGGATACCTCCGCACCTGGCTCGACACGGTCCTCGAGATCCCGTGGAACGTGAAGACCGAGGACAACGACGACGTCGACGGCGCCCGTGCGGTGCTCGACGCCGACCACCACGGTCTCGACGACGTGAAGGACCGCATCGTCGAGTACCTCGCCGTGCGTGCACGTCGTGCTCAGCGCGGCCTGCAGGTCGTCGGTGGGCGCGGGTCGGGCGCCGTCATGGTGCTCGCCGGGCCGCCGGGAGTGGGCAAGACGTCGCTCGGCGAGTCCGTCGCTCGGGCGCTCGGCCGGAAGTTCGTCCGCGTCGCCCTCGGCGGCGTGCGTGACGAGGCCGAGATCCGTGGCCACCGTCGTACGTACGTCGGCGCCCTTCCGGGTCGCATCGTCCGTGCGATCAACGAAGCCGGCTCGATGAACCCGGTCGTGCTGCTCGAC
>Ga0233372_1001150_pt1 | contig 10156 bp, 7 predicted proteins | sample ElkDunMinimDraft_4_FD_191538 | JGI IMG/M metagenome (GOLD analysis project Ga0233372, IMG submission 191538) | Fecal eukaryotic communites from dung pellets of Tule Elk in California, USA - Elk Dung D8 | ecosystem: Host-associated > Mammals > Digestive system > Large intestine > Fecal | place... | reverse complement strand
GCTACGGCGCCCAGCGGGTGGTGGACATGATCGACATGTCGCTGGTGCGGGCCGACCCGAAGATGGTGGCGGGCTTCTCCGACATCACGGCGCTGCACTTCGCGCTCTGGCGCGGCGCCCGCCTGGCCGGGGTGCACGGGTTGATGGCCGCGGCCGCCTGGCACGACGAGGCGGCCCCGCCGGCCTCGGCCGAGTCGCTGCGCAGAGCGCTGATGACCACCGACCCGGTCACGGTGTGCGCGGCCCCGGGCGCGGAGACCTTCGGCGTCCGGGTGCCCGGCGTGGCCCGGGGACCGCTCTTCGGTGGCAACCTCTGCCTGGTCACCGCCTCCCTGGGCACCCCTGACATGCCCGATCTGACCGGCGCGATCCTGCTGATCGAGGAGGTCGAGGAGCCGCCGTACAAGATCGACCGGATGCTCACCCAGCTGCGCCGCGCCGGTGTGCTGGCCCGGGTCGCCGGGGTCGCGGTGGGGCAGTTCACCAACTGCGCCGACGACTGGGAGGTCAGCGCGGCGGACGTGCTCACCGAACGGCTCGGCGACCTGGGCGTGCCGGTGCTGGGCGGACTGCCGATCGGGCACGGGGTCGCTCCACTCACCGTCCCGGTCGGGGTGCCGGCCGTCCTCGACGCCAACGCGGGCACCCTGACCGTCGCCCCCGCCACCCGTTGAGACTCGCCCAACTCTCAGCCAACGGACAGCTTCGTCAAGGGCTGCGCCTAGCCGGGCGGGTCATCGTCGAGTCATGCGCACGCCAGCACAACCGGAGGAGAACATGACTCGACGTCTGACGAAGAAGACCTTCCTCGCCGGTCTGGCCACCGCCGGCGTCCTCGGCGCCGGCATCGCCGCGCCGGCCATCGCGATGGCCGACGACGCCGCGGACAGCGGTGGCACCACCGCGACCGGGGAGCAGAGCCGCGACAGCCGGCACGAGCAGCACCGGCAGGAGCATGCCCAGAGGCTCGCCGACGCGCTCGGCGTCGACGTCGCCAAGGTGACCGAGGCGCTGGATGCCGTCCACGAGGCGGAGCGCGCCGAGCGGGCGGCGGAGAAGCCCGCCGGCACCGACCGCGCCGAACGGCTGGCCGAACGGCTCGCCGAGGCGGTCGAGGAGGGCACCCTCACCCAGGAGCAGGCCGACGCGGTGAGCGCCGCGCAGGAGGCCGGCGTCCTCGGCCACGGCCACGGCAAGGGCCACGGCCACGGCCACGGCGAGCACCACGGTGAGCGCGGCGACCGCCCGCAGGCCGACCAGGGCGACACCGGATCCGACCAGGGCGGCACCGGATCGCAGTCCGGCGACGAGAGCACCGGCGGCAGCACCACCGAGTAGTCCCCCGTCAACGCGTGATGCCCGCCCCGGGTTGCCGTCGGGGCGGGCATCACGCGTGTGTCGGGCTGTCTAGAGCGACAGGTAGCGCTGCCGCTCGTACGGGGTGACGACCCGGCGGTACTCCTCCCACTCCGCGCGCTTGTTGCGCAGGAAGAAGTCGAAGACGTGCTCACCGAGGATCTCGGCGACGAGTTCACTGCCGGCCATCACGTCGATCGCCTCGGCGAGGTCCTCGGGGAGCGCCTCGTACCCCATCGCCTTGCGCTCGGCGTTGGAGAGCGACCAGACGTCGTCCTCGGCGCCCGGGGGCAGCTCGTAGCCCTCCTCGATGCCCTTGAGGCCCGCGCCCAGCATCACCGCGAAGGCCAGGTACGGGTTGGCGGCCGAGTCGGGTGAGCGGATCTCCACCCGGGCCGAGTTCGGCTTGCCGTACGCCGGCACCCGCACCAGCGCCGAGCGGTTCAGGTGACCCCAGCAGACGTACGCGGGCGACTCGGTGATCCGGTCGGCCAGCGGCTGCGGGAAGAGGCGCTTGTAGGAGTTGACCCACTGGTTGGTGACCGCGGTGTACTCGCGGGCGTGGGTGAGCAGCCCGGCGATGAAGGCCCGGCCGACCTTGGAGAGCTTCATCGGGTCGCCGGCGTCGTGGAAGGCGTTGTGCTCGCCCTCGAAGAGCGACAGGTGGGTGTGCATGCCGCTGCCGGGCTGGTCGCTGAAGGGCTTCGGCATGAAGGTGGCCTGCACGCCGTGCGAGAGCGCCACCTCCTTGACCACGTGCCGGAAGGTCATGATGTTGTCGGCGGTGGTCAGCGCGTCGGCGTAGCGCAGGTCGATCTCCTGCTGGCCGGGGGCGACCTCGTGGTGGCTGTACTCCACGGAGATGCCGATGCGTTCCAGGGCGAGCACCGCCTGGCGGCGGAAGTCCCGGGCCGCCGAGTGGGTGGTGTGCTCGAAGTAGCCGCCAGCGTCGACCGGCACCGGCAGCCGCCCGTCGGCGGGGGCATCCTCGACCAGGAAGAACTCGATCTCCGGGTGGGTGTAGAAGGTGAAGCCCTTCTCGGCGGCCCTGGAGAGCGCCCGGCGCAGCACGTGGCGCGGGTCGGCCCAGGAGGGGGAGCCGTCGGGGAGCAGGATGTCGCAGAACATCCGGGCGCTCTCGCCGCTCGCACCCCCCTCGAAGGGGAAGACCTGGAAGGTCGTCGGGTCCGGCATGGCGACCATGTCCGACTCGAAGACCCGGGCGAAGCCCTCGATGGCGGAGCCGTCGAAGCCGATCCCCTCGTCGAAGGCCGATTCCAGTTCGGCCGGGGCCACCGAGACGCTCTTGAGCGTCCCGAGGACGTCGGTGAACCAGAGCCGGACGAACCGGATGTCACGCTCTTCCAGCGTGCGGAGCACGAACTCCTGCTGACGGTCCACTTCCACCCCTTGCGACGCTGCCATCGAGGCCGGCCGAGCCGGTTCGGTCTGGCCGACCAGTCAACACCGGCCTCATTACACCGACATTACGTGCGTCCTCGGCCGGATCCGCGCTGAGCTGGCCCGATCCGCACGCCCCTTAACATACGGCGTCTGAGTGCGGCCGACGGTGGGAGTCCCCCTGGCGAATGCCACGGGCCGCTTCGGGGCAAGATTGCCCTATGCCGACCCTGCGCCTCGCACTCGCCCAGGTAAACCCGACCGTCGGTGACCTCGACGGCAACGCCGCGACCGTGCGCCGGATCAGCCGCGATGCGGCCGGCTCCGGCGCCCAGCTGGTCCTCTTCCCGGAGATGATGCTCACCGGTTATCCGGTGGAGGATCTGGTCTTCCGGCAGTCGTTCGTCACCGCCTCCCGCGCCGCGCTCACGCAGCTCGCCGCCGACCTGGCCGCCGACGGCCTCGGCGAGCTGCCGGTGGTGGTCGGCTACCTCGACGGCGACGGCCCGCCGCCCTCGCACGCCGACGCGCAGCCGGGTCGCGGCCCGCGCAACGCCGCCGCCGTGCTGCACGGCGGTGCGGTGGCCGCCACCTACTTCAAGCACCACCTGCCCAACTACGGCGTCTTCGACGAGGACCGCTACTTCGTCTCCGGCGACACCCTGACGGTGGTGCGCATCGGCGGCGTGGACGTGGCACTGACCATCTGCGAGGACCTGTGGCAGGCCGGCGGGCCGTTCGCCGCCGCCGCGCAGGCCGGCGTCGGGCTGGTCGCCAACATCAACGGCTCGCCGTACGAGCTGAACAAGGACGACGTACGGCTGCCGCTGGTGCGTCGTCGCGCCGCGGAGGCCGGCGCCACCATCGCGTACGTGAACATGATCGGCGGTCAGGACGAGCTGGTCTTCGAGGGCGACTCGATGATCGTGGCGCCGGACGGCACCCTGCTGGCCCGGGCGCCGCAGTTCGTCGAGCACCTGCTCCTGCACGACGTGGAGGTGCCCTCGGCCACCGCCGCCCGCCCCGACGCGGACGCGCCCGCCGAGGTCGCCGCCGGGCTGCGCGTGCAGCGGATCACGGTCACCGGCGAGCTCGCGCCGCCGGCCGGTCCGCCGGCCGTCGGCGGCGTGGTCGAGCCCTCGCCGGACCTGGCGGAGGTCTGGAACGCGCTGGTGCTGGGGCTGCGCGACTACGTCGACAAGAACCGCTTCCCGTCGGTGGTCTTCGGCCTCTCCGGCGGCATCGACTCGGCGGTGGTGGCGGCGATCGCGGTCGACGCGCTCGGCCCGCGCCGGGTCGTCGGTGTCTCGATGCCCAGCCAGCACTCCTCCGCGCACTCCCGTGGCGACGCGGAGGAGCTGGCCGAGCGGACCGGTCTGGACTACCGCACCGAGCCGATCCAGCCCATGGTGGACTCGTTCCTGGCGAACATGTCGCTGTCGGGGGTGGCGGTGGAGAACCTCCAGGCCCGGGTCCGCGGCGTGATCCTGATGGCGCTGTCGAACCAGGAGGGCCACCTGGTGCTGACCACCGGCAACAAGAGCGAGCTGGCGGTCGGCTACTCCACCCTCTACGGCGACTCGGTCGGCGGCTTCAACCCGATCAAGGACGTCTGGAAGACGATGGTCTGGGAGCTGGCCCGCTGGCGCAACGCCGAGGCGGTACGCCGCGGCCAGACCCCGCCGATCCCGGAGAACTCGATCAGCAAGCCGCCGAGCGCGGAGCTGAGCCCGGGGCAGCTCGACACCGACACCCTGCCGGACTACACGCTGCTGGACCCGATGCTCAGCGGCTACATCGACGGCGACCTGGGGCGGGAGGGCCTCGTCGAGGCCGGCCACGACCCGGCGGTGATCGACCGGGTCCTTCGGATGGTGGACATCGCCGAGTACAAGCGCCGCCAGTCCGCGCCGGGGACGAAGATCTCCATCAAGGCCTTCGGCCGGGACCGCCGGCTGCCGATCACCAGCCGCTGGCGCGAGCACGGCACCACGGCGGATCGTCCCCTGTGAAATCTTCCACTGGGTCCTGCCCGCCCGCCGGGCCCGGTGCGACGATGCGGGGAACCCGGGGACCGCATGGGCGGCCTCGAGGAGAAGGGAGACAACCGTGACCACGAACGAGTCGTCACCGGACGAGGTGCAGGCGCTCTACGGGGGTCCGGCCACCCGCCGGGTCCGCACCCGCGACCTGATCGCCGCCAAGGAGCGCGGTCAGCGCTGGCCGATGCTCACCTCCTACGACCAGTACACCGCCGGCATCTTCGACGCGGCCGGCATCCCGGTGCTGCTGGTCGGTGACTCCGCGGCGAACAACGTCTTCGGCTACGAGACCACCGTCCCGGTGACCGTGGACGAGCTGCTCCCCCTGGTACGCGCCGTCGTGCGCGCCACGAAGCACTCACTGATCGTCGGCGACCTGCCCTTCGGCTCGTACGAGGAGGGGCCGACGCAGGCGCTGCGGACGGCGGTGCGCTTCATGAAGGAGGGCGGCTGCCACGCGGTCAAGCTGGAGGGCGGCCGGCGCTGCGCCGAGCAGATCGCGGCGATCAGCGGCGCCGGCATCCCGGTGATGGCGCACATCGGCTTCACGCCGCAGAGTGAGCACGCCATCGGCGGCTACCGGGTGCAGGGCCGCGGCGACGCCGCCGAGGAGGTGCTCGCCGACGCCCGCGCGGTCGCCGAGGCGGGAGCGTTCGCCGTGGTGCTGGAGATGGTGCCCGGCGAGGTCGCCAAGCGGGTCACCGCCGAGCTGCCCATCCCGACCGTCGGCATCGGCGCCGGGGCGGACACCGACGGGCAGGTGCTGGTCTGGCAGGACATGGCGGGGCTGCGCACCGGCAAGGCGCCCCGTTTCGTCAAGCGCTACGCCGACCTGGCCGGGGCGCTGACCTCGGCGACCCGGCAGTTCGCCGACGAGGTACGCGGCGGCAGCTTCCCCGCCGCCGAGCACACCTTCTGATCGTCTGAGGCGGGCGGCGCCGTGGCGCCGCCCGCCTCAATCGTTCGCCCGTCCTGCCGGCGGGGTGTCAGTGGGCGGCGCGCGGCGCGCTGCCGCGGGCGCCGTTGCGCCCGGCCGTTGCCCGGCTGACCGCCGCGACGGCCGGCCCCTTGCGGCCGGTCGCCTTCTTCGCCGCCCTGGTCCCCGTGCCCGCCCCGGTGGCGGTGGCCTTCGCCGGGGTGGTGCGCTTCGCGGGGACCGTCTTCGCCGTGGTCGCCCTGGTCGCGCCGGCCGCCCTTGTCGTACCGGCCGCCTTCACCGCGCCCCTGGTCGCGGTCTTCGCCGCGCCCCTGGTCGGGGTCTCCGTCGCACCTCGGGCGGCGGCTGTGGTGGTCGCGGGCGCCTGCTTGGCAGCGGCCGCCCCGGTGGTCGTCCTGGCCGCGGCGGAAGTCCGCTTCGGAGCCGCCGCCTTGCGGGCCGCCGTCGCCCCGGCCGTGGCAGTCTTGCGCCCTGGGGCGCTGCCGGCTCCGGCCCGGGTGCCGGCCGGACGGGTCGGGGTCTTCCTGGCCGCCGCCGTCCTCGCGCCCGTCGTCTTCTGCGCCGCTGTCTTCTTGGCAGGCGCCGCCGACTTCGTCGCCGCTGTCGTCTTCGCAGCAGCGGTCTTCTTGGCCGGCGCAGCCTTCGTCGCGGCCGTGGACTTCTTCGCGGCCGTGGACTTCTTCGTCGCCGTCGACTTCTTCGCCGGCGCGGCCTTCTTTGCCGGCGCAACCTTCTTGGCCGGTGCAGCCTTCTTGGCCGGTGCAGCCTTCTTGGCCGCGGCCTTGTTGGCAGGCGCAGCCTTCTTCGCCGCGGCCGTGGACTTCTTCGCCGGCGTGGCCTTCTTCGCCGCAGCTGTTTTCGTCGCCGTCGACTTCCGGGCCGTCGCGGCCCTGGCCGGAGCCGCCGTCTTCGTCGCCGTAGCTGCGGCCCGCTGCGCCGTGGCGGCCGTCTTCTTCGCGGTCGCCGCCGTCTTCCGCGTCGTCGCCGCCGCCTTCTCCGCGGTGGCCGCGGCGTTCTTGGCGACCTGCGCCGACCGCTGTGCCGCGGTGCTGCGGGCCGTCGTGCTCTTCGCCGCCGCCGTCTTGCGCGCCGCGGTGGACTTCGCGGTCGCGCTCTTCGCCGGCCGGGTCGTGCCGGCGGGACCGGCCTTCTTCGCGGCCGTGGTCGTACGCGCCGGACCGGTCTTCTTCGCCGGCGTGGCCTTCGCGGCGCCGGCGTTCTTGCGCGCCGGTGTGGCCTTGGTGGCTGCCCGGCTGGTGGTGCTCTTCTTCGCAGCCGTCGTGCCGGCAGCCGATCGGGTGGCCTTTCGTGCTTCGGCCATCTCGGTTCCCTCCTCGGGGAATTCCTCTGGTGGTCCTCGGGATGGGGACCCCCCCTCGTTCGGCACCGGCTGTCGCCGGGCCGGTCAGCTCTGTTCTTCCTCGGCCAGGCGCTTGTCCTCGGCCTCCCAGGCCTCGTTGCGCTCCGCCACCAGCTCGAGCGCCCGCTCGGCGTCCGCGGCCGAGGCGTACGGGCCGAGCAGGTGCCGGACCCGGCAGGCGTTCTCGTCGGTCTCTACCCGCTGATGCCGCATGCACCAGTAGTAATGCGGCTTTCCTCCCCTGTCGTTCATGGCAATCACTGTGCACCGAGAAACGGGCACGCGCCACCTGTTCCCCCAAATCGGCATTGCGCTTCCACTGTGGAGGCCGGTGGCGCCGGGGAAATGTGAAGCGGCGGCCGATTCTCATCGACCGCCGACAGTCCATGCGAGACGCCGCTTCCGTCGGTGTCGCACGTGCCGAAAAGGCCGCGTCGCGCACTGACCAGGTACCCGCGTCGTGCCCGTGGCACGCTTGCCGGGCGGGTCGGGTCAGCGCTCGCGCAGGCGGGTGTACTCGGGGGATGCGAGGAACGCGACGAGCGTTTCGGCCGTACCCGGAGTGAAGGGCCGGGCGAGAATCTCGTGCGGCGCGACGAAAACCATCGCGGCGCCCTCGCCGAGGACGACGTCCTCCTGTCGGGCGTCCGTGCCGGCGCAGAAGTAGTGCATCACCCGTTCCAGGGCGGGCAGTTCCTGAGTGGCGAAGTGCAACGGGTCCGTGTCGGGCCGCAGGCCGGTTTCCTCCCGCAGTTCCCGCACCACCGTCTCGACCGGGCTCTCCCCCGCCTCGCCGTGCCCGCCGGGCAGACACCAGAGGTGCGGATGGGGAGCGTTGCCGTCACGCAACTGCAGCAGCAACCGGCCCGCACGGTCCACCAGCAGCATCACCGCGATGGGCAGGAGGGCACCGGACATGCCGCACACCCTAGTCCGCCGAGGCCTTCGGCACAGCCCGGCGACCTCCCGGCACGGGCTGGGTGCGCCGGATCAGGAAGGCCGGCTGCCGAGCAGGGTCCGTGCCATCGTCGGCATGCCGCGGCGGATGATGCCCGCCCAGTCGGCGTCGCCGCGCAGCACCGCCGCGGCGGTGTTGCGGGCCTGCTCGTAGGTGAAGTGCGGCGGCACCATCAGCTCCGCCGCGTCGACGATCGCGTTGATGACGGTCGGGCGGTCGGCGCTCAGGGCACGGTCCCAGGCGTCGGCGATCTGATCCGGCCGCTCGACGAGGATCCCGTCGAAGCCGAGGATCCGCGCCCACTCGTGGTAGGCGACATCGGGCACCGGCTGGCTCTCGGCGTAGCTCGGGGTGCCCTCGCCGGAACGCTGCTCCCAGCTGACGAACGCCAGGTCCCGGTTGTTGACCACCAGCACCACGAACCGCGGATCGGCCCACTGCCGCCAGTACTTCGCCACGGTGACGAGTTCGTTCACCCCGTTCATCTGCATCGCGCCGTCCCCGATCAGCGCGATCAGCGGCCGGTCCGGGTGGGCGAACTTCGCCGAGATCCCGTACGGCATTCCGCCGCCCATCGACAGCAGCAGCCCCGACAGGCTCGCCAGCATCGTGGGGCGTACCTGGACGTGGCGGGCGTACCAGGCGGTGGCGGTGCCGCAGTCGACGGCGAGCATCGCGTCGTCGGGCAGACGCCGGTTGAGCGCGGCGAAGAGCGCCTGCGGGTTGACCGGGTCCGCGGACTGCCCCGCGATCCGCTCCTGCGCGTCGTGCCAGGCGGTGGTGTTGGCGGCGACGGTCCGCCGCCAGGCGGTGGGGGGATCACCGGGGCCCAGGTGTTCCAGCAGCGCCCGCAGGGTCGGCGCGGCGTCGCCGGTGAGGTTCACCTGCGTCGGATACCGCAGACCCAGCTGCGCCGGGTCGATGTCGATCTGCACCGCCGGCACGCCGGGCTTCGGGTAGAACTCCGAGTAGGGCATGTTGCTGCCGACGATCAGCAGCCGGTCGCAGTCGCGCATCAGCTCCCAGCTCGGCCGGGTGCCGAGCAGCCCGATCGCCCCGGTCACCCAGGGTTCGCGGTGGTCGACGGCGGTGAAGCCGAGCAGCGCGGTCGCCACCCCGGCCCCGAGACGGTCGGCGATCCGGCGTACCTCGTCGGTGGCGCCGAGGGTGCCCTGGCCGACGAGCATCGCCACCCGCTCGCCGCCGCGCAGCAGGTCGGCGGCGCGGCTGATCTCCGCGGCCGGCGGCACGGTCACCGGGCTGCTCGGCGCCGCGCTGGTGTGGAAGTAGCCGTGTGCCAACGGCGGCTGCGGCAACGCCGGCTTGTCCTGTACGTCCAGCGGCAGGATCAGCGCGGTCACCGTGCGCCGGGCGAGCGCCGTGCGGCAGGCCCGGTCCACCAGGTGGCCCACCTGCGACGGGTCGTCGAGCTTCGCCAGGTACGCCCCGGCGACGTCGCGGTAGAGGGCGAGCAGGTCGACCTCCTGGTAGTAGCTGCCCCCTTCCGCGGTGAGCGCTGTGTGCCCCACCAGCGCCACCACCGGCTGGCGGTCAAGCTTGGCGTCGTAGAGGCCGTTGAGCAGGTGGACGCCGCCGGGGCCGCTGGTTACCAGGGCGCAGCCGATCGGGCCGCCGCCGTACTTGACGTGGGCGCAGGCGGCGAAGCCGGCGGTCTCCTCGTGGCGGACCTGGATGAACCGGGCGCGGCCCGGTGCCCGTTGCAGCGCCGAGGTCATGCCGTTGATGCCGTCGCCCGGGTAACCGAAGTAGTCGTGCACACCCCAGGCTGCCAGCCGGGCGACGACGTGGTCGGCGACGGTGGCGCCGCGGCGCAGTTTCCCGTCCTCGCTGACGTGACCTTCCGCGTTCATCGCTAACCCCCGGTGCGCTGGACGATTCCCCTCATTCTGGGAACCGGACCAGCGCCCGGGTGCGGGATCGGCAAAACCGCACGGCGCGGATTCACCTCAGGCGCCGGCTAACCGGAGCGCCGCCCGGTCTGCCGTTCGGCGGCGGCGACGGCGTTGCGGAAGAGCATCGCGACCGTGGTCGGGCCGACCCCGCCGACGCGCGGCGTGATGGCCCCGGCGACCGTCGCACAC
>Ga0233372_1001144_pt1 | contig 10178 bp, 10 predicted proteins | sample ElkDunMinimDraft_4_FD_191538 | JGI IMG/M metagenome (GOLD analysis project Ga0233372, IMG submission 191538) | Fecal eukaryotic communites from dung pellets of Tule Elk in California, USA - Elk Dung D8 | ecosystem: Host-associated > Mammals > Digestive system > Large intestine > Fecal | place... | reverse complement strand
AATAAAGGTTGGATTGATCGCCCAACCGATCAGCGCTTAAAATTTGCCTTGTTGTTTCAAGATTATATGCCTGTTTTTCCTCGGTTTAAAATATATCTTAATTTAATTTACAATACTGGTTTGCCTGGAGGATCTCCTTCTTATGCAAATCCTTACGATTATCAAACTCGTTTAAACGATTATCGTAGGGTAGATGCGGGCTTTTCATATATTTTTAAAGATGCTAAATTAGGTTCTGATGAAAAATGGCTAAAACCTTTTAAAGAATTAGCCCTTGGTGTGGAATTGTTTAATATGTTTAATAACCAAAATACAATAACAAATACTTGGGTTAGAGATGTTTATACAAAATCTCAATATGCAGTGCCTAATTATATGACAAACCGAGTTTTTAGTGTTAAGTTAAGTGCTAGACTATAATTATTTTATATATTTGATTAAATTTTTACTAAATAATGAAAAAATCTATTTTATATTCAATTAGCTTTATATTTCTAGCATTGTTAAGTTGTACTGAAAAAGAACAACCTAAACCTAAAGTTGTTTATAAAGAAAAAGAAGTTGTTACTACTGAGGTTAAAAGAGATACAACGATTCTTAAAGTTTCGGATTTACCCGTTCATATGGATGGAACTAAATACTTAATTTTTCCGGTTGGAGATATTCGTATTTACGATAGCGGGAAAACTGGAAGTTATGGTACTTCGAAAACAAATTCATCAATTAGTTATGCCATTTCTAATTACAATCGATATGAAATTACAGGTTATTTCGAAAATCTTAAATTTCAACATGTTGATTCTACTAATTATACAACGCTTACCGATAAGGTTTTACAAATACAAACGGCAACGTATTTAAATACAATAGCAGCTAAATCTAATAAAAAAATTATTGTTTATGCTATTACTGATGCAGATACAAATGGTGATCGAAAAATTGATTCGAATGATATAAAATCTCTCTATATTTCTGGAATTGATGGAACTAATTTTAAAAAACTTACTCACGATTACCAAGAATTAATAGATTGGAATGTGATTGAAGCTGTAAATAGATTGTATTTTAGATCGATTGAAGATATTAATAAAAATGGAGCTTTTGATAATTTTGATAAATTACATTATTATTATGTAAATTTATTAGACGCTAAATGGAAAGTTGTAGAATATGATGCGGTAGAAAATTTACCAGAATCTTATTTTAATCAACTGGATAAAGTAAAAGATGATAAAGATGTAAAATAACAAAAAAGGCAAATCTGTTTAGATTTGCCTTTTTTATTATTTATTTAGTTTAGCGGAATTTGTAATAAACGTTTTGATAATTCTATATCGTTAGTATTTCCGGTATGTTTTTTAGGTTCGTCAGAAAGCTTTACTACACCTGTCCAATTTGCACCTTCAGGTAGCGCTTCAGTCATTTTTAGTACAATGTTCATGCGTTCAACACCAACATCATTTGTAAAATCTGTTCCGATTCCAAAACTCATTCCTATTTTATCTTTGCAATAGTGAACGATTCTATCTACTTTCTCGGAGTCTAAACCGTCAGAAAATATAATAGTTTTAGAAAGCGGATCTATTCCCATTGCTTTATAATGCGCAATGGTTTTATCAGCAAATTCTAAAGTATCACCACTGTCATGACGAACACCATCAAAAAGTTTGGCAAATTTTTTGTCAAATTGCTGGAAGAAAACTTCTGTTGTATAGGTATCTGTTAAGGCAATTCCTAAATCGCCGCGGTACACATCAACCCAATGTTCTAATCCCATATGATTGGCCATTTTGTAACCATATTTTGCTGCATGAAACATAAACCATTCATGTGCATGAGTACCAATCGGTTTTGTTTTATATTTCATTGCTAAGTGTACATTGCTAGTACCTATAAAGCATTTTTTCCCGTAATCATTTAATGTTTTAACAACTAAATCGTGCACATGTAAAGAATGACGGCGACGTGTACCAAATTCGGCCACACTAATAGCAAGTTCATTGTATTTATCAATTTTCGCTTTAGTAGTTTCGACCACTAAATCGTCAGATTCTCGCTGAATACCAGTTGTTACATAATACAATTCGCAAATTAAAGACATAATAGCTACTTCCCATAAAATAGTACGATACCAATACCCTTCAATTTTAACTTTTAAATCTGTTCCATTTTGTTCTATAACTACTTCATTAGGATCAAAACGATAGCCTTGTAAAAAATCCAGATATGTTGGATCTAAGTAAGGACAATTTACACTTAAAAAATGTTTTTCGGCAACCGTTAGTTTTAGTTTTGCCATAGCATCAATAGCTTTACGTAAATGATCTGCAAAACCTTCAGGAAATTGATGTTTTCCTCGATTTATAAATTCATAACGTGCTTTTGCGTAGGGAAAAAGTTTAATTACCGCATGTTGCATCGTAAATTTATAGAAATCGTTATCTAAGATAGATGGAATAATATCGTAGTTAATTGTACTCATTTGTTTAATTTTTCGAGGAATAAATTTACTGATTTTATATTAAAGACCTTTAATTATTAAATATAATTTTAGTATGTTTTCTATTCGGATCTGTACTCTAATATATCACCAGGTTGACAATCTAAAACTTTGCAAATAGCTTCTAAAGTCGAAAAGCGTATAGCTTTGGCTTTGCCCGTTTTTAAAACCGATAAATTAACTGTGGTTATCCCAATTTTTTCAGCCAATTCCTGAGATTGCATTTTGCGTTTTGCAAGTATAACATCAAGGTTTACAATTATTGCCATTTTATATTGTTAATTCGTTTTCTTGTTTTAGTTCAATATTTTCTTCTTTTTGTTGTAAACCTAATTTAAAGGCTTTACCAATTCCTATTAAAAACAATCCAAAGTAAAGTTTATATGTCGCTGAAGTTAATATGTCTATGACATCTAGATTTATTACTAATTTATGTGTTGCTTTTAAGCAAGGTATTAATATATCACTAAGAACAAATATTAATATTAAACAATAACCTATTCTGCTAATTAATTTTAAATTAATTGTTGAAAAATATTGTTGATTAATAAAGTCAGTAACAACTCGAATCATATATTTTAATATAATAATAAATGTCACATAACTTACAATTTGCAGCAAAGCTATTAGTATTGATCGTGTATTAGGAAAGTCTTTATAAATAACATTTATCTCCTCTGGCATATTTATCCATACTAGGATTATTAATGACCCTAGTATGAAAGGAAATAAAATAAAAAAGATGTAGGTAACGTAAAGTAGGTTTTTTAATGTTTTCATAAATTTTATTTTTTAATTTATGATAAAGATATAAAAATTATCGAAAAACAATAATTTTAAATAAAAAAAATCACCTCATTTTTTTGAGGTGATTTTAATTTATGCTTCGAATGATTGTAAAGAAACTAATTTGGTATAGGTTCCGTTTTTAGCTAAAAGCTCGTCGTGGGTACCTTGTTCAATTATTTTTCCTTTTTTCATTACGATAATGCTATCTGCTTTTTGTATGGTTGACAAGCGGTGTGCAATGACTACCGAAGTTCGGTTTTCCATCATTTTTTCTAAGGCATCTTGTACCAAACGTTCACTTTCAGTATCTAAGGCTGAGGTTGCTTCGTCTAAAATCATGATCGGTGGATTTTTTAATACAGCACGTGCAATAGATATACGTTGCTTTTGTCCGCCAGAAAGTTTATTTCCAGAGTCACCAATGTTAGTATGTAATCCTTCGGGTAAATCGTTCACAAAATCGTAGGCATTTGCAATTTTTAGGGCTTCTATTACTTCGCTTTCGCTAGCATCAAGTTTTCCTAATTTTACGTTATCAGCAATAGATCCGTTAAACATAATCGAATCTTGAGTAACTAATCCCATTTGATCTCGTAACGAGTGCATGGTAACGTTTTTAATGTTTTCGCCATCAATTAGAATTTCACCTTGATTTACATCGTAAAAACGGGTTAATAAATTAGCAATAGTACTTTTTCCTGAGCCAGACTGTCCAACTAAAGCTACTGTTTTTCCTTTTGGAATTGATACAGAAAAGTTTTTTAGAACGGGTTCGTCATTATAAGCAAAAGTAACATTTTTGACTTCAATGCCTTTTTCTAATCCGGTAACTTGTTTGGCATTAGGAGCATCAACAATTGGGTTTTCTACTTCTAATACCTCAAAAACACGTTCGGCAGCTGCTAAACCATTTTTAACTTGGTATGATGCTTTAGAAATAGCTTTTGCTGGCGTTAAAATATTGTACGCTAAACCAATATAGGCAATAAATTGCGCACCGGTTAATGATTTTTCAACTAATACTAAATTTCCACCGTAAACCAATAAAATACCAATAACTACAATTCCCATAAACTCACTCATAGGTTGCGCTAGGTTATTTTTTTTCGCAATGGCATTGGTTAATTTATACAAGCGATTGATTGAGTCGAAAAACAGAGATGAAAAAAACTTTTCGGCGTTATACCCTTTAACTACTTTTAAACCAGAAAGTGTTTCTTCGGTAATCGAAATTAAATAGCCGTTTTCTTGTTGTGCTTTTAACGATTTTCCCTTTAGCGTTTTTCCGATTTTAGAAATAATTAATCCAGATATTGGGATAAAAATGAAAACAAATAAAGTTAGTTCCCAACTAATTGTAAACATAGCAATAAGCGAGAAAACAATGGTTAAAGGTTCTTTTACAATTAATTCTAAAATTAAAAAGAAAGAATTTTGAACTTCGTTTACATCGCCTAACATGCGTGCCATAACATCACCTTTTCTTTTTTCTGAATAATAAGAAACGGGTAATGAGATGATTTTGTTAAACATATTTTCGCGTAAATCACGCAAAACACCATTTCGTAGTTTGGTGATATTTTGTAAAGCAAAATAATTACTTAAGTTTTTTAATAAAAATGTTAGAATTACTAAACCAACAGTAATCATTAAGCCATAATACGCTCCGTATTTTTCAGAGTATATGTTTACATAGTAAAATAAATAATCTTGCCAGTTAGATGCGGCATCAACAAAACCAGTATATTTTGGTAGTTCAGTAACTTTATCTCCTTCTGCAAATAAAACTTGTAAAACGGGAAATATAAAGACCATTCCAATAGTACTAAAGAGAGCATATAAAACATTAAAAAAGATATTGGCTACAATGTTTGTTTTATATTTTTTAGTATAGGGAATTATTTTTTTTAAATTCTCATCCATTAAATTAATTCTAAGTCTGTAATAATATTTTTAATTTTATCGTCTAAATATGCATCAGCATCATTAATTTCTTCAATGTTTTCTATTGGTAAGTTTACACTAAAATAAAATTTAATTTTAGGTTCGGTACCACTAGGACGTGCACATATTTTAGAACCATCAGCTAAATAGTAAATTAATACGTTAGAGCTAGGTACCGTTAATTTTTCAACTTCTCCTGTCAACATATTTTTAGCTTCTCCGCTTTGATAATCTTCGATAAAAACCACGGTTTCGTTGTTTATTTCGGTTAACGGATTTTGACGTAAATTAGTCATCATGGTTTTAATTTCGTTTGCCCCTTCAATTCCTTTTTTAGTGATAGAAATTAAATGCTCTTTATAATATCCATGATCAACATATAAGTTTTCTAACTCTTTGTAAACAGAACTACCTGCAGCTTTAGCAATTGCAGCTATTTCGCAAATTAAAAGTGTAGAAGCTACCGCATCTTTATCACGAACGGCATCACCAACCATAAATCCAAAACTTTCTTCGCCACCTCCAATAAATTTTTGCTCAGGAAAGTCTTTAATAAATTTTGCAATCCATTTAAAACCGGTCAAACCAACTTTAATATCAACACCATAAGCTTCTGCTAATGACAACATCATTGGAGTTGATACAATAGTTGAACCAATAAATTGTTTTTTACCTTCTAATTTACCCGCACGTTTCCATTGTTCTAATAAAAAAGCAGTCATTAAAACCATGGTTTGGTTTCCGTTTAATAAAACCATTTTTCCGTTATTATCACGAACTGCTACACCTAAACGGTCTGAATCAGGATCGGTACCTACAACAATATCAGCATTGATTTGATCAGCCAAAGCTAAAGCCATAGTTAAAGCTTCAGGCTCTTCAGGATTTGGTGATTTAACCGTTGGGAAATCTCCGTTTGGTTCTGCTTGTTCGGCAACGATATTTACATCTGTATAACCAGCCTTAGCTAAGACATTCGGAATAGATTTAATTGAAGTTCCGTGTAACGAAGTGAAAACAATTTTTAGATTTTGTTTTGCAGCTTGTGGCGTATTAAAACTTGCATTTTCTACAGCTGAATTTGCAAATGCTTCATCAATATCTGCTCCAATGTAGGTTATTAAATTTTCGTTTGCATTGAAATTAATGTCAGCATATTGTAAACTATCGATGATGTCAATAATTTCTTTATCCTGTGGTGGTACTAATTGACCACCATCTTGCCAATATACTTTATAACCGTTATATTCGGGCGGGTTATGAGATGCTGTTAGTACAATACCAGCATGACATTTTAAGTGTTTTACTGCAAAAGACAGTTCGGGTGTTGGGCGTAATTCTTCAAATAAATAAACCTTAATTCCGTTCGCCGAAAAAACATCAGCTACAACTTTAGCTAACGTATCGCTATTGTGGCGACAATCATAAGCAATTGCAACCTTAACTTGTTCGTTTGGAAAAACTTGTTTTAGATATTGCGATAAACCTTGTGTATTTTTACCTAGCGTATATTTGTTGATGCGGTTAGTTCCTGATCCCATAATACCGCGCATACCGCCGGTTCCAAATTCAAGATTTTTATAAAAAGCATCTTTTAAATCGTTTGGTGCAGTAGTCATCATTTCAACAACACTTTGCTGTGTTTTTGCATCAAAAACAGGAGTTAACCATTGATTAACTTTATCAAGAATTTCTTGTTCAATTTTCATTCTATAATATTTTTATACATGTAGTAACTGAGCAATTTTGTATCTAGCTTCGTTACTTTTAGTTCGTAAAATAATTTCACCTAAAAAACCTGCTAAAAATAATTGTGTACCAATAATCATAGTGGTTAAGGCTATATAAAACCATGGGTTGTTGGCTACCAAAACTTGAGGTTCTCCTACAGAAAGTTTGTATAGTTTGTGGATACCGATGTAACCAGCCGATAAAACACCAATGGTAAACATTAAAGCTCCTAAAGCTCCAAAAAAGTGCATAGGCCGCTTACCAAATTTAGACATAAACCAAATGGTAATTAGGTCTAAAAAGCCATTGATAAATCGTTCCATTCCAAATTTTGAATTTCCGTATTTTCTAGCTTGGTGCTGTACAACTTTTTCTCCAATTTTAGAAAAGCCAGAGTTTTTAGCAAGTACCGGAATATAGCGATGCATTTCGCCATAAACTTCAATATTTTTTACAACGTTTTTGTTGTATGCTTTTAGACCGCAGTTAAAATCGTGTAAATAAACTCCCGATGTTTTGCGTGCTGCCCAATTAAATAGTTTAGAAGGAATGTTTTTCATTACAACATTGTCGTAACGCTTTTTCTTCCAACCCGAAACCAAATCATATCCTTCACTCATGATCATCTGGTACAGTTCAGGTATTTCATCGGGACTGTCTTGTAAATCGGCATCCATTGTAATGATAATATTGCCTTGAGCTTTTTCAAAACCTGCATGTAAGGCTTGAGATTTTCCGTAGTTTTTAAAAAACTTGATTCCTTTTACATTAGAATCTTTTTCGGATAAATTTTCAATACATTGCCAAGACGAATCAGTACTTCCGTCATCAATAAAAATTAACTCGTACGAAAAATTATTTTTAAGCATTACATCTTTTATCCAACGATGTAGTTCGGGTAAAGATTCCGCTTCATTTAATAGTGGAATGACAATAGATATATCCATTTTTTATATCTTATATTGTTTTACGATTTCTAAATATTAAGGCTAATAAAGTTCCATATAGAGCATGACCAATTAATTTAACACCAAGTCCACTGATATATTCTCCAACAGTATATGGGTTTGCGTTGCGTGCATCTACAATCATTTTATCAATTTGCTCTTGACCTAAGTTTAAACTATGCATCATTTTTAAGCTGTATTCTAACGAGGCTTCTTTTAACGGACCTTGAATTTCAGGTGCAATTACGTTGAATATAAGAATATAACATAGCACACTCATTGCACTCCCAAGAGCTCCAGCAATAAAATAACTGGTAAAAGCATCTTTAAAAATAATAGCATTACCTAATTTTTGACGTGTTGTCCAAACTACTAAAACTCCTAAAATGGCATAAATGATAAGCTCAACAATACCAATGGTTGGATTTAAAAACAAGTGATAATTTATAAGATAAATACCTAAGCAAATTACTATACTAATTCCACCCATAATTAGGCCGTAAAATAAGCCGTTTTTTTGTACTATTTTTTTTACTAATATAGGATCGTAAATTTCTTGAGTATCATTCATTGAATTCATAGTCATTATTATAATTATATGCTTACAAATATACTAAAAAACATAGTTTACTATTGCATAAAAAAAGTAAGATAAATATTTGAAAATTCAATTTAATTTGTAAATTTGCAGTCTGAAATAAAAACATTTTTTTTAACAAAAAATCAAATTGCATTTACACCTTTACAAAATTGCATGTAAAGCTTCGAAATACAATTGGATTATAACTTTTAAATACGATTTACAATGAAACAAGGTATTCACCCAGAAAATTACAGATTAGTAGCGTTTAAAGACATGTCTAACGAAGACGTATTCATCACAAAATCAACAGTTGAGACTAAAGAAACTATTGAAGTTGATGGAGTTGAATATCCAGTATTCAAAATGGAGATTTCTCGTACATCTCACCCTTTTTATACAGGTAAATCTAAACTTATTGATACAGCTGGTCGTATCGATAAATTCAAAACTAAATACGCTAAATTCAACAAATAATATTTGTTTAGAATATAATAGTTTAAAGCCTTTTCTAATTCGAGAAGGCTTTTTTATTTTTTAAAGTCAAGTTAATATTTTACACGTTTTAATATAATTAATATGAATCAGATGCCCGTAAACAAAAAAGAACAACTTGTTTATACTTATTTAATGGTACTATTTATGTGCTTTTCTATGGTAAGTTTTAATGTTTTTTTAGTTAATGGATTTAGTTTTGAATCACTGCAATTGGCATGGTTAACATTTGCGATTATGCTACCTATAGCTTTTGTAATTGAGTGGTTTATTGTGAGTAAGATTGCCATGAATTTAATTGGTAATTTTGTGAAAGAAACAGATGTCTTACCAGTTGTAATTTTAAAGTCAGCTTTATGTTTTGTTACCTTAATGGTTTTAAGCATGTCATTTATTGCAAATATTATTTATGGAGAACATCCAGACGGCTTTTTAATCGGATGGTTAACAAGTATTCCAAAAAACTTTATTGTGGCCTTTCTTATACAAGTACTTTTAGCAGGACCAATCATTGGATTTATTTTTAGAAAAATTTTTCCAATTGGAACTATTCAACATATCGAATCTAAATAATTTTAAACCTCGCATTTTGCGAGGTTTTTTTTATCTTTGGTTATTATAAATTAGATTATACCTATGAACTATATATTATTTGATGGTGCAGTACGTAATGCCTTGTTACCATTTACTTTTACGCGTCCCGTTGCCGATATAAGAATCGGAATTTTAACTATTCGCGAAAAGTGGGAAACTTTTTTAGGGAGTACAACAACGACAATTACTGAGGAATATTTAGCCGATAAATATCCGATGGTAGAAATGGAGCAGAATATTATGATCAACGCTGCTTATACACCTAATTATGAATTGGTAGAGTTAATCTCTAATTTGCAACCAATGCAAGCTGTAGTTAAAGGAGAGGATATTATTGCTTTTTATTCTGAAAATTCGCAAGAAGAAGTTGATTTTGATGAATATGAATTGATTGACTTTGAAGGAGAAACGTTAACCATTGAACATAGTTGGGATATTTTTCAAAAAAATGACCAAGCAATTCGGAATGATTTTGAATTATTGACAGAAGATCGTACCTCTCAACCAATTCCTAGATCTGTTAATGTAATTGCTCCCGAAAATATATTTATTGAAGAAGGTGCTAAGCTTGAATTTGTTACATTAAATGCTTCAACAG
>Ga0233372_1001140_pt1 | contig 10208 bp, 8 predicted proteins | sample ElkDunMinimDraft_4_FD_191538 | JGI IMG/M metagenome (GOLD analysis project Ga0233372, IMG submission 191538) | Fecal eukaryotic communites from dung pellets of Tule Elk in California, USA - Elk Dung D8 | ecosystem: Host-associated > Mammals > Digestive system > Large intestine > Fecal | place... | reverse complement strand
GGCGCTCCTCTCGCGGCCGCTCGCCCGCGACCTCCACGTCGAAGCGTACGGGGAGGCGCAGGCGAGCGGTCACGGTCGTCCGAGGTCAGCCCACCTTCTCGAACGGCGTCGGGACCGCGCCCGTCCAGCGGTACAGGTCGAGCGCGCCGGTCTGCTTCCTGACGCCGTCCTCGACGACGGGGCCACCCGACGCGCCGTAGAAGTAGCCGCCGCCGACGGACACCAGCCCGTACGAGGCGTCGAACGTCCAACCGAACGTCGAGGAGCGCGGGTCGTACTGCCCGGCCGGCAGGAGCGACAGGTGGTCGCCCATCTCGGGCTCGGCCTGCCCGCGCACCACCTGCTCGGACGGGCGCCGGTGGCCGTCGACGACGAACAGCGAGTAGTTCGGGTAGCTCGGCTTCGTGCCCTCGTAGACGGCGAGGAACCAGTGGCCCGATGCCTCGTCGTACTCGAGGTTCTGGACCCCGTACGTGGTGTTGCCGGTGAACACGAAGAACTTGTTGCGGACCTCGCGCGGCCCGCTGCGGTGCGGCGCTTCCTGGACCAGCGGCCTCTCGTAGCGGCGCCAGCCCGCCACGTCGTACTCGAGCAGCACCTGGTTGTCGTTGTCGATGCGCTCCTGGTGCGCGTAGATGCCGTACGCGATGCGCAGCACCTGCTTGCCCTTGCCCTTCTTGCCCCGGTCGGCGGCGGGGCCGAACGCGACACCGTCGATGCCGCTGCTGCCGTAGCGGTGGTCGGCCGTGTCGGCGGTGTCTCCGTCGAAGTCGCCGTCCCCGTCCATATCGGCGGTGAAGTCCTCCACGACCTCCGGGAGGTAGACCGTCGTCATGACCCCGTCGCTCTCGGCGTCCATGCCGACGCGGTCGATCTTGTCGCCGTCGAAGATCGCGACGTAGAAGGCTTCCTCGGCCTTGTACTCCAACGAGCCGTAGACCCGTCCGTCCTTCGGGTTGAGGTCGAGGTCTCCGAGATGTCCGGTCAGTCCGGTGACGGTGCCGAGGACGTTCCCGTCGAGATCGGTCTTGACCAGCATCTGAGTGAACGACCAGTAGACGACGCCGTCGCGTTCGTCGACGGCGGCACCCTGGAGGTGGCTCGTCGGCCACGCTCCACCGTCGATACGGCGTGGCAGGGCGGGAGGTCTGCCGGGCTTGTCGCCGCGGTCCTTTGCCGTCGCCCCGGCGACGTCGGTCGCCCGCTCCGCCGTCGGTTCGGCGACGGCGGACGCGGTGGGGAGTGCGAGTGCTGCTGCGGCCAGGAGGACGGCTCCGGACCGTGCGATCGAGTGGCGCATGGTTTCCTCTCGTCGGTGTACGACACCCACCGAACCTAAAGGAAATGACGCAAAGACGACATCGCAAGAACGGCCAGGCGAACACCGTCCGTCGAGCCGCCCACGTCAGTCGTGCGGGATCTCGCTGATGACCTGTGCGCCGAGCGTCCGGCTCCGGGGTCCGTCGGTGCGTCAAATCAGTTGCGACGGCTGGAGCCGCCTGCTGTCCTTGGCCCCGTGACCGCCCTGCACACCGAGCGCCTGATCCTGCACCCGATCGACGCCGCCGAAGCCGAACGCATCGTCGCGCGCCAGTGCGGCCCCGAGGACTCCTGGGCGCAGGACTTCCCCTTCGACGGGGATGTCATCGGCCTGACCGCGTTCCTGCGGGCCACGGCCGCAAACGGCGACCAACGCCCCTTCGGGCATTACCGGATCACCCGAACCGCCGACGGGCAAGCGATCGGCGGCATCGGATTCAAGGGCCAGCCGGACAACGGATCCGTCGAGATCGGATACGGGCTCGTGCCATCCGCACGCGGGAACGGCTACGCGGCGGAGGCTGCGCAAGCGCTCGTGGCCCTGGCCCGCCAGCAGGGATTGTCCCGCATCGTGGCCGACACGGACGACGACAACATCGCCTCGCAGAGGACCCTCGAGCGCGCGGGCTTCACGCAGACGGGCACGAACGGTGAGCTCTCCCTCTACGCGATCGTCCTCGTCCCCTGAACGCACCCAATTCGGCGGCCAGGAGCGTGTCGAGCGCTGCTTCAACCCGCAGCGGATGTGCGGCGATGGCCGTAGCGGACGCGGAGGCCCTGGTCGGTTTCAGCGGCGATGATGGGCTGTAGTACGCCGTAGAACCTCAAGGAAATGACGCAAAGACGACATCGCAGTAACCGGCAGCCGAACGCTGGACATCGAGACGCCTGCGTCAGTCGTGCGGGATCTCGCTGATGACCTGGGCGCCGAGCGTCCGGCTGAGGAGCTCCTCGTGGCTGAGGCCGTCGTTGTCCATCGCGGGGTCGTCGGCGCGCGCGTGACGGTCCGGGTCGTACGCCTCGGGCCGCGCGGAGTCCTCGCGGAGGGTCGCGCGAGCGGCGGCGATCGCGTCCGCACTCGCGCGCTCGGGGCGCGACGGAACCGGCGGCGCTGACGCCGTCGGAGCCTCGGGAGCGGCGCCCTGCGGCGGCGCCTGCGGAGCGGGCGGCTCGGAAGCGGCGTGCGACGGGCGCTCGGCCGGCCCGTCCGGCGGTGTGGCGCCGCCGGCGGCGGACGGGTCGACGATCGCCTCGACTCGCCACGTCCCGCCGAGGACGTCGGTCAGCGCAGTGCCGAGGACCCCGTCGGAGCCGCTGCGTGCGAACGAGTCGCGCGCACCGGCGTTGACGAGACCGATCGTGAGGGTGTTGCCCTCGAGCGAGTGCACCTGGGCGTTCTGGCTCAGCATCACCCAGGTGAACCGGCGGAGGCCGCGGACCTTGTCGAGGATCTGGGGCCACAGGCGGCGTACGTCAGCGACTCCGACCGCGCCCGGAGCGGGCGTCGGGGTCGGCTCCGCCTCGCGAACCGTCTGGGCGGGCGCGGCGGCGGGTGGGGGCGTCGCCGGCGTCGGCGCAGGCGAGGGTGTCGCCGCGGGCGTCGGCGTCGGGGCGGGCTCGGAGGTCGGCGCGTGCGATGCCGGTGCCGGTGCGGGCGCCGCCGCTGCAGAAGGCGCGGGCACCGGGGTCGCCGGCCGCGACGCGTCACCCGCCATCGCCAGCCGTCGCTCGATCCGGTCGAGCCGCGCCTGGATCCCGTCGGGGGTCGCGTCGGCGCCCGGAAGCAGGATGCGGGCGCAGACAAGCTCGAGCAGCAGACGCGGCGCCGTCGCGCCGCGCAGCTCGGTCAGGCCCGCGCTGACGACGTCGGCGGCGCGGGTCAGCTCGGCACGCCCGAAGCGCGAGGCCTGGTTCTCGATGCGCTCCGCGCGATCACCGGGGATGTCGATGAGGCCGATCGAGATCGCGTCGGGCACGTTGGCGACGATCACCAGGTCACGCAGCCGCTGGAGGAGGTCCTCGGCGAAACGGCGAGGGTCCTGCCCGGTCTCCACCACCTTGTCGACCGCCGCGAACACCGCGCCGCCGTCTCCCGCCGCGAACGCGTCCACGACCTCGTCGAGCAACGAGTCGGGCGTGTAGCCGAGCAACGCGGCCGCGAGGTCGTACGTGACACCGTCGTCGCCCGCGCCGCTGATCAGCTGGTCGAGCACGCTCAACGTGTCACGCACCGAACCGCCGCCCGCGCGGACGACGAGCGGGAGGGCGGTCGCCTCCAGCGTCACACCCTCCGTACGGCCGAGCTCCTCGAGGTACGTCGTGAGGACCTTCGGGGGGACGAGCCGGAACGGGTAGTGGTGCGTGCGCGACCGGATCGTGCCGATGACCTTCTCGGGCTCGGTCGTCGCGAAGATGAACTTGAGGTGCGGCGGAGGCTCCTCGACGAGCTTGAGCAGCGCGTTGAAGCCCTGGTTGGAGACCATGTGGGCCTCGTCGATGATGTAGACCTTGTAGCGGCTGTTGACCGGCGCGAAGAACGCTCGCTCACGCAGGTCACGCGCGTCGTCGACACCACCGTGGCTCGCTGCGTCGATCTCGATGACGTCGATGCTCCCCGGACCGCCGCGTGCGAGGTCACGACAGCTCTGGCACTCGCCGCACGGGTCGGCGACCGGAGCCTGCTCGCAGTTGAGTGCGCGGGCGAGGATCCGGGCGCTCGTCGTCTTGCCGCAGCCACGCGGACCCGAGAACAGGTAGGCGTGGTTGACGCGGTTGTTGGCCAGCGCGTGCCGAAGCGGCTCGGTCACGTGCGTCTGCCCGATCACCTCGGCAAACGTCTCGGGCCGGTACCGCCTGTACAGCGCCATGGGTTCGTCCACGCCTCAACCCTAACGATCGCTCCTGACGGCCGGCAGAGCGCTGAGCATGCGCAAGGCCCCACGACACGTTGGCGTCGCGGGGCCTTCCGGGGGTTTGCTTCTCGCAGGCGCCCCGAGGCGCACTTGCACTGTCCTACCGTGCCCTTCAGCCACCGTGCAAGGCCTCGGAGACACTTTCTTCACTATCCAGAGGGTCGTACACAGGCAGTGCTCCACCGTCCACAACTTTGGGCGGTTCATCCACAGTTTCCCCACAGGCTGTGGCTCATTTCTCGCGGCTTGACTCCGCCGTCGGGCACAGTCTCCGGATGACGTCACTTGGTGTGGTGTATCGCCCCCAGCTCCCTCCCGAGCGCCTCCGTCCGATCGCGCGCGCGGCCGACGAGGCCGGCCTCGACGAGCTCTGGCTGTGGGAGGACTGCTTCCTCGAGAGCGGCATCGCGACCGCGTCTGCCGCCCTCGCCTGGACCGAGCGTCTCCACGTCGGTGTCGGGCTCCTTCCCGTCCCGCTGCGCAACGTCGCACTCACCGCGATGGAGGTCGCGACGCTCCACCGGCTCTTTCCCGGACGGGTCACCGTCGGCATCGGGCACGGGCTCCAGGAGTGGATGGGGCAGGCGGGCGCTCGGGTGGAGTCGCCGGTGACGTTGCTGCGCGAGTACGCGACGGCACTGCGCGCACTGCTGCGAGGCGAGCGCGTCTCCACGCAGGGGCGCTACGTCCGGCTCGACGACGTCGCGCTCGAGTGGCCGCCCCTGGCGCCCGTGCCGGTGCTCGCCGGAGCGGTCGGCCCGCGCTCCCTGCGGCTGACCGGCGAGGTGGCCGACGGGACGGTCATCGATGCACGGGTGACTCCCGAGGGTCTGCGCGCCGCGCTGGACCTCGTCTCGGGGGGGCGCCGCGAGTCGGGCCGTACGGGAGCGTGGCCGGTGGTGGTGTACGTCCTCGCAGCGACCGGGCCTGGCGCACGTGCTCGGGTGGCCGCCGAGGCCGAGCGGTCGGGGCCGGCGTTCCAGGGCGTCGGTGCCGCGGGTGACGCCGAGGAGATCGCAGACGTGGTGCGCGAGCTGGCGGCGGCGGGGGCGACGACGGTGGTCCTCCAGCCGACTGCCGACGAGCCGGACCCGGAGGGGTTCGTCCGCTTCGCGGCCGAGCAGGTGCGCCCGCTCGTGCCTCGCTGAGGTCGTCAGGACATGAAAAGGTCCCTCGCGCACCCGATAGAGCTCACTTACCCTTGCTGCCTTCCGGCCCTGGGGGATTTGGGCGAGATACCGCCGCGCGAGGGACTTCCGTCATCCTACCGACACCGCGCAACGACGAGCGACCGGGGCCTGACAGGGCCCGATTCACCGACGCCGGCACCGAACAGGTAACCTGCTCGCGGAGGATTCGCATAGTGGCCTAGTGCGCACGCTTGGAAAGCGTGTTGGGTTAACGCCCTCAGGGGTTCGAATCCCCTATCCTCCGCCACTCGACCGGCCCGGACCGCCTCGCGGTCCGGGCCGCCGTCGTTCCACCGGCTCTCCCCCCGCGCGCCAAGGAGAGCCGCAGCGCGCCTGACTACACTGCAGGGGTGATCTTCCGAGGAGTGGGCGAGGGCAAGCCGTACCCTGAGCACGGCCTGACCCAGAGCCAGTGGGCGACGCTGCCTCCGCAGCAGGTCCGGCTGGACACGCTCATCACGATCAAGCGCCAGCTCGATCTGGCCAGCCTCCTCGACGAGGACTCGACGTTCTTCGGCGACCTGTTCCCGCACGTCGTCAGCTGGCAAGGCGCCCTCTACCTCGAGGACGGCCTGCACCGCGCACTGCGGGCTGCCCTTCAGCAGCGCCAGGTCATGCACGCTCGCATCTACATGATGGACAGGTGACGATGAGCCGGGGGTTGCGTACCTTCCTGACGATGACGGTGCTCACCGCGGTCTTCGTCGGTGGCACCTACACGGGTGTCCGCCTGCTGTTCTCCAAGGCGCCGAGCCTGCCCGAGGTCGCGGCGGACACGTGCCGCAACCGCACGCTCGAGCGGGGCGAGCAGCTGTCCACCAACCAGGTGCGCGTCAATGTCCTGAACGCCGGCGGCCGTTCAGGCATGGCCAACCGCACGGCGATCAACCTGCAGACCGCCGGGTTCCTCCCGGGCACGGTCGGCAACGCGCCCGACGAGACGCGGATCGGCAACGTCCGCGTGGTGGCTCGCGAGCCCAACCGCGTCGACGCCCGCCTGGTGGGCGCCCAGTTCAAGGGCAAGGTCCAGTACACGAAGGGCGTGCCGGGCGACGACGCGAACGTCGAGGTGCTCATCGGCAAGAAGTTCGTCGGGATGAAGAAGAAGCCCGTCACCGCGATGAAGGCGAAGAACCGGGTCACGATCTGCGTCCCGGACCTCACCGAGCCCGTGTCCTGACGACCGGAGCCGCCAGGACACGGACCGGCATCAGCTGGTGACGGCCACCACGCCGAGGTGGTTGGAGATCGAGTTGTACCGCTCGGCGTACAAGCGCACGCCGGACATGTCGTACGCGATCACCATGCCGCGGATGGAGGCGCGCGGGAGGCTGGTGTTCCGCTGGTAGACCGGGCCTCCACTGTCGCCCTTGCGGACGATCACGCGGTCGTCGTCGCGCCTCCCGCGCATGAGGTACGTGCTGCACGTCGCGGGACGGGCCGGATCGTCGCAGTACGTCGCGGAGAGGCTCTTGATCTCGATCCCGCACACCGACTTCGTCACCGCGCCGGAGACGCACACCGAGTCACCCACGTCGCCGTCGTTGGCACCGGTGACCAGGCGGGTGCTGAAGTTGTCGAGGCCGTCGGTGTAGATCGAGTTGGTGTACGTGGAACCCGCGAGGCGGGCCTGGTCGTACTCGGGGTAGCCGGCGCGCCCCGCGGTCTGTCCGAAGTAGTACGACCCCGAGGACCACGACGTCCCGTTCGGGCCGCAGTGACCGGCGGTCACCGAGTAGCGCGTGCTCGCCGTCTTGCTCTTCACCGTGAAGCCGGACGTGCAGGCGGTGCCGCCCGCGGTGATCCTCGCCCCGCCCCAGTGCGGGGCGGTGTCGGCGGAGCGGGAGGCTCGTGCACTGTCTCCCGTGTAGCGCACGACGACCGCACCTGGCTGCACGTCCTCGACGGGAGCACGCTGGACGTCGAGCCGCCCCGCTGCCGGTGCCGCACCCTCGACGTCGACGACCACGGCTTCGAGCTCCGGGTCGAGATCCATGCTGTAGCTGCTGCGCTGGGCCGCGTCACCTGCCCACGCCTGCGCGCTCACCTGACGCCACGCGGTGCGCAGCTCGTCGGCGGTGCGTACGGAGGACCGCACGGTGAGCGCACTGCGTGCCGTGGCCGGCAGCCCGGCCGTGAGCCGCGTGATCAGTGCCTTGGGGTCCGTCTCCCGGGTGACGACGACCTCGTAGCCTTCGGCCGCGCTGCCCGTGACGCCGATGATCCCGGCGTCGAGACCGACGGGAACACCGTCGGCGGGCTTCACCCCCTGCGGAGTGAGGAGTGCGGTCAGGCGCTGGGCCACCTGCCGCTGGACGGTAGTGACGACCGCCGCCTCCGCCGAGGTGGAGGAGGTGTCTCCGGCAGCGGGGCCACCGGCCGAGGCGAGGAGCCCGGCACTGAGAAGGGTTGCGAGAACGGGGACGGTGATGAGCAGGCGTGGAGTCGGCATCGGGGCTCCTTCGTCGCAGGATGGTGCCCGAAGGCTAGTGGCAGGAAGAGGGGTTCGCTCGGTAGTGATCTGGACCGAACACCGCTCTTTGGTTAGCCTTGCCTCACACCGCAACTGAGGAGAGTTCTGTGACCACGACCGGCACCGCCGTCGCCGCATGGCGGTTCTTCGACGTCGAGGTCGTGCGCGCCGTTCAGCTCTCACGGTCGTTCGTCCGCGTAACCTTCCGTGGGCACGATCTGGACGAGATCGCCGACAACGGGTTCGACCAGCGCATCAAGCTCGTCCTCCCCGACGCGACAGGCGGCTACGCGCACGTGCCGCAGGGCTCGGACTGGTACGGAGCGTGGCGCAGCCTGCCCGACGAGCACCGCAACCCGCTCCGTACGTACACGATCCGCTACGTCCGTCCGGCGCTCCACGAGGTCGACGTCGACGTCGTGCTCCACGGCACGACCGGTCCGGCGGGACGCTTCGCGGCGACCTGCCGTCCCGGGACCCCTGCCGTGCTCATGGGCCCCAACGCACGGCACCCCGGTCCCCATGGCGCCGTCGAGTTCACCGTCCCGGGCGCCGGCCGGCCGCTGCTGCTCGTCGGCGACGAGACCGCGTACCCCGCGATCGCCCGCATCCTGGAGGACCTCCCGCCCGAGACCGTCGGCCACGCGCTGGTCGAGGTGCCGTACGCCGAGGACGTCACCGAGCTCACCCGGCCTGCGGGGATGGCGCTGAGCTGGATCGCCCGTGAGGGCGCCGAGCACGGCGAGAGACTCGTCCCGCTCGTCCGTACGGTCGCTGACCAGCTCCTCGTCGAGGCACGCACGACCCCGGCCGCCCATGCTCTCGAGGACGTCGACGTCGACCAGGAGGTGCTGTGGGAGGTCCCCCTCGATGATGCCGGCGTCCCGCTCCCGCCGACCGGTGACCTGTACGCGTGGCTCGCAGGCGAGTCGTCGGTCATCAAGACGCTGCGCCGGTTCCTCGTCTCCGAACGCGGCGTGGACCGACGGTCGGTGGCCTTCATGGGCTACTGGCGCCAGGGTCGCGCCGAAGGGTGACCCAGAGTGGTGGCACCGCGGAGGGCACCACCACTCACGTCGCAGCACTCACAGCGCGGCGCTGATCCGTGGATCGGTCGACGGCACGGGTGACTCGGACCTGACCCACGGGTCCCCTCCGAAGTACGTCGAGAAGATCACCTCCGCAGTCCGGGTCGCCAGCGCCTGCGTCGTGAGGGTCGGGTTGGGACCGCCCAGGGAGTTGGCGAGCGCCGAGTTGTCGGCGACGAACAGGCGCTTCACCCCGCGCGCCTCGCACGTCGCGTCCAGCACGGAGTCCGCAGGATCGGCGCCCATCCGCATCGACGACTGGGTGTGGAGGATCAACGGCGCCCAGTCGATGCGGTAGACCTTCTTGGCGCCCGCGCCGCGAAGGATCTCCGCGGCACGGTTCGCGAGGTAGTCACGACGTCGTACCGTCGCTGCCGAACGCCTGGCGCCGTCGAGCTCGACACGTGCCGGGCTGCCGTGCTCGTCGCGGGGGTACAGCGGCGAGAGCCGGACCCGGTTGTGCGCCTCGACGTCGTCCGCGGTGATGACCAGCAGGCTCAGCATCCGGTCGATGCCGTTGTTCATCACGTCCTTCAGCTCCGACCCGCGGAGGCGGCCCGACACCCCGTCCCACGCTCCGCGCTTGCCGCGGCCGAGGTCGTACTGGCCGCGGATCCCGCTGCCGCTGAAGCTCATGCTGAACGCCTGGAGCGCGGGCGGGAGACCGCCCTGCTCGATGCAGCCATAGCCGGGGAACTCCGCACGGGCCGCCGACGCCGGACCGCGTGAGGCGCCGGTGTCCTTGTCGAACGTGCCGACGACCCAGTCCAGGTGGTGGTCGGTCAGCCCCCGACCGACCTGGTCGTACGGGTTCGGCAGACCGGACGACAACCACAGCCGCGGCGTCTCGACGCAGCCCGCGGCCAGCACCACGACCCGCCCGTCCTCGCGCACGGTGTCCCGGTCGTCGTTGGTCCGGTAGGTCACGCCCGTCACGACACGCTCCCCGCCGCGGACCTCCGTGTGCACCTGCGTGTGCACCTGCGTGACGAACGCGTCCGTCACCAGCGTGGCGTCACGCCCGGTCGTCGACCATGCGCTCGCGGTCACCGCCATCGGCACGTAGCTGTTGTCGGTCGAGCGCTTGGCCACGAGGTTGCGCGGTGCGTCCAGCGGTGATCGGCAACCCTGGGCGCAGAACCCGCAGAACGTGCAGCCCTGAGCCTGCGGATAGTGCAGGAGCGACGAGTCCGCCGTCCGGCCTGCTGTCCCCTGCGGCTGCAGG
>Ga0233372_1001137_pt1 | contig 10236 bp, 5 predicted proteins | sample ElkDunMinimDraft_4_FD_191538 | JGI IMG/M metagenome (GOLD analysis project Ga0233372, IMG submission 191538) | Fecal eukaryotic communites from dung pellets of Tule Elk in California, USA - Elk Dung D8 | ecosystem: Host-associated > Mammals > Digestive system > Large intestine > Fecal | place... | reverse complement strand
GGCACCGTCAGCCGCGCTACGACCGATGCCAACGGCCGTTACAACGCGCGTGGCCTGCGCGTGGGTGGCCCGTACACGATCACCGTGACGAAGCCGGGCGAGGGGACGCGGACCGAGGACAACGTCTACCTCAACCTCAACCAGGTCAACACGGTCAATTCCACGCTGACCGGCGACCTCACCACGCTCGATCGCGTCACCGCGACCGCGATGGGTGGCGGCTCCGAGATCTTCAGCTCGACCAAGATCGGTACCGGCACCAACGTCACGCGTGAAGCGATCGAATCGCTGCCGTCGGCCACGCACAACATCCAGGATTACATCCGGCTCGACCCCCGCATCTCGCAGGTGTCGAAAGCCGATGGTGCGATCTCGGCCGGTGGCCAGAACACGCGCTACAACGTGATCCGCATCGATGGCCTGTCGGTGAGCGATCCGTTCGGCCTTGAGGCGAACAACCTGCCGACCGAGCGCCAGCCGGTCTCGATGGCGGCGATCCAGGAAATCAACATCGACCTGGCCAACTACGACACCACGATCACCGGTGGTACTGGCGCGATCGTCAACGTGGTGACCAAGTCGGGTACCAACGAATTCTCCGGTGAGGTCTACGGCAGCTACCGTGACGGCGACTGGGTCCGCAAGAACCTGCGCGGCGTCGAGTTCAACGGTTTCGAGGACGAGAAGACCTACGGTGCCGCATTCGGTGGCCCGCTCATTCGTGACCGCCTGTTCTTCTTCGCCAACTACGAGAAGAACACCCGCAGCTCGCCTGGCGTGAGCGCCGGCGGCACGCCTCTGGCCGCTGGCCGCATCACCGATGCCGACCTCGCCCAGGTGCAGCAGATCGCCGGCCGTTATGGCCTGCCGGCCGGCTCGTTCGACGAAGTCGCCAGCCGCACCGAGATGGAGGAGTACGCCCTCAAGCTCGACTGGAACATCAACGACGACCACCGCGCGATGCTGCGCTACTCGAACTTCGATCAGACCCAGCCGCGCTTCCCGCAGATCACCAACTCGTCGATCTCGCTCAACAGCTTCTGGTACGACCAGGTCAAGACCTTCGACAGCTGGGCCGGTGAACTCTTCAGCGACTGGTCCGACGTGTTCAGCACCGAGTTCCGCGTGTCCAAGCGCGACTACAGCTCGGTCCGCGCGCCCTATGCGGAAGCGCCGCAGATCCGCGTGCGCAAGGGCAACGACTCGATCTACCTGGGCACCGAGCAGAACTCGCACACCAACGTGCTGGAAACCAGCCAGTGGAGTGCGTCGCTGGCCGGCTACTTCTATGCCGGTGATCACACGCTGAAGTTCGGCGCCGATTACGAATACAACGACATCTTCAACTTCTACGGCCGCAACCTGTTCGGCGTGTACGACTTCCCGAGCATCGAAGCGTTCGCGGCCGGCGCCCCGTCGAGCTACCAGCTGCGCGTTCCGAGCGCTCCTGGCAGCATCCCGGCCGAGTACAAGACGCAGAATCTCGGCTTCTTCGTGCAGGACACTTGGGCCGCGACCTACAACCTGACGCTGACCTACGGCCTGCGCTGGGATCGCCCGAGCTGGAGCGCGCAGCAGGTGTACCAGCCGCGCATCATGCAGCTGTATGGCTATGACAACACCGTCACCGCCGGCAAGAGCCTGCTGCAGCCGCGCTTCGGCTTCAACTACACCTTCGACTCGGAGCGTCCGACGCAGCTGCGCGGCGGTGTCGGCCTGTTCCAGGGCGCTGCGCCGAACGTGTGGCTGTCGGGCGTGTACTCGAACAATGGCGCGAACTATCTCGAGTACGACCTGCGCAACCCCGGCGCGATCCTCGTTCCCGGCATCGATGCCTACAACCCGTATGTCCCGACCGCCGGTCCGGCGGCCGGCCGCCTGAATGTCGACGTCCTCGAGCCGGGCTTCCGCCAGCCGTCCTCGTGGAAGGCCAACCTCGCGTTCGACCACGAGCTGCCGTGGTACGGGATCGTCGCGTCGGCCGAGTACCTCTACACCAAGGTCAAGGACGCGGTGTACTTCGAGCGCCTGGACATCGGCACGCCGAGCCGCATCGGTCCGGACGGGCGCGAGATGTACTGGAACGCGGCGGGTTACGATCCAAGCCGTGCCAACGTCGACTCGCGCACCGGCATCACCAGCATCCAGAACGGCTCCAACGGTGTGGGCAACCGCGCCGACCGGCCGGGCGACATCGGTGACGTGCTGCTCGGCCGCAACACCGGCAGCGGCTACAGCTCGCAGGCCACCTTCTCGCTGCAGAAGCCGTTCAACGACAGCGACTGGAACTGGTCGCTCGCCTACACCTACACCGACGCCCGCGAAGTCAGCCCGCTCACCAGCTCGCAGAACACCTCGAACTGGAACAACACCCTGAGCTTCCAGGCCAACGACCCGATGAGCTACAACTCGCGCTACGCGATCAAGGACCGCTTCAGCGCGATCCTGTCGTGGCAGCACGCGTTCTTCGGTGACTACAAGACCAAGGCGTCGATGTTCTACGAAGGCCGCTCCGGCCGTCCGTACAGCCTGGTTTACTACAACGATGCCAATGGCGACGGTGCCGGCACCAACGATCTGTTCTATGTGCCGGCTGGTCCTGGCGACGTGCTGTTCACCGGCGGCGCGGCAATGGAACGCGCGTTCTTCGAATGGCTCGAGCAGAATCCGCAGGTCAAGAGCTACCAGGGCGGTACCGCCCCGGCGAACGCGTTCCGTTCGAGCTGGGTCAACAGCTTCGACGTGCGCATCGCCCAGGAACTCCCGGGCTTCATGGAAGGCCACAGCACCGAGATCTCGCTGGACATCTTCAACATCGGCAACCTGCTCAACAGCGATTGGGGCCTGATTGACGATTACGGCTTCTTCTCGACCCAGCGCGTGGCGAACTACGCCGGTATCGATCCGGCCACCGGCAAGTACGTGTACGACTTCACCGGTGCTGACACCACGTCGATCCAGGAAAACAACAACGACAAGGGCAATACCGGTGTCAGCCGCTGGTCGGTGATGCTGAGCCTCCGCTACAGGTTCTGATCCCCGGATCGAACGCGTGACACGGAACGGCCGGGGAAACCCGGCCGTTTTTCTTTGCTGACGGCTCCTGCGCTAAAGTGCCGGTCTACGAAAAACACATGAAAGAAGACCAGATGAACAAGCAAGCCGGAGCGGCGACGGCGCTGCCCACCGTGAGTGCCTACGTCTATCCGCGCGGCGGCCTGGACGTGCTGTCGCGCGACGAGGTCGCGAGGCTGAAGGATGCGTCCGCTGGCGGCATGCACGACCTGCTGCGCCGCTGCGCGCTGGCGGTGCTGACCAGCGGCAGTGCCTCCGACGATCCGCGCGCCGCGCAGGAGCTGTATCCCGACTTCGACATCCAGGTGCTGCAGCAGGATCGCGGCATCCGCATCGAACTGACCAATGCGCCGGCGATGGCCTTTGTCGACGGACAGATCATCCGCGGCGTCGCCGAGCTGCTGTTCGCCGTGGTGCGCGACCTTGCCTACACCGCGATCGAGCTGGATCCCGCGGATGCGGGAGACCTCGATTCGTCGGCCGGCATTACCAATGCGGTCTTCGGTCTGCTGCGAAATGCCCGGCTGCTGCAGCCGGGCGATCCGAACCTGGTCGTGTGCTGGGGTGGCCACTCGATCAACCGCGGCGAGTACGACTACACCAAGCTCGTGGGTTACGAGCTTGGCCTGCGCGGCATGGACATCTGCACCGGCTGTGGGCCGGGCGCCATGAAGGGGCCGATGAAGGGCGCCAACGTCGCCCACGCCAAGCAGCGGCAATATCCCGCGCGCTACATCGGCATCACCGAGCCGGGCATCATCGCCGCCGAATCGCCGAACCCGATCGTCAACCAGCTGGTGATCATGCCGGACATCGAGAAGCGCCTCGAGTCGTTCGTGCGCCTGGGGCACGGCATCATCGTGTTTCCCGGCGGCGTGGGCACGGCGGAGGAGATCCTCTATCTGCTCGGCCTGCTGCTTCAGGAGGAGAACCGCGACATCCCGTTCCCCTTCATCCTCACCGGCCCCACCGCATCGGCGCCGTACTTCCAGCAGATCGACCAGTTCATCCGGCTGACCCTCGGCGACGAGGCCGCCTCACGCTACGAGATCATCGTGGCCGATCCCGAGCAGGTGGCGCGGCGCATGGCCGCCGGCATCCGAAAGGTCAAGGAGTACCGCGTCTCGCACAAGGACTCGTTCTACTTCAACTGGTCGATGACGATTCCGCTCGACCTGCAGCGTCCGTTCGTGCCCACCCACGAAGCGATGGCCGCGCTCGACCTGCACCATGGCCGCCCGCCGCACGAGCTGGCGGCAGACCTGCGCCGCGCGTTCTCGGGCATCGTCGCGGGCAACGTCAAGGAGGACGGCCTGCGCCGTGTGGAGCAGTTCGGCCCGTTCCGGATCAACGGCGACCGCGACATCATGCAGTCGCTCGATGCATTGCTGCGCGCGTTCGTGGAGCAGCGACGGATGAAGATATCCGGGGAGTACAGGCCCTGCTACGAGGTGGTGGCCTAGGGTCATAAGGGCCCGCGGCTCGGGACGGCGGTGACGCTCATCGCCCGATCCCGACCGTCCATCCGCTGCCCCTTGTAGGAAAGGAAGCGCGCACTAGACTGCGCGACGGGGAACGCCGGATGTGCCGGCGGTGCGGGAACGGTATGCGAGCGAGGGGATTCACGCTGGTAGAGCTGATGGTCACGGTCGCGATCATCGCGATCCTCGCGGCCATTGCATTTCCCAGCTTCGAGGCGACGATGCGCTCGAATCGCGTGGCGACCACGACCAACGAGCTGATCGCGTCGTTCGCGCTCGCCAGATCCGAGGCCCTCCGCAGCCCCGGTGGCGCCCGCGTCTGCTCCAGTACCGATGGCATCACCTGCACCGGCACAGACTGGAGCAATGGATGGATCGTCTGGATCGATATCGACGGTAGCGGCGGTCAGCCCGCTCCTGCCAGCGGCGATCGCGTCGTGCGCTATTCGCAAGCCAAGCCGGGCATCGTCATCACAGCCGCCGCCGGCGCGGCCAATCTAGATATTCCGTTCGACCAGCGCGGGTATCTGGTGGGCGGCGCCCGCGCGTTGACGCTTGCATCCGAGGAATGTCCATCCAGCGCGCCCCTCGTGCGTACGTTCGCGGTACGGGCCACGGGCGGGACTGCAGTCACCCGGGGGAATTGCCCATGATCGACTTCCAGCGGACGCGTGCCCGGAGGGCGGGCGAGCGGGGCTTTTCGATGATCGAAGTGCTGATCGCGATCGTGGTGCTGGCCATCGGCTTGCTGGGTTTTGCGCTGCTCCAGACCACCACGCTGCGTTACACCCAGAGTGCGAACAGCCGGACGCTGGCGACCAATCTGGGTTACAGCCTGCTCGATCAGATGCGCACCAATCGGCTGTCCGCAGCGCAGTACACGAGTGCGGGCTTCACGGCCAATTCGCTGACCTGCAATCCGTCGGCCTCGACGGACGCCGTGGCGCAGGGGATTGCCAGCTGGCGATGCCAGGTGTTCAACGCGCTGGGCCCATCGGCCGCAGCCACGGTGACCTTCGATGCGTCCGGGCAGGCGTCGGTCCAGCTGAGCTGGGGCGAGCGCAGCGCGATCGACAGCGAAAACATGACAACGTTTACCGCGAGCACCCAGCTATGAGGCTTTCGCTCCCTCACCGCGCCCGTGGCGTCTCCCTGATCGAACTGATGATCGCCTTGGCAATCGGGGCCTTCCTGATGCTGGGCCTCGTACGGGTGTTCTCTGCATCGCGAACCGCCTACCAGTTGTCGGAAGGCGTATCGCGCGTGCAGGAAAACGGTCGCTTCGCAATGGACTTCATCCAGCGCGATCTGCGCATGGTGGGGCACATGGGTTGCGTCAACGATCAGTCACACATGCAGAATGCCGGTGCGCTTGCGAACCATGTGCCGGCAGGCGGTTCGGGTGTGAACTTGCCGACGGGTATACAGGCCTACGAGGCCACCAAGACATCAGCGAGCACGATGAATCTGGGAACGGCGGCCAGTACCTGGACGCCTGCGTTGCCTCCGGCAGTCGCCGCGCTCGGGCCCTTGCCTGGGAGTGACGTACTGCAGCTGCGCTTTCTGCTCTCCGAGGGTGCGCCTGTCAGTACGATCGCGGTGGCCGGCGGCAGTTCGACGATCACCATACCTGCGGCCCGTTGGGAGGCCCTGACCCAGGGCGGCGTCGCTGCGCCGACCCTGCTGGGGCTTGCGGACTGCAGCTTCGTCGATCTGTTCGTGCCCGGCGCCATCAATCCCGCAGCGGGCACGGTCACGGTTGCAACTCCGCTTGACCGCTACACGCCGCAGCCTGCGGGCCAGACCATGCTGCACCGTCTGGAATCGGTGATCTATTACGTCGGCAGGGGAGCGAGCGGCCAACGCGCGCTCATGCGTGCCCGCGCCAACCCCAACGGCAGTTACCAGGCCGGAGAAGAGCTGGTGGAGGGCATCGAGAGCCTGCAGCTGGAGATCGGCCTGGACCGAAATGCGGCCGACATGGCCACGAAACCGCCGAGCGGATATGTCGGCAGCTTCGTGCGGCCTTCGGCTGTCGCCGATACCGAGCCGGGCTGGCGTGCCGTCGGCGCCGTGCGCCTTGGCGTACTGGTCAGCAGTCCCGACCGCGCCGCCTCCGAGCAGGCAACGGAAGGACGAAGCCTCTTCGGTGTGCGCTTTACGCCAGCGGATCCGGCCGACAACCGCTACCGGTACGGTTACGAGTCCACCGTTGCCCTGCGCAACCGTCTCTATGGGAACTGACATGGGTCGCTTCCGTCCAAACCCGCGGCAACGACAGCGCGGCGCCGTGCTCTATATCGCGTTGATCATGCTGGTGCTGCTCGCCCTGCTCGGCATCGTCGGCATGCAGGTCGCCGGTCTGCAGGAGCGCATGTCCTCGAACTATCGCGCGGTCAACCTGGCGTTCCAGCAAACCGAAGCGCTCGCGCGCAGCGCGGAGTGCGCGCTTGAAGACATGGTCAACCGCACCAGTACCGCCGGTTGCGATGGGGTGACCAGTTCGATGATCGACTCCTGCGACACCGGCTTCGATCCGGGTGGCTGGGCCCAGGACAGATCACTTGGTCAGCACTCTGCCGTCAATGCGCGGTTGATCGGCCCCTGCATCTCGGGGAACTCGTCGCTTGAAATGGGCGGGGCCGTCAATGAAGACCCCAATCCGATCTATCAGGTGACCGCTTTCCGTGTGGATGATCCGGACAACCCGACGGCACAGGCTGTCATCGACACCATTTTCAGGCCGTGAGGGCAATGCCATGAAAGGCCGCACAAAACTCTACGCCGGCGCCACCGCGCTGGTCCTGGCTGGCAGCGCCTACTTCCTGCATTCGGTCATGGCCGTGCAGGGGCAGGGCACACTGGCGCAGCAACCACTCAACGTGCAATCGCAGATCCCGCCGGCCTTCATCATGGCGGTGGACGATTCGGGGTCGATGACGTTCGAGACGTTGTTTCCCGGGCAGGACGGACAGGCTTGCTGGAATCCCACCGGCGGATTCTTCAACGCTGACGGCTCTCTGCGGACGGTAGCCGGATCGGGCGGCGCATGTGGATACAACCATCTGATCCCATATCCCGGGCATCGGATCGATGCCAACCGCCACGCGATTCCGCCACTTCCAGCGTTCGGCTTCGCTCGTTCGCACTGGTTCAACCCCTCGTACTACAACCCGGGCGAGACCTATCTGCCCTGGCTCGACTCGGAAGGCAGGCCCTACGGCCGTACCACCGCGAACCCCGAGGGCAATGCGTCCATCACCGCGACCCGCGTAGATCCGCGCAACGCGACGCCAACCATTGATCTTTTCGCCACGCGCGAGGAAACCGATGCCAACAACAGGTTCCGTGTGTTGAACGGCATGGTGATCCCGGCCAACACGCGCTACTACAAGACCGCCAACTGCGGCGGACTTGCCAATGGCAACAACAATGCGTGGAGATCGGTCAATTCAAATCAGACGGTCACGGCAAACTGTCAGATCGGCATCAGCTATTACCCGGCGACCTTCTACCTACCCGAGGCGGTAAGCGTGCCGGCGGGCTTCAAAACAGCCAGCCGGGTTCTGGTCAACAACGCCTGCGGCGCGGGCTGCAACCTGTACCGTTATGAGATCAAGAGAGACAATTACACCAGCGACGCGGCGTTCGAGGCGGCCCGGCAGAACTTCGCCAACTGGTTCTCCTTCTATGGCAACCGCAACCGCGCGATGATTGCGGGCATGACGCGCTCGCTCAGCGACGTCAAGAATATGCGGGTCGGCTATTTCAGGATCAACAGTCGCACCGCTAGCGTAGCGATGCGGAACATGAACTCGCCTGGTGAAAAGTTGTCGTTGTACACCGACCTCACCGCCCTGCCAGCCAATGGTGGCACGCCGAACCTTTTCGCGGTGGACCACATCGGCAAGCAGTTCCAGCGGACCGATGCCAACGCCCCAATCCAGCTGGCCTGCCAGAAGAACGCCGGCATGCTGTTTACCGATGGCTACAGCAATGGCGGAACTCCGAACGCGCCTGCTGTCACCGGTCTGGGAGCGCCATTCGATCCGACGCCCGCGAACAGCATGGCGGCCATCGCGACCAAGTACTACCAGACGACGCTGCGCACCGGCCCCAACTTTCCTGCCGGCCGCGTGCCTGTGCCGTCAGGTTGCGGTCTGCCTAATCCGGACCCGCGACTGGACTGCAACGCCAATCTGCATATGAACTTCTACGGCATCACGCTCGGTGCGACGGGTGCGATCTACGATCCCGACGTCGAGCGGGATCCGTTCGTGTCGCCGTATCCTGCTTGGCCGGGGCACACCAACGACAATCCCTCCACCGTGGATGACATCTGGCACGCCACGGTCAACACCCGCGGCGAGTTCATCAACGCCCGTACCCCCAGCGAGATCACCGCCGCCATGCGCCGCGTTCTCAGCTCGGTGAGCGAGGGCAGGTCGCCGGCCGGCAGCATCGCACTCACCGGGGCGCGGATCGGCCAAGGCTCGCTGACGGTTTCGCCGATGTACGAGGCCCGCAACAACGGCACCGACTGGTACAGCACGCTGACTGCGCAGACCGTGGCGACCAACCCGATCACAGGCGTGGCGACGTTCACCGACGCTTGGGAGGCCAGCCGCGAACTGCCGGCCGCCGCGAGTCGCGCAGTCTGGTACGGCACCGGCAGCACTGCGCTCCCGTTCAATGCGGGTAATCTCGGCAGCCTTGGCAAGCTTTGCGATAACCCTGCGCCCAATATGTCGCTGTGTACCGCGACCTCACTGCAGGCGTTGGGTACCTCGGGCAACCTGAGCGTGGAACAGGCGGTGAGCTACCTGAAGGGTGACGCCAGTCTGGAAGTCGACCGCAATCCCGCCGGCCGGCTGCGGTACCGCAGCAGGCGTCTGGGCGATATCGTCAACGCGACACCGGTGGTGAGTGCACCGACCGACGACTACGGGTATGGCAACCTGCCAGCGCCGTATGGCGCGGACTACAAGACCTATCTGACGACGAAAAAGTCTTCAAGCGATCCCAACTCGCATCGCCCGATGGTCTACGCGGGCGCCAACGACGGCATGCTGCACGGCTTCGACGGCCGCGCCGGTACCGGGGGGGGCGTCGAGCGCCTGGGATTCATTCCGCAGTCCGTGCTCGGGCACATGGGTAACCTGTTGTTTCCCTACGATCCCGCGGCGAGCGGCGACCAGAAATTCCAGCACCGCTACTACGTGGATGGCCCGCTTGTCGTATCGGATGCCTATTACGGCTCGAGCTGGAAAACCGCACTGGTCGGCTCCACAGGAGCCGGCGCCAAGGGCGTATTCGCGCTGAACGTCACTGGCGTTGCGCGTGGCGGCAGCTTCGCCGCTGCCGATCGGCTGTGGGAGATCAGTCCGCTCAATGAAGCGCTCTCGACAGAAGTGCGCGAGAACATCGGCAACGTGCTCGGCAAGCCGGTCATCGTTCCGATCAGGACCGGGGGCGCCACCGGCCCGGTGAAGTGGCGAGCAATTTTCGGCAACGGCTACAACAGCACCACTGGCCGTGCAGTCCTGTTCCTTGTCGACATCGGTACCGGGGCTCCCACGATCTCGATGATCCAGGCCACCGAGACAGGCGCACCCGCTGGATCCAACGGGCTCGGCAACCTGGTCGCACTGGATCGTTTTACCGCGGCCGCCGACGGGAC
>Ga0233372_1001133_pt1 | contig 10263 bp, 16 predicted proteins | sample ElkDunMinimDraft_4_FD_191538 | JGI IMG/M metagenome (GOLD analysis project Ga0233372, IMG submission 191538) | Fecal eukaryotic communites from dung pellets of Tule Elk in California, USA - Elk Dung D8 | ecosystem: Host-associated > Mammals > Digestive system > Large intestine > Fecal | place... | reverse complement strand
CGCATTCAACATTCCTTTATTAGTATTGGTTGATGTACCAGGTTTCTTACCAGGAACAGATCAAGAATGGAACGGAATTATTGTTCATGGAGCTAAATTATTATACGCTTTATCTGAAGCTACAGTTCCTAAAGTAACCGTAATTACACGTAAAGCTTACGGAGGTGCTTATGACGTTATGAACTCAAAACACATTGGTGCTGATATGAACTATGCTTGGCCAGGAGCAGAAATTGCTGTTATGGGAGCAAAAGGAGCATCTGAAATTATCTTTAAAAGAGAAATTGCTGAAGCAGAAGATCCAGCAGCTAAGCTAGCTGAGAAAGAAGCAGAATATGCTCATAAATTCACTAATCCATACAAAGCTGCACAACGTGGATTTATTGACGAGGTTATCTTCCCGCAAGATACACGTCGTAAATTGATCAAAGCTTTCAAAATGTTAGAAAATAAAGAAGTAGCTACACCTAATCGTAAACACGGAAATATCCCGTTGTAGCCTTTTTAGAAAAGAGATACTAGATTTTAGATATGAGAAACCCGTTCAGTGAAAGTTGAACGGGTTTCTTATTTAAAAAACATCATGTTGATAAAGACATAAACAAATACAGCAAATAATTTATTAAATTTGAGAAGTTGTTTTAAAAAAAACTTTCAAGATAGTAACCCATGAAATACAACTTAGAACAAATAAAAAAATATTTTGATGAAGCAGATAGCCTCGATTTTCTTTTCTTTTGGGGACACTCTGAGCATAAAAATTTCGTCTCAAAATCTTGTTTGAGTCAATGGTACGAATCTGAATTTAACGTTAATGGATTGAACTATTTTACTGCTGAACATTATATGATGGCAGAAAAAGCGAAACTTTTCAATAACTTAGAAATTTACAATGAAATCTTATTAACTAAGAAACAAGGAAAAGTCAAAGAATTAGGAAGACAGATTACTAATTTTAATCAAGAAGTTTGGGACAAACATAAATATCAAATAGTTATCAATGGAAATTTTCATAAGTTCAATCAAAATGAAAAACTTAAATCTTTTCTTTTAAATACAAAAGAGCAAATTTTAGTTGAAGCGAGTCCGTTAGATACAATTTGGGGAATTGGATTAACTGTAGATGATGATTCTGTAAAAAATCCATATTTATGGAACGGGACAAATCTCTTAGGTTTTGCACTTATGGAAGTTCGTGATTTATTAAAATCGTTTCTGCCATAAAGTCAGATTAATGAATTAGGAATGATAATTGACTAATCTCTAAAAATGAAAATCATTTATCAAAGTTTCTAAATTAATAAACTTTGCAAATTATACTTGAATTGATCTCAATTCATAAAAAACAAAAACATGACAATAGAAAACAATCACGCGGTAACAGTAAACTACAAACTTCATACTATTGAAGCAAATGGAGAAAAAGTATTTGTTGAAGAAACTACTACAGAAAATCCTTTAACTTACTTACATGGAGTAGGAATGATGATTCCTAAATTTGAAGCAGAATTAGTAGGTTTAAAAGCAGGTGATGCTAAATCGTTTGTAATTACACCAGAAGAAGGTTACGGTGAAATTGATCCAAATGCAATTGCGCAATTACCATTAGAAATGTTCGAAGAATCTGGTTTACCTCCAGTTGGAGCAATGTTGCCTTTAACGGATAATGCTGGAAATCAATTCCGTGCTCTTGTTGTTGAAGTTACAGACAGTGCTGTTGTTGCAGATTTAAATCATCCGATGGCAGGGAAAACATTAGCTTTTGATGTTGAGGTTATTTCTAATCGTCCGGCAACTGAAGACGAATTAGCTCACGGTCATGCTCATGGCGTTGATGGAAACGAAACACACTAAGAGTTTAATTTATGACACTAAAAATCAGGATATTACATCCTGATTTTTTTATTGGTAAAATTTTAAAAACTTTAGTTACTCATGTTTTTGTCTATCTGTTTTTATCGAGAAAATAATTCGAACAATAATGTAAAAATATAAAGCTATTTATTTGAATGTTTTTTTCGTGATAATTTATTTTTTAATCTTGGTATTTGATTTTGAATACCAATATCTTTGTAAACAAATCTAAAATATGGAAAAGTCTAAAGATCCGTTACATGGAAAAAAATTAGTTGATATTCTAGAACAATTGGTTGCGTATTACCAAGGTTTTGAAGGGTTAGGTAATCAAATACAAATCCGATGTTTTACACATGATCCAAGTATCAATTCATCGTTGAAATTTTTACGTAAAACACCTTGGGCTCGTGAAAAGGTTGAATTGTTGTATCTTTATGTTTTAAGACAACAAGCTAAAAATGAAAAACGAAACGAATAATTTACTTTAATTCGATTTTTAAATATTCGATTTTATAATCACCATCGTCAGTATTTGAATTACTATTTACAGCTTGTAGATAAAGAGTTTTATTTGTAACCCAAAACATTTTTTTAGGATCGACAATTTTAAAATTCACAAAATTAACTTTTAGTTCGGTGTTAAATTCATTCAGTTTGGAATCGTATTTAATGACTTCAAAATCGGTTCCTTCATTAGCTTGAGAGCTAATGGTTGCTATTTTTTGTTCGGTTGGTAAGATAATCGGATAATCGTCAAAATAAACTTTTTCTTTCTCTTTTTCGTACGGATCAAGTGCTACGTAATATGAAATTCCTGTAATCTCATCTTTTTCGGTGAAAATTTCCCGATTTATTTTTGCACAATATCCTAAATATTCATTTTCAATTTTTTCATCGTCACTACGTGTAATCTTTTGGACAACAAACGGTCCGTCATAACTTTCCATCTGCCAAGTAGAACCATCAAATTTCATCTTTGGATTTTTTACAATTAATCCATCAGATATTTTGTTTCTACCTTGTAAATAAACATCTTTTGTTATTAACGTAACGTTTCCGTAAGGACTAAATGAACTTAATTTTGAATTTAAACTTTTTTTGGCATCAATGTTTTTGATTGCGTTTAAATCAATGTTGTTTAATGCTAATTGCGAATCCTTGATTAGCTCGTTTTTTAGTGCATAAACGATGTAAGTTTTTTTAGAGTCTTCTTGAAATTGATAATGTAAAATATAAAAATCATCAAGCTCATCAAAGCCATTAAAACTGATTAACTTATCGTTGTAAATGATTTTGTATTTCGAAATCTTATCTGGTTTTGTATAAAGAGTTAACGAATCGTTTTTAGCAAAAACTTGAAACGGTATTTCTAAAACACGATCTAAATTCGTAGTTTCTTCAAAATCGTTATTAGTTGCAAGGTTTGAATTTTGATTGATTGTCATCAAATCTTGATTTGTATTTATGTTGTCAGATTCTTTTTTGCATCCGACTAAAATCAGTATCAAAACACTAAAACAAAACGCTAATTTTTTCATGAGATTTAATTTTGAAATTCGCCAGAAACATAAAACCAACGATCACCCATTTTCTGAAAAGTAGAAAGTTCTTGTTGTGTTTGTTGGTTTCCGTCTTCATCTATATAAAACGCTTTAAATGCAACTTTGTTGTGAGTTGGAGTCGAAATAATTTCTAATTTAATCCATTGATTAATTTCGCCCCATTCTTGTAAGTCAGCTTTATCATGAAATTTTCTTTTCGCAGGTAAGGTAGTGTTCATCAAATATTCACCATTCGGAATCGCAAAAGCACTATATCTCGAACGCATTAAAGCTTCGGCAGTAGGTGCGTTTTTTGTTTTATTATGGTAAGGTTCGCAACAATTTTCATAATCGTTACCAGAGCAACAAGGACATTTCATTTTTAAATTTATTTATTGAATAGTACTTATTAAATCAAAGTTTCAAATTTAATAAGTTAGATAAAAATTACATCATCAAAGTTACTAAAGTGATTTTTATTTACTTGTTTTTTTGTGTGTTTATTGATGATGTTTTAAAAATGTCATTTAAAGAAAAATGATTAAGACTATACCCACGTCAATCCTATTGTTTTATCGATTAGCAATTTTTGTACAAATTTCAATAAAAGTAGTATACAATTTAATTATTGGATATAATTCAGGTTTTTCTTATAATCAAGAGTTGACAAACATGCTTATTAATGCACTGAAATTGAACGAAGATTTAAGTGATAGTTTATATTTCGATAAAGATAAAAGTTATTTTGAAATCAACGAACAGCCAATTAATACAAGAAAATACTTTACTTTTTTCGCTTGTGTGTCTACCAAATCTGATAGGTCAAGTTATTCTGATTTACAAAATCAATAATCAATCAATACTTGAAACCGTTTATCCGAATACTTTTAGTTTTCTTTTTTGCCTTTCAACTACCAGTTTAAATATCCCTGAAAACAGTGATTTTTGCCTAAGTGACTAAAAAACATAGTTTTGTGTTGTTATTATTGTTATTATTGGCTATCTGAAATTTCCGAAAAAAATTAAGATAGTCGATACATTTAGGTTATGACTTTGATAATAAACCTAACGAACCTAAATTTTATAAAGTGAAAAAAATGTTATTTGCTGTTATCGCAATGGTAGCGTTAACAGTTAGTGCGAATGCAGCTAACGAAGTAGTCCTAACAGATACGGCTTGTGACGAAATATGGGATTTATCTTATACATATCACCGAGGCAAAGGTAAATCAGTCACTGATTCAAAAGCTGCAGCAGATAATGCCAAAAAAAACTGTGAAGATGGTAGTGGTACTAATGGACCGGTAACTGGTCCTGAACCAAACGTTATTTCACCAAGATAATTATTAAGCAAACCGAAAGATTTATTTCTTTCGGCTTAAATTTAAAAAGCGATGAATAAAATTATTTTTACTATTATTAATCTTTTTTACTTCAGTTCGTTTTCTCAGATTAATTCTGGTAAAATCACTTACAAAGTAACTAAAGAATTTAATGAAGCAAGTGAATATTATAAATTTTATAGTTCACAATATCCAGATTGCTTTTATGATGATTTAGTAAACGAAATTTACTATGAAATGCAATTTTCAAAAAAAGAATATTTATTTTATGCTGTGACAGATAATATTTCTAATGAAATGTGTGTAGACAAAATTAATACTGTTATAGGAACAATGGAATCTGATAACTATATGTTGTTTTCAGATCAAAATTTTTTATCCTATATGTTTAGCATGGGAAATCATTTATTAATTTCAAAAAAACCTTTTGAATGGATAATTACTGATGAGGCCAAAACTATTCAAAATTTCACTTGTTATAAAGCTTATTTTGTAGAAACCATAGATTTAGGTGACGAAGTTAAAACGAACACACATACTGTTTGGTTTACACCAGATTTACCTTTTTCATATGGACCAGGAAATTATTATGGTTTACCAGGAGTGATTTTAGAAGCTAACAATATTGGCGGTAAATATACTTATGGCGCTTCTAAAATTGAATTAAACATTGAGAATCCAAAACTAGAATCTAACATAAAAAAGCTTAAAGAAATTTCAAAGGAAATGACTTTGGATGAATTTATGGAAATGTAAATATTAATTTGAATTTTGAAACCAGCAACCTCAATCCTTTTATTCTTCTTTTTTGCCCTACAACTACCAATTAAAACATCCCTGAAAACAGTGATTTTTACCTAAGTAACTAAAAAACATTGTTTTGTAGTATTATTATTATTATTATTATTATTGGCTATCTGAAATTTCCGGAAAAAATTAAGATAGTCGGTGCATTTAGGTTGCGACTTTAAGAATAAACCTATCTGACCTAAATTTTTATAAAATGAAAAAAATGTTATTTTCTGCTATCGTAATGGTAGCGTTTACAGTTAGTGCGAATGCGCAATTTAGTTCAGATCCAAAGACTAACGATTGCGTTCAAAAAGGTTTTAAGGCATCTGAAGATGCAATTTGTGAAGGAAAAACAGGAGAAGAAGCCGCTGCAGCTGCGAATAAAGCTTATAGTGATTGTATGGGAGGTTCAACCGTGGTAGTTTCTGAACCAATAGGGACTAAAACAGCTACAACTAAACAACCAAATACTATTAGTAGATAGTATAGTAATTTAATGCGTATTACTAAAATATGTAATACGCATTAATAACCCATTCACATTATGAAATATATTTATCTTTTATTTTTTACATTCATTAATATATTAATTTTTGCTCAAACGAAAACCATCGAAGTAAAATATAAGGTAATATTAAGAGAAGATGGTATTTATGAAGAGCACTTAAAGAAAAATCCCGATTCATATTATGCTTTCGAAAAAATTGAAACTTATGCTGAAATGTTCGAAATGATTTTAGTTGCTGATAAAAACATTTCTTTTTATAGAACTTTAGAGGTGATAGAGCCAATTGATCCTTTAGTTTCTTTTGAAAGATTAAAAGGTTTTGTTAGTTATGATAGTTTCTATTATTTTGATTTTAAAAATAAATATTTGTACACACAAAAATATTTTAATGACAAGGAAATTCTAATGCGTGCTAATCAAGATAATTATCAATGGATAATAACTGATGAAACCAAAGTAATTCAAGGTTTTACTTGTTATAAAGCGACATTGAAATTTAAAGATCGTAAACCCGAATTTATCGTTTGGTTTACACCCGAGATTCCATTTGGAGCTGGACCAATGGAATTTGTGGGTTTACCGGGTTTGGTACTTGAAGTACGAACTCCATTTTTTGTTTATGGCGCAACGTCTATCAACTTAAACTCAGATGAAAAACCATATAAATTACCAGATTTACCTATTTTAGAATATGATGAAGTTCAAGAACAAGCTCGTAAAGCAATGCAAAATTTTGGGATGTAAATTTTAATTTATGAAAAAATTAATTTTATACATAGTGTTTATATTTGGTTATAGTGTTTTTGCACAAGAAAAAGTAAATAAAGCTACTTATACTTTTAGAGTATTTTCTAGTGAAAGTTCAGTATTAACAGAAAAATATGTAAACGAAATTAATGATTTTGCTGAATTGACAGATTTAATCGTTTTATTCAATTCTAAATATTCGTATTATGGTTTAGGGCCTAAAGATGATTTTGCTTCATTTTCAGATGAACGTTTTCTTTATACTTCTATAAGTCTTGACGCGTATTACCCCAAATTATATGTAAAAGAAAAAAATATTTTTTTAAATCATGAAGCTTTAATTGGTGATAAAGTAGTGATAGACGATAATACTTGTATATGGGAATTGTTTGATGAAAGTAAAATCATCAACGGATATACCTGTTTTAAAGCTATTGGTAAACTGAAATGGATCGATAAGAAAACGCCCAATATTTTTTCTAAAATCGAAGCTTGGTATTGTCCTGAATTACCTTTTAGCCATTAAAATACAACGACTTACCTGGATTAGTGGTTTTAGCTATTAAAAATAATGAGATTCTTTATCAATTAACTAAATTAGAATTTGATCTTAATTACGAAATCCCTTTAGATTATTTAAATAAAAAATCAATGTCTGTTTATGAATATGATGAAATTCATTACGAACTATTTGATAATTAAAAAATAAAAACTTTGAAACCAATCTCAATATTTCTATTTTTTTGCCTTTTAACTACAAGTTAAAACATCCCTGAAAATAGTGATTTTTACCTAAGTGACTAAAAAACATTTTTTTGTATTATTATTATTATTATTATTGGCTATGTGAAATTTCCGTAAAAAATTAAGGTAGTCGATACATTTAGGTTGCGACTTTAAGAATAAACCTACCTAACCTAAATTTTTATAAAATGAAAAAAATGTTTTTTGCTGCTATCGCAATGATAGCGTTTACAATTAGTGCAAGTGCAGCTAATGAAGGAGTTGAAAGTGTAGAAGTAGTTACAACTTCAAATTCTCCATGTACAGACCAATGGAAATTAAATATGGATATATTTCAAGGGAAATATCCTGGAAGTCAAATGGATTTAAGTTTCGATGAAGCCTTAGAACTGGCTGATCAAATTTTTAACAAATGTCTTGACGACACCTATGGATCTGGTTCTAAAAACAATAATACCGTTTCTGGACCAAAAGCTAATGGATTATCTAAATAAATAAAATCCCGAGCAATTTTGCTCGGGTATTTCAATATGAAAAAATTATACTTACTACTACTATTTAATATTTTTGGATGTTTAGCACAAAAAAGCAATGTGGCTTATTATAATATAAAGTATGTTGATGAAATCTATGATAATAACAGTACAAATAGTTATAGCCCCTTTTTAAGTGCAGCCAAAACCTATGAAGATGATGTTGTATTGCGTTTAACATTTAATAAAAATAATGCTGTTTTTGAGATGTTATTAGACAATAAAAATTCTGAGAACAAACTTGCATTTGATTTATCTGGTTGCGAAAAATCTATTTATGTTGACTTAAGTAAAAACCTATTCACATCATTAAACAAAGGCTCAAGACCTTTAGGTATTGAAGATGAAAAATACATATTAATAGATACTATAAGCAATTTAAAATGGCAATTTCATGATGAATCTAAAATGATAAATGAAATAGAAGTATTTAAGGCAACTTTAGCATACACAACTGTAGACAATAAACACTTTCAAGTAACGGCTTGGTATGCGCCAAGTTTACCCTATGCTTTCGGACCTTTATTATATGGTGGCTTACCTGGATTAATTCTTCAATTGCAAGATAAAGGAAAACTATATACGCTATCAAAAATTGAATTTGATAGTGATTTAAAAATACCAAAAACTCCTGAAAGAGATTTTAAAATGTCTACAAATGAGTTTAAACAAATGCAGTATAATACATATTTAAATATGTAAACAATTTTAATAAAGTTAAAACATTTGAAACCACCAATCTCAATATTTCTATTTTTTTGCCCTACAACTAAAAGTTAAAACATCCCCGAAAACAGTGATTTTTGCCTAACTATCTAAAAAACATTGTTTTGTATTGTTATTATTATTATTATTATTATTGGCTATCTGAAATTTCCGGAAAAAATTAAGATAGTCGGTACATTTAGGTTACGACTTTAATAATAAACCTAACTAACCTAAATTTTATAAAATGAAAAAAATGTTATTTTCTGCTATCGCAATGGTAGCGTTTACATTGAGCGCGAATGCAGCTAATGAGGCTGTTGAGAGTATAGATGTAATTACAACTGATTTTCCATGTTCAGATAGTTGGTCTGTAGATTACAATTATTATATAGCAATTGGTTGGTCACATGAGGATGCAGTAAAAAGATCTAATGAAAACTTTAATAAATGTTTAGATACATTTTATCCAAAGGTAGACGAACCTAAAGATAGTCCAACAAAAGGAACAGGAACAGAAAAACCTGTTGGTATTTTTAGATAATACAAACAAAGGTGAGGGTATTTTTCCTCACCTTATTTTAAAAAAAAACTCTATGAAAAAAATAGCTATTATTCTATTTTTATTTATTTCGGTTTTCACCTATTCACAAACATCAGGTAAAATAACTTACGAACTTGTTTTAGGCGATGACCCAAGAGAATTATTAAGAGAAATTGACGTACAAAGATTAAGAACTGCACAAGTTTTAAGTAGTGATTTAATTTTTAATTTGTATTTTACCGTATGATTATTCGGAATATTCAAGTTTATTTGCTAGCGCTACTACAAAACCCAAGTATAGTCATTATTGCGATTTAAAGAATCAAAAATTTGCTTATGGTTTTTTTTATAAATTTTATGCCAAAGATTATATTTTAGAAGATACTGCCAATTACAACTGGGAAATTACTAATGAAGAAAAAATTATTGACAATTTAACTACAATTAAAGCTATAGGTTTAACACGTGATAATCAAAGAGTAGAAGTATGGTTTACTCCTGAAATTCCAGTTACTTCAGGTCCAGAAAATTTTATGGGTTTACCAGGTTTAATACTAGAGCTCCAATTGGGTTATACCAAATATATTTGTAAAAAAATAGAATTTACAGACGTTTACAACTCTAAAATTGAAAAACCAACAGGTGCAGAAATCATCGATTACAAAACTTATGATGAACTCTCTCAAAGACAAGTTGAATATTTTAAAAACGGAAGCTTCTAAAAATAAACTTTAAAACCATCAACTCAACATCTTACAACCAGAACTTAAAACATCCCTGAAAACAGTGATTTTTACCTAACTATCTAAAAAACATTGTTTTGTATTATTATTATTATTATTATTATTATTGACTATCTGAAATTTCCGGAAAAAATTAAGATAGTCGGTACATTTAGGTTACGACTTTAAGAATAAACCTAACTAACCTAAATTTTTATAAAATGAAA
>Ga0233372_1001132_pt1 | contig 10265 bp, 10 predicted proteins | sample ElkDunMinimDraft_4_FD_191538 | JGI IMG/M metagenome (GOLD analysis project Ga0233372, IMG submission 191538) | Fecal eukaryotic communites from dung pellets of Tule Elk in California, USA - Elk Dung D8 | ecosystem: Host-associated > Mammals > Digestive system > Large intestine > Fecal | place... | reverse complement strand
CAATTATTGCAGTTGCATCAATAATTGCTGTTGGATGAATTTCGATAGTAAACTCTGGCATTGGAGAAGCAAATAATTCCAACACTTGAGACATCGCTAAATCAGCATCTACAACTTTAATAAAAGCACGATTTTCACCAGGTTCAATAGAAATATTTTTATTTACAATTGCAGCTGAGGCTTTTGAACTAGCCCATTTTTTTTCATATTTTGAATCTCCAATAAAAGATATTTGACTTTCTTTAGCATTCTCTAATTGTTCAGGAGCTGTTATTTTATGAGAATAACTTCCGACAATCTCACCTTTTAAAATAGCATTAATTTCTTCTAACGAATATGACTTCATTTACAAATACTTGTTTTTATTTAATATTAAGCAAACATACCTACTTTTTTTAAAAAAAAATCACAAAAAAAGCTATATAAAAAATAAATACATGATTTATGTCATTTATTTTTAGTCTAAGAATAAAGATATTAGCGACTTTATTAAATAAAATTATAAATGAGCCGCTACAACACACACAACTTTCATATTCCTGTTATGGGATTAGCTTACACTATTGATTCACCAATTCGTGTTGCACATCAAGGAATTTCCTCTGTAATTTCTGTGATGGACGATGAATTAATTGAACGAATTAATAATTTTTATTGTAAAGAATTTAAATTACCTTACAAAGAAATTACAACTAAAATAGAAGATTACAGAGCTAAAAGAATAACTTCTTATTTAAATACTGTAGACACAATAGTTAAAAATAAATTTCAGGAAGTAAAGAAAAATCTTTTAGAAAGTAAAAAATCAGTAGAGGATTTTTTAATTTCATTGCCTAATGTATCTGAATTAAAAAATGAACTTGAACATTATTTAGAAAATAATCACTCTATAAATTACTTAAAAAATATATTAGATGAACATTTTTCACCTGGTAGCATCGATGTAAATATCATGACAAAAGTCGATCGTGAACATTTTAAAGGTAAAGAAGCTCTACCAAGTATTAATAATGATGCACATGCAGCTCTGCGCGGTTTTGTTAATAGCAATTTAAAAGCATCTGTAGTTTTATCAGCCGGAATGAATCCAAAACTATTTAGTTATTTTGAAGAATTCTCAAGCTTTTACCCAAATGAAAATAGTCTTTTAGAAAAAAAAATCATCTTAAAGGTAAGTGATTATCGTTCTGCATTTATTCAAGGTCAACAACTAGCAAAAAAGGGTTTATGGGTTTCTGAGTACAGAATAGAATCAGGTTTAAATTGCGGAGGACACGCATTCGCTACGGACGGTCAACTTATGGGAACGATATTAAAATCGTTTCAAGATAGACGAAATGAATTAATACAAACTACGCATGATTTACTTTGTAAAGCTTTAGCAGAAAAAGGAAAAACCGTGCCTAAAGAACCTCTTAAATTAGTGATTACAGCACAAGGCGGAGTCGGAACAGCAGCTGAACATCATTTTTTACTAAATCATTATCAATTAGATGCCGTTGGATGGGGATCACCATTTTTACTCGTTCCTGAAGCAACCTCTACAGATGTAAATACAAGAAGTTTATTGGCTAAAGCAGATGAATCAGATTTATATTTAAGTAATATTTCGCCATTAGGCATCCCTTTTAATACCATTAAAGGAACAACTAATGAATATATTAAACAACAACGTATTCAAAAAAACAATCCAGGAAGTTCTTGCCCTAGAAAATATTTGGCATTAGATAAAACTTTTGACATAGAAGGAACCTGTACAGCTTCAAGAAAACATCAAAAATTAGCTTTATCAAAATTAGAAGAACAAAGAGAACAAATAACTCAAGAAGTTTACCAAGAACAATATGAGAAAATCACTGAAAAATCTTGCCTATGCATTGGATTAGCAAATGCTTCGTACCTAGATTTAGGATTAGAAATTAAAGGAGAAGAACAAGGTATAGTAATTTGCCCTGGACCAAACATTGCTTATTTTACAAAAGAAGCGACTTTAAAACAAATGATTGACCATATTTATGGTAGAACTAATTTAATAGAAACGACCGAAAGACCTCATTTTTTCATTAAAGAATTAGGCATGTATGTTGACCATTATAAAAAAGAAAAAATTGATTATGAAGATGAACCAACCTCAATAAAACTAAAAAAAATAAATAAACTTAAAGACAATTTATTGGAAGGAATTGCATATTATCAAAAACTATTCACAACAGATTTATCATTTTTTGCAAATGATTCAGTAAAAATTCAAAATAAATTAAACGATTACCGTTTAGAATTAAACTAATAAAAAAGCTGCTTTCGAATTAATACGAAAGCAGCTTTTTAACAAACAACAAATAAAATATTTTAATTAAAAATTGTCTACAAAACGAAATTTTAATCTAATTATTTGTATTCAAAGGTATCCTAAAATAATGTAACATCAAATTATTTCGAATCATTCTAAATAATTTAACTTTTTAGTTTCTTAACTATTTTCATAATATTCGCATTAAGTTCTGGAACCCAACCTGTCACGAAAATAACACTCATAAATCCGAACGAAAATATAATACATCGAAATATAAAACCGAATTTATTGAAATAATCTAACGGCAAAACAAAACAAATCCCTAATAAAATAATTGACAAAATAATCGTTTTAAAATAAGTCATTGAAAAAGGAATCATGTTGAATTTTCGATAAATAAAAATCATTTTCATAACATTAAAAACAAACATAGAAAATAGTGATGCATAAGCAACACCAATAATTCCAAAATCGGTTTGTGTTAGAATGATAAAATTTAATCCAATATTTAAAACAGCTAACGATAAAATCGCAATTAAGTTAAAACGATAAAATTTAGAGTACGCAATGATTTCAGTATTAAATCCGGTTGCCATATTTAAGATAACGTTTAATCCTAAAATATATAAAATAGGAATTGTTGGTGCTAATTTTTGAGCTGTAGGAAGCAAAGCAATAAAATCAGAAATTCCTAAAAGCAAACATCCAAACATTAAAATTCCAATAAAATATAAATTCTTAGCAACTTCTGCATATTTAAGATTTAAGATTTTAAAATCGTTATTTTTTAAAGCTTCTGAAATAATCGGACTGTAAAGTGCAAAAACTCCGGTTGCTGGAATCATCAAAGCATTTGCCAAATTCACACCAATGCTAAAATCTCCATTTGCTTCATTTGAAATAAATTGCGGAATCATAATCGAATCGATACGAAAAGCAAAAAAAGAACCCAAACTCGCACAAAAAGCATATAAACTGTATTTGTAATATTCTTTTTTGGAAACTTCTTGAAATAAATCTTTATAATTAAAACTAAAAACGGGTTTAAAAATACGAAGCAAATACCAAGAAATCGCAATAAAAATCAATAGAAAAGAAAACGTATAAATACTCAGAGCTTCATGAAAACTGACTGCAAAATAAAGTACTAAAATAAAGGTTACGGGAAGCGAAATTTTAGGAACAATTTTCTCGAAAAAAGTTGGTATAGCAATTTTTTGAAGGTTGTAAGCTTGACGTTTCATCAAATCTACAAAGGCTAAAAAAACGGCAATGATAAATCCATAAATATAATATTCGGTGTTTTTAGTAACTTCTAGAAAATAAAAAACACTAACAAAAAAAGCACAGAATAAAATCATAAAAATAATAGAAACTGCACTGTACGAAAATAATTTACGCTGCAAAAAGGCATTTAACTGTGGTTGAAAATTCAACAATGCGGTTGAAGCACCGAAAACCATAATCGGATATAAAATTTGAGCAAAAGCATCAATAAACCGAACGATTCCTAAAAATTCTTTATCATTCGGATAAATAAACAAAGTCGAAATCATTCCAATAGCAACTCCAATGTAGTTGATTATTGAGAATAATAAGGCTTGTTTACTCGAAAATTTAGAATCCATTTGTGGTAATTTTTACAAATATAATCGTAATATTGATATTCTTTTTGAAAAGTGAAAAGATATATAGTTTTAAAAAATGTACGAAAAAACATATCCGAAAGAAAGATTCGAAAAAACCTTAAATTTCTTAAATAAACACCTAAACAAATCAGAAAATATTTTGGATTTAGGTGTAGAAAATCCACTTTCGAAGTTGATGAAAGTTGAAGGTTTTAAAGTTCAAAACACCAAAGGTGAAGATATTGATTTGAATTATGAATCGCTAGACCAAAATGAATACAACGTTTTAACAGCTTTTGAAATTTTTGAACATTTATTGAATCCATTTACCGTTTTGCAACATTGCAAAGCTGATAAAATTTTTATTTCGGTTCCGTTGCGCTTGTGGTTTTCGCCTGCTTACAGAAGCAAAACCGATATGTGGGACAGACATTATCACGAATTTGAAGATTGGCAATTGGATTGGTTATTAGAAAAAGCTGGTTTTAAAATCATCGATTCAATCAAATGGGCACATCCAGTAAAAAAAATTGGAATTCGTCCGATTTTAAGAAAATTTACACCACGTTATTATTTAGTTTACGCAGAACGCATCTAAAATGAATTATTATATAATTATTCCAGCTTACAACGAAGAAAAATTTATCGAAGTTACGTTGCAATCGATTTTAAATCAGACGTTACTTCCCAAAAAAGTAATTATTGTTAACGACAATTCAACCGATAAAACATCTGAAATTATTTCTGAATTTGAATCAAAATCTGGAATTTTCAAACAAGTTTTAAAAGTCTCAGAAAACATACATTTACCGGGAAGTAAAGTAATTCAGGCATTTGAAAAAGGTTTAGAAGTTTTGGATAATGATTATGATTTTATTGTAAAGCTTGATGCCGATTTGATTTTACCAAATAACTATTTTGAAGAAATCACAAAAACATTTCAATCTGATAATAAAATTGGAATGGTTGGCGGATTTGCTTATATCGAAAAAAACAACGATTGGATTTTAGAAAACTTAACCGATAAAGACCATATTCGAGGAGCATTTAAGGCTTACCGAAAAGATTGTTTTAAACAAATTGGCGGTCTAAAACCTGCAATGGGTTGGGATACGGTCGATGAGCTTTTATGTAGATTTTACGGTTGGACAATCAAAACAATTCCTGAGCTAAAGGTTAAACATTTAAAACCAACTGGTGCCAATTACAATAAAACCGCACGTTACAAACAAGGTGAAGCTTTTTATACGTTAGGATACGGATTTACAATAACTGCAATTGCAGGTTTAAAATTAGCTCTGCGTAAAAAGAAACCTTTGTTATTTATCGATTACATCAACGGTTTTAGAAAAGCAAAAAAAGAAAACAAACCTTTATTGGTAACCACAGAACAAGCAAAATTCATCAGAAATTACCGCTGGAAAAAAATTAAAGAAAAAGTCTTTGGTTAGTTTTTGGTTTAATAAACAAGAAACTCATTTGAAATTGGTAAATTAGCGAAATATTTTATTCCGTATGATAAACATGTTAAAAAGTATCGGTAAGTACTTCATCATGTTGGGCGATATGTTCAAAAGTCCAACAAAATGGAGAATTATGAAGAATTTGATTTTTAAAGAAATCGATGAATTAATCATTGGCTCTTTAGGAATCGTTTGTTTTCTATCGTTCTTCATTGGTGCAGTTGTAACCATACAAACCGCTTTAAACTTAAACAACCCATTAATTCCAAAATATTTAATCGGTTTTACTGCAAGACAATCGATTATTTTAGAGTTCTCTCCTACTTTTATTTCGATAATCATGGCAGGAAGAATGGGTTCATATATCACCTCAAGTATCGGAACCATGCGTGTTACCGAACAAATTGACGCACTTGAAGTAATGGGAATTAACTCGTTAAACTATTTAGTTTTCCCTAAGTTAATTGCCTCAATAACGTACCCGTTTTTAATTGCAATTAGTATGTTTATTGGAATTTTCGGAGGTTATTTTGCAGGAGTATTTGCAGGATATTTATCTAGCGAAGAATTCATTTATGGTTTACAAGATTCATTTACACCATACCACATCGTTTATGCTTTTATAAAAACAGCTGTTTTTGGATTTTTATTAGCAACCATTCCATCTTATTTTGGATATTATATGCAAGGTGGCGCACTTGAAGTTGGTAAAGCAAGTACAAAATCATTCGTTTGGACCAGTGTGGCAATCATATTAGTGAACTATATATTAACTCAAATTTTATTAAGCTAATGATTGAGGTAAGAGATATTAGAAAATCGTTTGACGGAAAAGAAGTTTTAAAAGGAATTTCTACTGTTTACGAAAAAGGAAAAACCAACTTAATCATTGGGCAATCTGGTTCGGGAAAAACCGTAATGCTGAAAACACTTTTGGGCGTACATACACCAGATAGTGGTCAGATTATATTTGACGGTCAAGATTACGCTGCTTTAGACGTCATTGAAAAACGTGAAATCAGAACCCAAATTGGAATGGTTTTTCAAGGTTCTGCTTTGTTCGATTCGATGAATGTTGAAGAAAACATTGCTTTTCCATTAAAAATGTTCACTCAAAAAACAGATAAACAAATAAAAGAACGCGTACAAGAAGTTATTGAACGTGTGAATTTAATTGATGCAAATTTAAAAATGCCTTCTGAAATTTCTGGAGGAATGCAAAAACGTGTTGCCATTGCTCGTGCCATTGTAAATAATCCGAAATATTTATTTTGTGACGAACCAAACTCTGGATTAGACCCAAAAACTGCAATTGTAATCGATGAGTTAATCCAAGAAATCACACATGAATATCAGATGACAACCGTTATTAATACACACGATATGAACTCGGTTTTACAAATTGGAGAGCATATTGTTTTCTTGAAAAACGGAAAATTGGTTTGGACCGGAAATAGTCAAGAAATTATGCACACAGAAAATCCAGATATTATTGACTTTGTTTATTCATCTGATTTATTGAAAGAGATTCGTAATTTCCACAATAAGAAAAAAATATAATTTTTAAAACACAAAAGCCTCATAAAAATGAGGCTTTGTTATATAAACTACTGATATGAATATACGTTTGATTTTAATTATGTTGATTTTAAATTTTTCTAAAAGCTATTCTCATCAACTTTATTTTAAATTTCCGTTTAATACAGTTACTGAATTAACTTGTAAAATAAATAATTTTGAAGAAAATTTAAAATCAGAAATTGTTTTCAATTTTACGTACCAAAATGAAGTTTGGAGAAAAACAGGTTATAAATATAACAACCATTGGAAATCATTACATTATTTTGTAAGATTTGAAAATGAAAATTTTGAACTTTATAATCACAAAAGAGCAAAAATTCAAACAGGAAACATTTCAAAAAATGAAAAACCAAAATCTGTAGTAAAAATCACTAACAATTCGAATGAAATAATAGGTTACATTGAATATCATTTCAACTCTCAAGGATTTGTACTAAGTTCTAATCTTACTTATTTAAACGCCTCTATTGATAAAGAAATCAAAAGTATTAGCAACGAATTCTTATACAATTGCAACAATCAATTAATCTATTTTACATGCGATTATACTTATTTCGAAAATTCACACAAATACAAAAGACGTCCAAATATTTTTTATCAACTTATCTATTGCAATCCAGATAATCAATATAATTTTAAAGATGTTTATTATTATGATTTTGAGTTTAAAAACATTTTAATACATGAAAAACGAGCTTTTAAATATTCATAAAGAAATTTCTACAAAAAACGCTTCGAAATCGAAGCGTTTTTTATTTTATATAAATAGATTTTACTTTGCGTTTATCTTAGCAACAATATGTTTGATATCTTGCTCTTTCTTTTTTGGATAAATCAATAAAACATCGTCTTCATCTACAATGATGTAATCGTTTAATCCATCGATAACCACTTTTTTTCCGGCGTTAGTTCTGATGATATTATTTGAGGCATTTTCTATAACAATCGTAGCATTCACAACCGCATTTTCATTGGTATCTTTCGGTAATTTATCGTAAAGCGAACCCCAAGTTCCTAAATCATTCCAATCAAAAGTTGCAGGCAAAACAAATACGTTTTGAGCATTTTCCATTACCGCGTAATCAATCGAAATATTATCCGATTTACCGTAATTATCAGCCACAAAATCAGCTTCATCTTCTGTATTTAATTTATCAAAACCATCGTTAAATAAATGATACATTGCTGGCTGAAATTTCTCAAAAGCATTTAAAATCGACGAAACACTCCAAATAAAAATCCCAGAATTCCATAAGAAATTTCTACTCTGAATGAATTTTTTAGCGGTAACATAATCTGGTTTTTCACGGAATTGCACCACTTTTTTAACCTGACGCGAATCTAACTTATCAAACTCGATATAACCGTAACCGGTATTTGGAAATGTTGGTAAAATACCTAAAGTCATCAAAACATTATCGTGCTCACAAATGTCAAACGAACGTTGTAAGTTAGCTACAAATTGTACCTCATCTTCAATCCAATGGTCAGACGGCGCAACAATCATCAACGCATTCGGATTCATTTTTTTGATTTTCATCGATGCATATAAAATACAAGGAGCCGTGTTTCGCATTTCTGGTTCTAAAACAATTTGCTCGCTATTAATCATCGGCAATTGTTCTTGAACTATTTCAGCATATTTATCGTTGGTTAAAATCAATATATTTTCTTTTGGAATCAATTGACTCAAACGTGTAAATGTTTTTTGTATCAAAGTTTCTCCGGTTCCTAACATATCGTGAAATTGTTTAGGAAACTCAGGTGTACTTACTGGCCAAAAGCGTGAACCTACACCGCCTGCCATTATAATTGCGTAATAATTTTCGTTCATTAGATTAACTAATTTTCAGCAGCTCAACTTCTGCATTAGGTTTAAACAAATAAGTTTTTCCGGTTTTTACTTCCATACATTCAAAAAGTTTTACACGTAAATGACCTTTCTTAAAAACTCTTCCAGACGGAATTCTAAAAAAACATCCCAAAGGTAAGTCATTTATAAAATAGTTTTCGTTAGGAGAATCATAACGTTTTAAAGCCATCGAAAGCATTGCATCGGTGTCACTACTTGCTGTAGGATTTCGGAAATGTTTAGCGATTAAAGGTAAAACTTCATTCGGAAAAATATTCGGATTTATAAACGGAACCATCAATAATTGAAACGAATGCTTCCATTCTATTCCGTGCGGTTTGATGTTTCGACCGTATTTTTTAAAAGCTACTAAATGAGCAATTTCGTGTATTAAGGTAATTAAAAAACGGTATTTATTTAAATTTGAATTTACTGTAATCGCATGTGAACCATCGGGATTTTTACGATAATCTCCATGACGAGTTACGCGTTCGTTAACCACTTTTAAATGAACTTGATTATTTTTTATCAATTCAAAAACTGGCACGACCGCATGTTCGGGTAAATATTTTTGTAAAACCGTTTGCAAATTTAAGGTGTTGATGATGATACTTCTAAAACTTTTCCGTTGAAATATTTATTTCCGTTCAATGCAAAATCAGCAATATAATTTGCCATTCCTACCGGATTAATTGGTGCTTGATAACCAGGGAAAGCTTCTTGTAACATTTCAGTCTGCACGGCTCCTAAAGCCAAAACATTAAAAGCCACTCCTTGTTCTTTATATTCTTCGGCCAAGAGCTCAGAAAGCGTAATTACAGCTCCTTTACTTGAACTATAAGCTGCTAATCCAGGGAATTTTAAACTTCCTTGAATGCCGCCCATACTACTAATAGTAACTACATGGCTTCCGTTTGGCATAAAAGGTAAAACGGTACGATTTAAAGCTGCTACGCCAAAAACATTAACTTTGTAAACGTATTCAAATTCTTCTGAAGAAATCTCTGCAAATGGTTTATTTACGATTGCTCCCGCATTGTGAATTAGAATATCAATTTTTTTGAAATTGATTTGAATTTCATTTTTTACTTTTTCTAAATCTGTCGCTTGAGATAAATCAGCAGAAATATAAGTTACATTTGATAACGAACTTAATTCATCTGCAATTTTTCTTGAAACTGCTAAAATACGATTTCCTTCGTGTGCTAATTTTTTAACCAATTCCAATCCAATTCCTCGGCTAGTTCCGGTTATCAATATATTTTTCATTCTTTGTTTAATTTTATTTCTTGTGATGGTGCATTAACCATCTTAGTAACAATTGGTAATAATTTATTTGACAATTCGGTCATGTGCTTGGTATCCATCATTCCAAAATCATCATAAACATGATGGTAATAAGGATAGTTATCAAAATCGAACGTACAAATGGTTTGCGAAGGTACATT
>Ga0233372_1001129_pt1 | contig 10301 bp, 9 predicted proteins | sample ElkDunMinimDraft_4_FD_191538 | JGI IMG/M metagenome (GOLD analysis project Ga0233372, IMG submission 191538) | Fecal eukaryotic communites from dung pellets of Tule Elk in California, USA - Elk Dung D8 | ecosystem: Host-associated > Mammals > Digestive system > Large intestine > Fecal | place... | reverse complement strand
AGATAAGACTACAACGGGCTGATTATTATATTGAGGCTGAAAAACACGCTCACACGAAACATAAAAATTATTACAATCTACTAAAGCAATCATATTACAAAGTTACTTAGTTATAACGACAAAACACGTCTAAACTAACTATTGAAAATTAATTAAAGCAAAACACCACCGTACATTTACGGTGGTGTTTTTATATAAATTTAAGATTTTTACATATTTTCATCAGTATATTCACCAACAAGCGAATAGTAACCGAATAATGCCATACCAACAACAATAATTGGGGCTAACACTGTTAAAATGATTATTCCAAAAACTAAATCGTCTTGTGATCCACTCATTATTTTAGGAACACCTAAAATAAAAATGAATAAATAAGCTAGTACTGCTGCAAGAGCCAACCAAACTATTCCTAAAAATTTTTTTAATGCGTCCATAATTATTCGTCGATATTAGATGTTGTTTTTTTATTAATATAAATTGCTCCGATTATAAAACAAACCGCTGAAATAACGATTGGATACCATAATCCAGCTAAATAAAATTGAGGGTCGCCATCAGATTTTGCATTTGTTACCAAATAGGTAGAAACGGCTGGTAATAATCCTCCAAAAATTCCATTTCCTACATGATAAGGCAATGACATAGAAGTATAACGTATTTTTACAGGAAACATTTCAACTAAGAAAGCTGCAATAGGACCATAAACCATTGTTATAAAAATTACTTGAATAAAAATTAACAAGGTAAGTGTCCAACGATCTGAACTTTCTAAATGAGTCGTAGTTTTAACATATTCTTGAACTTTACCGTCAACAACCTTAGCTTGATTATCAAGTAAATGAACTGTTCTTACTTGCTTACTTATTGTACCGTCGGTAAAGGTTCTATTCATTGTATAAATAGAATCAGCAACATTATTAGCACCAACAACGAGTTGAGAAGTAATTGTTGTTTTTTCAGTTATCTCTATCTTATTAGCTAAGTTAGAGGTTTGGTACATTTTCTCATAAATTGGTCTGTATAAGATCATGGCAAATAACATTCCCAATAACATAATCCATTTTCGGCCAACTTTATCACTCAACCAACCAAAGAATATAAAAAGAGGTGTTCCTAATAGTAAAGCAATACCTAATACTCTATCTACTTGATCTGAATCAATACCCATTACAGTTTTCATAAAACTCATAGCATAAAACTGACCGGTATACCAAACAACACCTTGTCCCATTACTGCTCCAAATAAAGCTAAAAGAACAAATTTTAAGTTGTAACGGTTACCAAAACTTTCTTTTAATGGATTTTTAGATATATTCCCTTCTTCTTTATTTTTGGTAAATGCAGGAGATTCATCCATATTTTTACGGATTAAGTACGAAACGTAAACCATAACAATAGAAAGAATAAATGGTACACGCCATCCCCATAGATCAAATTGCTCTGGAGTTAATATAGTTTTGGTAATAAGAATTACAATTAACGAAACAAATAAACCTATAGTTGCAGTTGTTTGAATCCATGAAGTCCAATATCCACGCTGACCATTTGGTGCATGTTCGGCAACATAAGTTGCTGCACCACCATATTCACCTCCAAGTGCTAAACCTTGAAGTAAACGCAGAATTAAAATTAATACAGGAGCCATAAAACCAATAGTATCATAACTAGGCACACAACCCATTAAAAAAGTTGCCCCTCCCATTAATATTAAAGTAGCCATAAAAGTATATTTACGTCCAACAAGATCTCCTAATCTTCCGAAAAATAGAGCTCCAAATGGACGAACGACAAACCCTGCCGCAAAAGTTGCTAAAGTTGATAAGAATGCAGCCGTTGGATTATCTGATGGAAAAAATTTAGTAGAAATTACTACGGCTAAACTTCCGAAGATAAAGAAATCATACCATTCAATCAATGTTCCCATTGAAGAGGCACCAATAACTTTCCAAATGCCTTTTTTGTCTGTTTTTTCACTCATAATTTAAATTTGTTTGATTGTTTGTTTGTTAAATATTTTGCGAATATTTTACGTTTTATAATAGTATCATTGCTTGTAGCGTGAATACATTTCTACTGTTTTCAGGTAGGTGTGGTGAATTTTGATACTCAGCAGTAATTTTTGCATTATGACCATCTAAATAAAAATTACATCCCACTCTATAATCTTGAGCTGCTTTAGGTAATGCAGTAAAATCTCTATAAGAATACGCAACATAAGGTTGCCAGCGGTTACTGTATTTATGTATATTCTCTTTATTTTCTTTACCAATTAAATAACCTAAATGGCCATAGAACTGATTTCCATTTCCAACAATGTCTCCATTTAGATAGCTTTTACCCATATCCGAATTCTGGAATTGCCCGTAAGCTGTAATCGCTGCATTATTAGTTCCGATAGGAGAGTCATAAAAAGCATCAACATTTAAGTGTGTAACATTTGTAGAAGATAATGTGCCTATTGCATCAGTTTTTGCAATTGCATTAGGTTGTGTAAAAAAACCAGCTCCAATATTGAATATTTTTTTTGCTCCTAAATACGTACCCACACGATACGGAAGTGCTAAATTTTCTTTATCCAACAATTGGTAATCAACATAGCCCGAAAAAGCATATTTACCTTTATCTAAAAGAGCCTTACCTAAATATTTTTCTTGATTAGGAAGCATTACTGTTTGCGTATTTCCATCTAAAGTTTTAACAAGTGCATCAGATATACTGAAACGATAATTGAACTTACCTTTAGATCCATTAAAAAAAACTCCAAGGTGATTAGCAAATTGATCTGACAGGCCTAAAGTTGACCAAGTCGATCTATTGTTATCTAAGGTCATCATATTAATAGTTCCTTGACCGTTTAATCTCGATATCCCTCCCCAGTTATGGATACCCGCACCCATGTTCAAATAACTTGTAACTTTATATTGTAAATACATTTCGTGTAAGAAAAGTTGTACATCGTCACTTTTTCCGGTAGCAGACATATTGTTAGCATTTACGCCATTTACACCAAAGTGCGTAAGAATCATAAAACGGTCGCTCAATTTAGAGTACATTAAAACACGGGCTCTTTTAACTGAAAAACCATCGTTTTGATTGTGACCTTCATAATCTTGAAACCAAGCCTGGCCCCATAAAATTGCACGAGTAAACTTACTCCCGTCTTCATTCATTTTAATAACCATTCCAGATTTATACTCATCAGCATATTGAGAATAAGAAAAAGAAACAGCTATCAAAATCATTAAAAATGATAGATAAAATTTCATACTAAATAATTATTTGTTAGTTTGTTTGTTATTTTGCTAATTTCAAATTAAAAAAAAAATACAAATTTTTGTGTTTTTTTTATAAGATTTTTTTTATAACAAATTAAAGTGGGAAATGCCCATAAATAGGCATTTCCCACTTTAATTATTATTTAGAATAAATACAAATTAAGTTTAAGTGAAAACTAAAAAAATAAATATCAATTTATATTAGACCTAACACTATTAAAATTATATTAAAAAACTTAAAAAAAAGAAATTGTTTAACTTTATAAGCAAAGGTAATTTAACTGAAAAATTCAATAAAATAAATGTTCGAAATTACAGCTATAAAACACGTACTAATTGCTAAGTAATAATGTTTTACGAGAGTTTTATGCAATAAAAAGCATTACAAAATGTAATGCTTTTTATATAGAGTAAGAATTAAATATTAATTTATAATCAAAGACGGGTAAACTCCGATAAAAATATTAATTAAAATTGCTGATACAGCAACTAGATAATAAACATAAGGAATATTAGAATGAGGAATTTCTTGCTCAGAAATCTCGTCTGGATTAGAATAAACAATCTTGAATATTTTAAAATAATAGAATATAGCAACAATTGAATTAATTACACCTAAAATTACAACAACTGGGTAACCAGCCTGTAGCGCATCTGTAAAAATAAATAACTTAGCAAAAAATCCAGAAAATATAGGTATTCCAGCCATTGAAAGCAAAGATCCTGTAAATACAGCTGCTAATAAAGGACTACGTTTATAAAACCCTTTAAACAAATCAATATCGTCTTGATCACTATCTTTACAAACCAATAATACAATTGAAAAAGCGGTAATACTAGCTGTTGAATAAGCAATTGCATAATATAGCAAACTTGTAATATCAAATAAAGGATTTAATAATGTAATTAACATAAACCCTGCGTGAGATATACCCGAAAAAGCTAAAATACGCTTAATATTATTTTGTTTTAAAGCTAACAAATTACCTACACACATAGAAGCAATAGCCAAAACAACCAATAATATATTGTAATAGCTGCTCATATTACCGGCAAAAGCAAAACTTAATTTAATAAATGCAGCTAATGCAACAACTTTGGCAATTGTTGCCATAATAGCAGTAACAATAGTTGGTGAACCTTGATAAACGTCGGGAGCCCAAAAATGAAACGGTACTATAGAAGCTTTAAATAACATTCCTATCGCAATTAGAATCGCACCGATATAAAACCAATCTGGTGTTGATGCAGATTGAGAAGCTTCATAAATAAAGGCAATATCAAAAGATGCAGTTGCCCCATAAATTAAAGCAATACCAAATAATATAATTGCAGAAGCAAAAGATCCCATGATAAAATACTTGAATCCTGCTTCGTTACTATTCAAACTTAAAGGATTACTTCCTGCCAGTATATAAAGGGAAATAGAGAGAATTTCTAAACCTAAAAAAAACATAGCCAAATTTCCAAAAGAAACCATAGCAATAGCTCCTGAAAGTAAGAAAACTTTTACTGAGATAAAATCAGCCAATTTATGCTCTTTACCTTTATAAAAATCACTAGAAAGTAGAATAATAAACAACAGTAAAACAATAAGCAAACTAGAAAAAACAACTGTAAAGCTATTGGTTTGTAGCATATTATTGTAATATGTTTCATTAACATTAATTTGAGTCAGTGTATAAATTAATGTTCCTAATAATCCTACACAAACAAAGGGTATGATCATTTTTCTAAGATTTGCTACCTCTAACAAAAGACAACAAATACCAAGTAAAGTTATGGCAATTAACGTATACATATTACTTAACTAAGTTTATTTGATTAACAATAGTATTAACAACTGGTTCAATAATATCTGATAAATATTTAGGATACAATCCAAAATAAATTAAAAATCCGATAATTAATACAAAAACGACTGTTTCGAAGGCAGACACATCAGCAAAAGGTTTTTCAAAAGCTTCACCAAGCATAACTTTTTGAAACATTTTAAGCATATAATACGCACCCAAAATTATACTTAATCCACCAAAAATTGCATAATATAAACTTACGGTTGATAAGCCATATAGAATCGTAAATTCACCTATAAAATTAAATGTACCTGGCAAACCAACTGATGCCAATAATAACAACATAAATAACGAAGTAAATTTAGGCGCCCAATTTCTAATACCTCCTAATTCAGATATTTGTATGGTACCGTAACGCTGTTCGATAATTTGAACGGCATAAAATAAACCAACAATTACAAAACCATGAGCAACCATTTGCAAAATAGCACCAGAAATACCATCAAAAGTTCCGCTATAAGCTCCGGCAGCAATTAAACCCACGTGAGCCAAAGACGAATACGCTAAAAATGTTTTTAAATTATCTTGTTTTAGAGCTATAAAAGACCCATAAATTACGCCAGCAATAGATAAAAAGATAACAATACAAGATAGGTTTTCGGCCGCCTGAGGTGCAATTGGTAGTTGCCAACGAATTATTGAATATAATCCCATTTTTAACATGATTCCAGATAATAACATGGTACCAACCATTGGCGACAATGTGTATGTTTTTGCTTGCCAAGTATGAAAAGGAATAATTGGAATTTTAACAGCATAAGCAAAAAAGAATCCTAAAAAAATCCAAGATTGCTCGTTGTAGCTTAACTGAACTGCATACAAATCAGCTAGTAAAAAACTTCCAGCTTTACTGTATAGATATACAAAAGAAGCTAGCATAAATAAAGAAGATGCAAAGGTGTAGACAAAAAAGGTAAGTATTGTTTTTTTCAAATCACTTGCCTTATTATTACCCCAAAATAAACCAATTACAAAGATTGGTAATAAAGATAACTCCCAAAAAATATAATATAATAATCCATCAGCAGCTAAAAAAGTACCTGCCATGGCACCTAGCATAATTAACACAAAAGTGTAAAAAGATTTTGCTTGGCGTATTTCGCTTTTTAAAGATGTTAATATAATTATAGGTGCCAAACCAGAGGTTAAAAATAACATAACCTTAGACAAACCGTCAAGTTGTAAAGCAAATTTAATTGTAGGACTAGCAATCCAATTATAACTTAATAAGGTATCATTAGCAGGTGCCAACAACAAAATAAAAAATAAAAAAGCTAGCGCACTAAAAATAAAAGCCACCTTAGATGCCAATTTATTACCAACAAGGTAAGTGCAAATTGCTCCTAAAAAATAGAGTAAAATAAATGTTAGAATTATCATTTTTTAGTTTTATTAGCGAGTAAAGAATAAATAAAATAAAATGGCACAAATACCAAAAACAAATACAAATAGATAGAAAGCTATGTTACCGTTTTGCAATTTTCTTCCTTGGGTAGCAATTGTATTGGTTAATGAAGCTAAGCTAAATATTGTACCCGAAATTGCAGGATCAATATAATTTTTTCCAAGAGTTCCAAAAGCAGAAATAGGTTTTATAATAATAGTTTCGTATAACTCGTCAACTTTATATTTATTATAAACAAATAATTTAAATCCAGAAAGCTGACTATCTTCAACTGGAACCTGCTTTTTAGTCATGTACTTAGAATAAGCTAAGCCAATCCCTAATAACGCACCAACAATAGCTGCTGCCATTAATAAGTAACTTGCAAGATCTAAATGATGAACCTCAACTGGTGTATTAAGTACAGGAACTAAATAGCTATGTAACCAATTACTGTTTCCAGGAAGTGAAATAATTCCGCCAAAGGCTGAAAGAAAAGCCAAAACAATTAATGGAAATGTAATTAATGAAGGACTTTCGTGTAAATGATTTTGTTGATGTTCTGTACCTCTAAATTTTCCATGAAAAGTTAAAAAATACAATCTAAACATATAATAAGCAGTAAGAATTGAAGCCAAAGCAGCTAAAATCCATAAAAATTTATTTTGATGAAAAGCAGCTACTAAAATTTCGTCTTTAGAGAAAAAACCCGATAAAGGCGGAAATCCGCTAATAGCCAGTGTGGCAAGTAAAAATGTAAAATGAGTTGTTTTCATATACTTTTTTAAACCACCCATTTTTCTAATATCTTGTTCTCCACCCATAGCATGAATAACAGAACCCGAACCTAAGAATAAACAAGCTTTAAAAAAAGCATGAGTTATTACATGAAACACAGCTACCTGATAGGCACCTAAGCCCAAAGCTAAAAACATTAATCCTAACTGAGAAACAGTAGAATATGCTAAAACCTTTTTAATGTCGTTTTGTACAGTTGCAATAGTTGCAGCAAATAAAGCTGTAATACCACCAACATAAGCTATCAAGGTACTAACTTGAGGAGTTAACTCATAAATAAAATCTAAACGAGTAATCATAAAAATACCAGCCGTTACCATAGTTGCAGCATGTATTAATGCCGAAACGGGTGTAGGACCTGCCATTGCATCTGGTAACCAAGTATATAATGGTAATTGAGCCGATTTACCTGTTGCAGCAATAAATAAAGCTAAAGCAGCAATTGATAAAATACCAACTTGAGCTAAACCTTCGCCAGACTTAAATATATTAGATAATTCTACAAAGTCAAGTGTATTAAAATAATACCCTAAAATAAAAATTCCAACCAAAAAGCCTAAGTCACCAACTCGGTTCATAATAAATGCTTTTTTAGCAGCATTATTAAAACTTTGATTTTTAAACCAGAATCCGATTAATAGGTAAGAACATAAACCTACACCTTCCCAACCAATAAACATTACTAATAAATTTTTACCTAAAACTAAAACCAACATAAAAAATATGAATAAGTTTAAGTAAGCAAAATATTTACCTTTGTTTTCGTCGTCATGCATATAGCTAATTGAATACATGTGGATTAAAAATCCGATACCTGTAACAAACATCAGCCATAATAAAGAAAGTTGATCCAAGTAAAAATCCATTCCAATAGAAAAACTACTTAAGCTAATCCATTTAAATAATGAAATTACCTTAGCTACACCTCCATTGTTAATTTGTATAAAAAATATTGTAGTAATTACAAAAGATATCAAAACCATAGCTGTGGCTAAATATCCTGAAAAATTACCAGCAATTTTTTTTCCTAAAATTATATTGGATAAAAAGCCAACAAAAGGGGCTAAAACTAGTAATAAAGTTAAAGTCGTATCCATTTATCCTTTTAAATTTTTAAGTTCGTTAATATCAATACTTCTAACGTTTCTAAAAATTGAAACTAAAATTGCCAGTCCAACAGCAACCTCAGCTGCAGCAACAGCCATTGAAAAGAAAACAAAAACTTGTCCAGCTGCATCTTGATGTAAAGTCGAAAAAGCTACTAATGTTAAGTTAACAGCATTTAGCATAATTTCTATTGACATAAACATTACGATGGCATTTTTACGAAGTAATAAACCAAAAACACCAACACAAAACAGTAGTGCCGAAAGATATAAATACGATTCTATACCTATTTGTTGTAATACTGATTCCATATTATTTGGTTTTTAATTGTTCTTTTTTTGAAATTAATACCGCACCAATCATAGCAACAAGTAATAAGACAGAAACAAATTCGAATGGAACTAAATATTCATTCATTAAAACTTGACCCAAAACTTTAATACTTTGAAAATCATCTCCGGTTTGATAATACGTTTCAACCATAGGCTGTGTACGAACTAAGGCCGATAATAAAATTAACCCAAGTAAACAAAAAGCTCCAACCGCTGCAACGATACTTAATGTAGGTTTGTGTTTTTCAACTTGCTCATTTAAGTTCATTAACATAATTGTAAAAAGCATTAAAATCATAATTGCTCCTGAATAAACAATAATATGAACAATTGCTAAAAATTGAGCATTTAATAGTATATAATGACCTGCTAAGGAGAAAAAACAAATCACTAAATATATAGCACTATGAATAGGATTACGGCTTAATAAGGTTAAAAAAGCAGTTCCTAATGTTATAGTTGATAGTATGTAAAAAATAATTTCTACCATAATAATTTTAGCTTTTAATCGCTTGTGTATTTTTAATTGCCATTTCTAACGGCATAACTAACTTATCTTTTCCAAAAATAAAATCTTCGCGATTAGATGCTGATTTTACAAACACTTTAGATTCTGTTAAATAAATAGCATCTTTAGGACATGCCTCTTGACAAAGACCACAAAAAATACAGCGCAGCATATTAATTTCATATATTTCAGCATATTTTTCTTCGCGATACAAATGTTCTTCGCCAATTTTACGTTCAGCTGCTTTCATACTAATCGCTTCAGCAGGACATGATAAAGCACATAATCCGCAAGCTGTACAATTTTCGCGTCCTAATTCATCACGCTTTAGCATATGTTGTCCGCGATAAATTTCGCTAAAAGGTCGGGTTTGTTCCGGATAACTAATTGTTACATTTTTTTTAAATAAATGACGTAACGTAATTAATAGTCCTTGACCAATGGCAACAAGATATAAGCGTTCCCAAAAGTTCATTTTATTATTAACAACCTCTTTTTTTCTACCAGATAAAGAAATACTTTCTAAAGACATAGGCTTAGGGTTTTACACTTAAAATCACTATTCCTGTGATTATAATATTAACAATAGCTAATGGAATTAAAATTTTCCATCCTAAATTCATCAATTGATCGTATCTGAAACGTGGAATAGTCCAACGAACCCACATATAGAAAAATATGAAGAAACAAATCTTAGCAAATAGGACTACTATTCCTATAACATTTGCAATATTAACTCCAACATTATCAGCCATCCATTGCATACCTGGATAATTATAGGCACCAAAATATAATACTGCTAAAATTGCTGATGATATAAACATACTTGCATATTCAGCAAATAAGTAAAAGCCCATTCGCATTGACGAATATTCGGTGTGATATCCACCAATTAATTCTGCCTCACATTCTGCTAAATCAAAAGGTGTTCTATTGGTTTCAGCAAACGAACAAACTAGAAATATTAAAAAACCAACAGGTTGATAAAATACATTCCAATTCATTCCTTGTTGATTGGCAGCAATTTCACGCAAACTT
>Ga0233372_1001125_pt1 | contig 10344 bp, 5 predicted proteins | sample ElkDunMinimDraft_4_FD_191538 | JGI IMG/M metagenome (GOLD analysis project Ga0233372, IMG submission 191538) | Fecal eukaryotic communites from dung pellets of Tule Elk in California, USA - Elk Dung D8 | ecosystem: Host-associated > Mammals > Digestive system > Large intestine > Fecal | place... | reverse complement strand
CCAGATAGAACTTGCCGTTGGCCTCGGTGATGCTCGGGTCGGAATGGAACCCGGCCAGCACCGGATTGCGGAAGCTGCCCTCGGGCACCGGCGCCTCGAATGCCGCGTCGCGGCCGGTGTATTCGAACCAGTCGAAGTAGACGGGCGTGGGCGCGGCGGATGCCGGCGTCTGCGCGAACGCAGCGGGTCCGGCTACGGCGGCCGTGGCCGCCAGGGCGCCGAGCAGGGTCGCCCGAACCGCGCTCCGCAGCGCGCTGCGCCATGCCCCCGCCGGCAGATGCCGCGCGTCGCCGCGCCTGCCGTCATCGTCCGCTGCCGGGCGCGGGTCGGGCACCCGGGAAGCCCGCAGCTGCGAGGCGACATCGGGTTCGCGTCGATCGAGCCCGGCGTCGCCGAAACCGCCGCCGCCCGCGCCGGCGACGCACCTCCGGATCACCAGCTCGGGGCCGGGACAGGCGACGATGACGCGTGCCTCGACGGGCTCACGATCTCGATTCGGGCTGTGTGCGCTTGGGTCGGTGGCTGTGGGCATGTCGGCTTCCTCTGCTTGACGGTGCGGTTGCGATCGGATGGAGCGGGACGCGCAGGCGGAGACGGCAACCTGGAACGCCAGCGCGGACGACCTCAGTGGATGTCGATCTCGAACGGTCCCGCCGGCAGGTCGGCCGCGTCGAACAGATTCACCAGCGGCGCGTCTGCCCAGACATGGCGCACGCGTACCGGCGCCGTTCCCGGCTCGACGTGCAGGCGTACCCGGTTGCCGTCGATGACCGCATCGGCGAAACGGCAGCTGCCGGGCGCCGCGCCGCACAGCTCGAAGCCGACCGGCCCGGCGGCGCCGTGTGCGGACAGATGCCCCTCGACGTCGGCGAAGTCCACCACCACGTCGCCCCCCACACGGCGTGCGTCCCGCGGCACAGGACCGGACGGCGCGATCCGCTCGCCGTAGACGGCATGGCGGGCGGCGCGCGCAAGGCGGCGCCCCAGAGCCTGCTTGTTCGGCGGATGGATGTCGTAGCGATCGCCGATATCGATCGCCACCGCCAGCGCGCTGTGCGGTTCGTTGGCGACTGCGCGCTGCGCCTCGCGCAGTGCGGCCCAGTCGCTGTTGCCGGGCGCGCTGGCAGGCGTGCCGTAGTTGGCCAGCTGCACGAGGAGGAACGGCAGGGCGGAATCGCCGAACCGGCTGCGCCAGTCGTCGCGCATGCCGCGCAGCAACCCGGCGTAGGCATCGGCCTCGAAGGTATTGGATTCGCCCTGGTACCAGAGCATGCCGCGCAGGCGCATTCCTGCCAGCGGCGCGATCATGCCGTTGTACAGCGTCGACAGGCCGGCCGCGGATTGCCAGGGCGCGCGCGGGGGTGAGCCCACCGTCTCGGGCACCACGCGATAACGCCAGCCGCCATCGAGCGGCACCGTGCTGCCATCGGCCAGTTTCAGGAAATGCGCGGATTCCGGTCCGGCCAGTCCGCCGTCGCGATAGGTGTCCAGCACGTTGACGACAACGTGGTTGTCGCCCGCGCGCAGAAGACCTGGCGGCAGCGCATAGGCGCGCGGCATTCCTGCCCCGTAGGTGCTGCCCACGGCACGGCCGTTGACCCAGGTGGTATCCATCTCGTCGGCGGGGCCGAGCACCAGGGTCGCCTGTTGCGCGGCCTGGGCCGCGGTCAGCCGAACGTTGGTCCGGTACCAGAGCATGCCGTCGAACGCAGCGAGCTCCGGGATACCCCAGTGCTCCCACGCGCCGAGCCCGGGCGGCGCGGCGCGCCACTCGCCGCCATCGGCCTCACCCGCCCATGGCCGGTCATCGGCAGCGATGCCGGGCCGCTGCTGCCACCAGTCGGCCCAGATGCTGCCCCAGCGCTCGAGTGCATCGGCCGGCTCGGTCGCGTAGAGCGCCAGCACGTCGAGTTGGTCGTCGTAGGCGCCTGCGGCGCGCAGCGCATCCGCGCTCGTCCATGCCTGGATGCGCGAACCGCCCCAGGACGCATTGACCAGGCCCATCGGCACGTCGACGGTCTTCTGCAGTTCGCGGGCGAAATACCAGCAGGCGGCGGAGAACTCACGGATCGATTCCGGATCCACTGTCTGCCAGCGCGTGTCGTCACCGAATGTCGACTGCGGCGCGGGGCTGGAGGACTGCGGAACGGTCAACAGACGGATGGTTTCGCTGGCCGCGCCTGCGATCTCGGACCGCGCATCCAGCGATCGCCACACCTGCAGTTCCATGTTCGACTGCCCGGAGCACAGCCAGACATCGCCCACGAGCAGATCGTCGACGGTCCGCGATGCCTCGCCCGTACGCGCGGTCAGGGTGTAGGGCCCGCCGGCCGGCAGCGCCGGCAGCTCGACCGACCAGCGCCCGTCCGCGTCCGCCTGCGCGCTGCGCCGGTGCTGCGCCAGTGCGACCTGCACCGTCGCGCCAGGCGACGCCTCACCCCATATCCGGATCGGCTGGTCGCGCTGGAGCACGGCGTGGTCCTGGAACAGCGGATGCAGCAGCGTGGCAGCAGTGTCGTCGGCCATTGCCGACGCCAGTGGCGCAAGCGCGAGCATCAGCGCTGCCAGTCCCCTTCCCTTCCACGGTCGTTCGCTCACTTCGTGTCCCCCGGCGCATGCGGAAATTCCAGCGTCTTGTAGTGTTCGAGCGCATGCGGCGGCGGCGCGGCGCCCGCGGGCAGCGGCAGCCCGGAGATCGATTGGAAGTACGCGAGGCTGGCATCGCGCCACCACTGCGCCTCGTCCTGCTGGATCGCGAGGAACGCCGCGACCTGCGCATGGCGCCCGGCATCGATGCGGCCGTCGAGACCGGACCAGGCGGCGCGCATGTCGCGCACGGCATCCACCCCGCGGTCGTAGCGAAACACCAGCTCGTCCCACAGCCTGCGCCCACTGCGCATCGGGTGGTCCCAGGGCACGTGGTGGAACCACAACAGCAACTCTTCCGGCGTCTGCGCGACATCGTCGAAGACGCCAGCCACCGGAGCCGCGTACTGCGAGACCGCAGCGCTGCCGCGGCGCGTGCGGTCGAAGCCGATGCCGTCGCGGTCCGCCCGGTGGAAATACACCGAAGTCCAGTCCGCGCGCGGCCCGCCTTCCACCCACGGGCCCGGGCCGTAGTGGTGGCCGCGTCCCATCAGGTGATGCAGGCCGAGCGCACCGGTGTAGTCCACCACCGCCTCGCGCGAGGCCATCATCATGTCGACCACCGGTTCGACCACGGCGGCGTCGTTCGAGAATGTCATCCGTGTCCACTCGACCGCGATGTCGCGCGACGACAGCTGCGGATTCCATGCAAGCCGGCCGAACGCATACCAGTTGGCCTGGTCGAAATGCGAGCCGCTCCAGTTGCGGTCGCTGCCGATGTTGGCGACGCCGGCGATCCCCGTGAGCGCATGGCCATGCAGTGAGCCGTCGATCACCCGCGCGACGCTGGAGCCCGGGCCCTGCACGTGGGTGTCGGCGCGCAGCACCTCCTCGTAAAGCGGGCCGGTGTAGGCGAGATGCGTGGAGAAACCCAGATACTCCTTGGTGATCTGGAACTCCATCATCAGTGGTGTCCGCGGCATCGCGCCGAACAACGGATGGAAGGGCTCGCGCGGCTGGAAGTCGATCGGGCCGTTCTTGACCTGGACCAGCACGTTGTCGCGGAAGCGCCCGTCGAGCGGCACGAATTCGTTGTAGGCCTGCTTGGCGCGGTCGACGGGCTCCTCGTCGGAGTAGACGAAGGCACGCCACATCACGATTCCACCATGGGGTGCAAGCGCATCGGCCAGCATGTTGGCGCCATCGGCGTGGCTGCGGCCGTAGTCCTGCGGGCCGGGCTGACCCTCGGAATTGGCCTTGACCAGGAAGCCGCCGAAGTCGGGGATCGCCTTGTAGATCTCATCCGTCTTCGCGCGCCACCAGGCCCGGACCGCGGGATCGACGGGATCGGCCGTGGCGAGACCGCCGATCTGCATCGGCGCACTGAAGCGCGCGCTCAGGTAGACCTTCATGCCGTAGGGGCGCAGCACGCCGGCGATCGCCGCGACCTTCTCCAGGTACATCGGCGTCAGCACGTCGGCATTCGCATTGACGTTGTTGAGCACGGCGCCGTTGATGCCGATGGAGGCATTGGCCCGCGCATAGTCGGTATAGCGCGGGTCCAGCCAGCCCGGCAGGCGATGCCAGTCCCAGATCGACTGTCCCGAATAGCCGCGTTCGACGTAGCGGTCCAGGTCGTCCCAATGGTTGAGTACCCGCACCTGCAGGCGCGGCGCCTCGCGGATGTCGAGGTCGGCGAGCGGCTGGCCGGTCTGCAGCAGGCGCAGCAGATGGAAGGCGCCATAGAGCACGCCGATATCGTCGTTGGCCGCCACCACCGTCGTCGAATGGCCATCGACGATGGCGCTGCGGATCCGGTAACCCTCGCGCCCAAGCCCTTCCAGGTCGAGCCCCAGGCGTGCGATCTGCGGCGAAGACGCCGGCGTGCCGACAAGCAGCGCGGCATCCTCGGTTACCGCACCGGCGCCGACCGGTGCGACTCCGGACAACGCCTGCAGACCGCGCAGCAGCTCACGTCGCGTCGACGCCTGTACCGGCGATTCCGATCCGGCCACGAGCTGCGCGATGTCCGGGCCGCGCGAATCCGGATCGGCCGCGACTGCCGGCGCATAGCGCAGCCACAGGTCGTAGCCGTCCTCGGCGTGCAGCGCAGGCATCGCGGCCAGCAGTACGCACCAGCACACCAGCGCGGCCAGCGCCCGCGTGGTGCGCGGCGGACCTGGATCGCGGCCCGCAGGGGTTAGCGTTAACATCCACGGCATATGGACCCCTCCCCGGGAACCGGCTTTCATGCAATGGGCCCGCCCTGCGCCAAGGCCGGCCCGTCGCCTGGCAAGTGAAGGAACGAACGTTGGAGAAACCCAGGAAATCGGTCCGCCGCAAGACACGCGGCGTGACCATCGCGGAAGTGGCAGCACACGCCGGCGTGTCGCCGATGACGATCTCGCGGGTGATCAACGGCCAGGGCAAAGTCCGCGAGAGCACGCGCGAACGCGTGCTCAGCGCAGTGCGCGAACTCCACTACACGCCCAATCTGGCGGCCAGCTCGCTGGCTGCCGCGCAGCACACGCGCATCGCGCTGGTCTATACCAACCCCAGCGGCGCCTATCTGCGCGAGCTCCTGGTCGGCCTGCTGCGCGTGGCTTCGGGCACCGCGATACAGCTGATCATCGACTACTGGGACGAACTCGACGCCAACGCCGAGCGCAAGGCCGCACGGGCCCTGGCCAAGCGGGTCGACGGCATCATCCTGCCCCCGCCCTTGTGCGAATCGAAGGCGGCGGTCAACGAATTCGTGCGCGCCGGCGTACCCGTGGTCGCGATCGCTTCGGGCCACTTCAGCGACGACATCTCCTGCGTTCGGGTCGACGAATTCCGCGCGGCCAAGGAGATCACCGAACACCTGATCCAGCACGGACACACTCGCATCGCCTGCATCAAAGGCGGCACGTATCTCAGTGCCACCGCCCGCCGCTACGAGGGCTTCAAGGCAGCGCTCGACGAGGCCGGAATCGAGCTGGAGCCGGCGCTGGTGCAACAGGGCGACTACACCTACCGCTCGGGCCTCGCCGCGACCGAGACGCTGCTGGCGCTGCGCAAGCCGCCCACGGCGATCCTGGCCGGCAACGACGACATGGCCGCCGCCGCGATTTCGGTCGCCCACCGCAGGGGCCTGGACGTGCCGCGCGACCTGTCGGTGGTGGGCTTCGACGACAGCTCGGCGGCGACCACCGTCTGGCCGGAACTGACCACGATCAGCCAGCCGATCGCCGCGATGGCCAACACCGCGATCGACGTCCTGGTGCGCGGCATCCGCCGCAACGACAGCACCACCCGCGTGCTCAGCGACCACGTGATCGCGCACCGGTTGATCGTGCGCGATTCGGTGGCGCGCCCGCGGCAGAAATAGGCGGCAGCATGACAACGGGGCCGCTGCGCGTCCGGATGGTGATCCGGAGTCTGCGCAGGCGGCCCGAGACGTCATGCTGCCCTGCCCTCAGCGCAGCAGGTACTGGTTGAGCAGGTTCTCGTAGGCTTCCTGGCGGCCGCTGCGCTGCTGCGGCTCGCCGGCCTTCGAGGCGATGCCGTACAGATCGGTCAGCGACAGGCGGCCGGCTTCGAAGGCCTGGCCGTCGCCGGAATCGAAGCTCGCGTAGCGCTCCTTGCGCCACTGCTCCCACGGCGAATCCTCGAGCAGTGCGTGCGCCACTTCCAGACCCCGCGCGAACGCATCCATGCCGCCGATGTGGGCAATGAACAGGTCCTCCATGTCGGTGGATTCGCGCCGCGGCTTGGCATCGAAGTTGAGGCCACCCTCGATGCCGCCCTGGCGCAGCACCACCAGCATCGCGCCGACGGTGTCGTAGAGATCGGTCGGGAACTGGTCGGTATCCCAGCCGTTCTGCGCATTGCCGCGGTTGGCATCGATGCTGCCGAGCAGGCCGTGATCGCTGGCCACCTGCAGGTCGTGCTCGAACGTATGGCCCGACAGCGTCGCGTGGTTCGCTTCGATGTTGAGCTTGAAGTCCTTCTCGAGGCCGTGCTCCTTGAGGAAGCCGGCGACGGTCGCGCTGTCGAAATCGTACTGGTGCTTCATCGGCTCCATCGGCTTGGGCTCGATGAGGAAGTTGCCCTTGAGGCCGATGCTGCGTCCGTAGTCGCGCGCCATGGTCAGGAAGCGGGCGAAATGCTGCAGCTCACGCTTCATGTCGGTGTTGTGCAGGCTGGCGTAGCCCTCGCGGCCACCCCAGAACACATAGTGCTCGCCGCCCAGCTCGACCGTCGCCTCGAGCGCCGCCTTGACCTGCACGGCAGCGCGCGCGACCACTGCGAAATCGGGATTGGTCGAGGCACCGTTCATGTAGCGCGGGTGCGAGAACAGATTGGCCGTGCCCCACAGCAGCTGCATGCCGGTGGCCTGCTGCCGCTCCTTGGCAAGCGCGACCATGTGCTTGAGATTCTTCTCGTACTCGCCGATGTCTTCGGAATCCGGCGACAGGTCGACATCGTGGAAGCACCAGTACGGCACGCCGAGCTTGGTGAAGAATTCGAACGCGGCGTCGACCTTGGCCTCCGCGGCGGCGAGCGGCGTGCCGCCCTCCCAGGGGAAACGCCGCGTGCCGGGACCGAAGGGATCCTGGCCGGCATTGGAGAACGTGTGCCAATAGCAGACGGCGAACCGCAGGTGTTCGGCCATCGTCTTGCCGCCGATGCGGCGGTTCGCCTCGTAGACCTTGAAGGCGAGCGGATTGTCGGAGTCGCGACCTTCGAAGGGGATGGTGCCGACGCCGGGGAAGTACTCGCGGTCACCGATGAAATGCTGTGCGCTCATGTGGGGGTCTCGTGTGGTGCGTGGAAAGAGTGATGAAGCCGGGCGCGTGCTCGCGCGCCTCGAGGATGGGGATCGTCGGCTTGCGATGGGCCGTCGTCATTGCAGTGGGGCGGGCGGCGGCTCGGCGTACAGCGGACGGACCGCATCGAGGTGTCGCAGGAAGCGCTGATAGGCCGGTCGATAGGCGCGGACGCGTTCGGGATCGGGCGAACAGCCCAGCGCCGGATCGACCGCGACATGCTCGGCAGCGAGTGCGGCCAGCGTGGTCGCCTCGCCGCGACTGCGCGACAGTGACCAAAGCGCCTGCAACGCCGCACCGAACGCTGCGCTCTCGGCCTGGGCGGGCACGTCGACAGGACAGTCGAACACGTCCGCCACCATCTGCCGCCATGCCGCGCTGTTGGCGCCGCCGCCAGTGAGCGCGATGCGATCGAAACGCATACCCGCGGCGGCGAAGGCGTCGTAGCCGTAGCGCAGGCTGTAGGTCGCGCCTTCCATCGCCGCACGGTAGATCTGCGCCTCGCGCATGTTGTGCGGGGCCAGGCCCGCCAGCACGCCCTTCCCCAGCGGCAGGTCCGGCGTGCGTTCGCCGTTGAGGAACGGCAGGAAGGTGAGGCCGTCGGCGCCCGGCTGCGTCGCGTCGATACGGGCATCGCCGTCGCGGGTACTGAAGCCGAACATCTTCGCGACCTGCTCGGTGACGACGGTGCAGTTCATCGTGCAGATCAGCGGCAGCCAGCCGCCGCTCGAGGAACAGAACGCAGCCCAGGCGCCGCCGGCGTCGACGATCGGCTGGTCGGCATACGCGAACAGCGTGCCCGACGTCCCCAGGCTCATCGTCAGCCGGCCTTCGCTCACGCAGCCGGTGCCGATCGCGGCCATCATGTTGTCGCCGCCGCCGGCGGACACGCGCACCTCCGGCGACAGGCCGAGTTCGGTGGCGATGCCGGGCAGGATCGCGAACGACGCATCCGCATCGACCAGGGGCGGCAGGCAGCCGCCGAGGTCGCGCCCCGCATCGGTCGCCGCCAGCAGCTCCGGCGACCACTGCCGTGTGCGCACGTCGAGCCAGCCGGTGCCCGACGCATCGCCGTGCTCGCAGTAGCGCTCGCCGGTGAGGACGAAATTCAGATAGTCGTGCGGCAGCAGGATCGTCGCGAGCCTGGCGTAGACCTCCGGCCGGTGTTCGCGCGTCCAGGGCAGCTTGGATGCGGTGTAGCCGGCCAGGATCGGATTGCCCGCCAGTTCGATGCAGCGCGTGGGCCCACCTACCGCGTCCATGATCGGGCCGCACTGGGCGCTCGTGCTGGTGTCGCACCACAGCTTGGCCGGCCCGAGCACCTGCCCCGCCTCATCGACCGGCACGAAACCATGCTGCTGCCCGGACACACCGAGCGCAGCGATGCGATGACGCAGGCCGACGTCGATCGCCGCGAAGCAGGCGCGCATCGCATCGACCCAGGCGGCAGGGTCCTGTTCCCGGCTGCCATCCTCGCCACTCGTCAGCTCCAGTGGCGCGCTTGCGCTCGCCAGGACCTCACGCGCGTCCGCGTCGTACACCACCAGCTTGACGCTCTGGGTCCCCGCGTCGATGCCCGCGACGACCGTCACCGGTGCGCTCCCGGACAAGAAGTGTTAGCGCTAACACTCCGGGGACTAAAAAAAAGGAGACGCGGTTCAACGGAAGCAGACATGGGGCGGCGCAGGAATTCGGGGTGTCCGCACTCTAGCAGCTGCATCTGAAAGTGCTTGCTGCGCTGCAAAATCCGGGCGGTCGCATGCGGGCCCGCCTTCATCAGGACGCCGCCGCTCGACTGCGCGCGTGGAGCGCCCGCCACCGCATCGTCCGCCAGTAGCGGCCACTGCGCGTTCGACTCCGACCGCTGCGCGGGACGGCCACGTTCCGGATGCCGCAGGAGACCCGGACCGGTGCCGCTAGCCGAGCGGACCGGGGCGCGCCTCGCCACTTGACGCGGCGCATCTCGCGCCTCTCCGCCCCGCTGTCCACAGACGGTGTGGATGGTCCGATGACAAAGGTGTGGATAAGCCTCGCGAAGCCGCCTGCGACGTGGCGCGCGATTGGCTGGTCAAAAAATAGCCACCACAGCGAACGCCACCGCAATGCCCGCTTGACCCGCGCACCTCGATGTGGATCCGGGGCGAACGACAAGCACCCATCGGGTCAGGTGAGCGGACCGGAGCGCGGTGATAGCAGGTGTCGGTCCCGAGCGACCGCTCCCGCCCGCGCCGCGTGCTGCGTCGGCCGACGGGCAAGCCGTGGATGCATGCGGAGCTTGCGCAGACTCCGGATGCTCCGCCGTCAGGCCCGCAGCGTGGCGCCGCCGTCCACGTAGAGATCGCTCATCGCGATATGCCCGGCCTGTTCCGACAGAAGGAACATCACCGCATGCGCGATGTCCTCCGGCTCGGCGAGCTTGCCCAGCGGGATGCCGCTCTTGAACGTCTCCAGCGTGCCGGCGATGGTGCGTGCCTCGCCGCCGGCGTCGGTCCACATGCCGGTCTGCATCGGCGTGCGCGTCGAGCCCGGCGCGACGATGTTGCAGCGGATGCCGAGCGGCGCGAGTTCCAGGCCGAGGCAGCGGACGAACATCGTCGTGGCGGCCTTGGATGCCGCGTAGGCGGCCATGTTCTGCCGCGGGATGCCGGCGGCGTTGGAACTGACGGTGACCATCGCGCCACGACGGCGGCTCGCCATGACCCTGGCCAGCGCCTGGGAGACGTGGAATACGCCGTCGGTGTTCACGGCGAAGGTGCGGCGCCATTCGTCGGCGGTGAGGTCGAGAACCGACGCTGTCGACAGGACGCCGGCGATATTGACCGCGAGATCGATGGGGCCGAGATCGGCTTCGATCCGCGCGACGAGCGCGTCGACGGCGTCGGCATCGGTGACATCGAGCGGATACGGATGAAAGCCCGCAACACCCGCCCCCGCCCCCGGCCCCGCC
>Ga0233372_1001123_pt1 | contig 10379 bp, 11 predicted proteins | sample ElkDunMinimDraft_4_FD_191538 | JGI IMG/M metagenome (GOLD analysis project Ga0233372, IMG submission 191538) | Fecal eukaryotic communites from dung pellets of Tule Elk in California, USA - Elk Dung D8 | ecosystem: Host-associated > Mammals > Digestive system > Large intestine > Fecal | place... | reverse complement strand
AAATCTGCAGGTTGTTTCTGACTTACCAATAACTTCATTCTAAAAGTAAATCCTAAATAAAGATTTTTGGCAACCTCTGCTTTTACTCCTGCAACAAACTCTAACCAATGTGCACTTAATCCAGTTGATTCTGAATTTGGATAAAAAGTTTGTGTCGGAAAATAAGAACTACTTTCATAAATATTATACGAATTTAAAGTCTGTGACATTGAAGAGAAACCATATCTACCTCCAACAAAAATCATATTGTTCATATCCAGCCAGTTTTCGTAAACATTATAATCAACACCAAGTCGTACAAACATTCCTTTAGTTGTAAACGTTAATTGATCTTCGTCAGAAAACTTATTGTCCATACCAAAATCAGCCGCTAAATATAATTTCTTTTTTAAACGATAATCTCCGTTGATTTCAAAACCGGTATAATTTTTATCCCAAATATTTCTTGAAGCATTAATCAGATCGGTACCAATTCTTAAACCATATTTATCTAAATATTTTGGTTTAGTTATCGAATCTTGTGCTTGAGTTGTACAACCAAACAATAATATAATTAGACTAATAGTATATTTTAGCATGCGGATTTTCTTCATTAATAATGTTATTGGTTAATGGCGAAAAATTGGTAATCCAATTTCCACTCGCTCCTTGATTTAAAGACGTAGTTAAATCCGTAAATACAGACTTATAGCCACAAGCTTTAGAAACATATTCAGCTTTTGGAGTATAATTAAATCTTAATTGATCTACTTCAGAAATTGTATCATTGTTAACAATCTGGGTTAGTTTTAAATTCCAAATAGTTTGATTTGAAGCTATATTTAAAGGCAACTGAATTTCTGATTTATTAAAAAATTCAATAACCTTAATAGTATCTGTCGGAATTTCTGGTATTACAAAACATTCAATCTTATAAAAAGGCTTTAGATTAGCGCTATTAGCTCTGTCATAAAACTCAATTCGAACATTTGGAGTTGCCACTTGACCATCGCAAATATCATCTTTTTCACATGAAAAAAAAGATGCAATACCTACAAATGCAAACAGATATGTTTTTTTAAAATTTATCATTAGATGTAATCAATTAATACTTCAAAAATACAAAGATATTTCATAAAAAAAGCAATGCTAAAAAACATTGCTTTAAATATTTATTTAAGTTCTAACAGAACCACATTTTCAACGTGATGCGTTTGCGGGAACATATCAACAGGTCTTACGCGAACCACTTTGTAAAGCTCGTCCATCAAAGCTAAATCACGTGCTTGAGTTGCCGAATTACAACTTACGTAAACTACACGTTTTGGTGCAATTTTTAAGATTTGTTCAACCACATCTTTGTGCATTCCATCTCGTGGTGGATCTGTAATAATCACATCTGGATGTCCGTGTTGTGCAATAAATTCGTCATTGAAAACGTTTTTCATATCTCCAACAAAGAATTCACAGTTTGTAATATTATTACGTTCTGCATTTACTTTAGCATCAGCAATTGCTTCTGGTACAGCTTCTACACCAACTACTTTTTTCGCTTTTTTAGAAACGAATTGAGCAATGGTTCCCGTTCCTGTATATAAATCGTAAACCAATTCTTCACCTGTTAATCCAGCAAAATCTCTTGTAATTGCATACAATTCATAAGCTTGTTCTGAATTTGTTTGATAGAACGATTTGGCATTGATACTGAATTTTAAACCTTCCATTTCTTCTAAAATGTAATCTCTACCTTTGTAAAGTTTTACATCTTGATCGTAAATGGTATCGTTTGCTTTTCCGTTGATTACATATTGTAATGATGTAATTTCAGGAAAACGCTCCATTAAGAAATCTAATAACAATTCGCGTTGTTTTTTATCTTCTTTAAAGAACTGAATCAAAACCATGATTTCTCCCGTAGAAGCTGTTCTGATCATTAAAGTTCTTAAGAATCCTGAAGCTTCACGCGGATTGTAAAATTCCATATTATTTGCATTCGCAAAAGCTCTGATTTCGTTTCGAATTGCATTCGATGGATCTTGTTGTAAATGACATTTTTTGATGTCAAGAATTTTATCCCACATTTTTGGAATATGGAAACCTAAAGCATTTTCGCGCACTAATTCTGCATCAGATTTTACTTCTTCTTCTGTTAACCAACGTGCGTTAGAGAACGAAAATTCCATTTTATTACGATAAAAAAACTGCTCTTTTGATCCTAAAATAGGTTCAAATTCTGGAAGTTCAATTTTTCCGATTCGTTTTAAGTTGTTATAAACCTCTTGATGTTTGTAAAACAATTGTCTATCATAAGACATGTTTTGCCATTTACATCCACCACAAGCTCCAAAATGTTCGCAAACTGGATCTACACGATGTTCAGAAAATTTATGAATAACGGTTGCTTTTCCTTCATAGTAAGCTTTACGTTTTTTAGTAGTTTGTACATCAACTACATCTCCAGGAACCACATTGGGTAAAAAAATGATTTTTCCGTCTGGAGCTTTCGCAACCGAAACGCCTTTTGCACCTGCATCAAGGACTTCTACGTTTTCGAATACGATTCTATCTGTTTTTTTTCTTGCCATGGTGCAAAAATAATAATTGTTTTGCTATTATAATGAGTTTCTCTAATTTAGAATGTTTTCATATAATTTTTTTTATTTCTAGAAAGAATTTGATTAAATTCGTAAATGGATGATTTCTCTCCGTTTTTTAAGAAGGAATTAAAAGAAATAAAATTTTAAATCATCAAAAATGTCAAATTCACAATTAACATCAACAGCATTAATCGAATTAGAAGAAAAATATGGCGCTCATAATTACCATCCGTTGCCTGTAGTTTTATCTAAAGGAGAAGGAGTTTATGTTTGGGATGTTGAAGGAAAAAAATATTACGATTTTTTATCGGCTTATTCTGCAGTAAATCAAGGACATTGTCATCCAAAATTAGTTGAGGCAATTTCTAAACAGGCATCAACTTTAGCTTTAACTTCTCGTGCTTTTTACAATGATAAATTAGGTGTTTACGAGAAAAAAATTACAGAACTTTTTGGTTTTGATAAAGTATTACCTATGAATTCGGGTGCCGAAGCTGTTGAAACGGCTTTGAAATTAACTCGTAAATGGGCGTACGAAGTAAAAGGTGTTCCTGAAAACGAAGCGGTTATTGTGGTATGTGAAAATAATTTCCACGGACGTACAACTACGATTATTTCTTTTTCTAATGATCCAGATGCTAGAAAAAGTTACGGACCATTTACCGACGGATTTGTTCGTATTCCGTACGATAATTTACAAGCTTTAGAAGAAGTTTTAACAAATAAAAACGTTGCTGGTTTCTTGGTTGAACCGATTCAAGGCGAAGCTGGAGTTTATGTTCCTTCTGAAGGATATTTAGCAAAGGCAAAAGAACTTTGTAAAGCTTACAATGTTTTGTTTATTGCTGATGAAGTACAAACTGGAATTGCAAGAACAGGTAAAATGTTAGCTGTAAATCATGAAAATGTTCAACCTGATGTTTTAATTTTAGGAAAAGCTCTTTCTGGCGGAATGTATCCAATTTCTGCTGTTTTAGCTAACGACGAAATTATGAACGTTATTAAACCAGGGCAACACGGATCTACTTTTGGTGGAAATCCGATTGCGGCAGCTGTTGCAATGGCAGCTTTAGATATTGTTTTAGATGAAAAATTAGCTGAAAATGCTGAAGTTTTAGGTCAAATTTTCCGATTTGAATTGAATAAATACATTCAAAAATCAAACATTTGTACTTTGGTTCGTGGTAAAGGTTTACTAAACGCAATTATTATTAACGACACTGAAGATAGTGATACCGCTTGGAAAATCTGTTTAAAATTACGTGATAACGGTTTACTTGCAAAACCAACGCATGGTAATATCATTCGTTTTGCTCCACCATTAGTCATGACAGAAGAACAATTATTAGAATGTGTATCTATAATTACTAAAACTCTAACTGAATTCGAAAAATAAAAACTTATGAATACTGAATTTAAAACCAATAATCAAAACATTGAAATCACACAAGTAACAAAAATGATTTTTTTAGAAACTGCAAAATGGGCTAAATTTTTAGCTATTTTAGGTTTTGTTGGAATTGGTATTTTGGTAATTGCAGGATTTTTTATGGGAGCGTTAATGTCTTCGCTTGATCAAATGAATGATTATCGTGCTTCAACTAATCCTTTCGGAATGATTGGTGGAGCTTTTTTTGTTATTTTATATACATTAATGGCTTTGGTTTATTATTTCCCAATTAAATACTTGTATGATTTTTCTACGAAAGTGAAAAAAGCTTTTGAAATTCAAGACCAATTGTTGTTTAATGAAGCTATTTTAAAATTGAAATCTCATTATAAATATATTGGAATTTTAATGTTTATAGTATTTTCATTGTATATTTTAATGATGGTTTTTACACTGATTGGAACAATTGCGGTAGCAGCTTTAAGTTAAAATAATAATAAAGATTTAAATTTAACACTTCAAAAAAAATTGGAGTGTTTTTTTTGAAATTAAATACATAAAATTATGATTTTGAATCACTGATTAATTTCATTAAATTTGAACATATTTTTTATAAATTGGGTTGGTTTAAAGACTTTTTTTATAATATTGAATTTAAAACATGAAAGATAAAGCAATAAATAAAATAGAAAATACAACTAAAATTCATCCACGTGTAGGCATTACTTTTAGTGCTTTTGATTTGTTACATGCAGGTCATATTAAAATGTTAGAAGAAGCAAAACGTCAATGCGATTATTTGATTTGCGGTTTACAGACAGATCCAACTTTAGATCGTCCTGAAAAAAACAAACCTACACAAACTGTTGTTGAACGTTATATTCAACTAAAAGGATGCAAATTTGTTGACGAAATTGTTCCGTATGCAACCGAGCAAGATTTAGAAGATATATTACGTTCGTTTAAAATTGATGTTCGCATTCTAGGTGACGAATATAAAGACAAAAATTTTACAGGCAGAACTTACTGTGAACAAAAAGGTATCGCCTTTTATTTCAATACAAGAGATCATCGTTTTTCAAGCAGTAACTTACGAAAAGAAGTTGCTGTTTTAGAATTAAAAAAGAAAAAGTAATGAAAACTCAATATAAAAAAACTAGATTCAAAAAGAACCTAGTTTTTTTATGTCTATTTTGTAATTCGAGCTAAATAATCGAAATTTTCTCCTTCAAAAATTAATTCACAAGTTAAATCATTGGCAATACAAGCATTTTGTAAGGTGTTGTAATCTAAATACAACCAATCGAATGGTTCTTCATTTTCACCTTTATATGACAAATTAAAAACCAATTCTCCATAATAATCAGCGTGCATCGGAATCCATTTACCACCATCTTCATCTTCATCAAACATATAAATCAAATCAGAGCTGTCGATTAAAATCTGACCACCATCGTTTAACAAACTTTTTAAATGATTTAAATATTGAGCAACTTTCTTTAATTTTCCGAAAATTCCTGTTCCGTTCATTAATAATAAAATCGTATCAAATTTTTGACTATTCAATTCTAAAACATCTTGAACAACTGCATTTTCTAATCCGCGTAATTGACAAGTTTTAATGGCATTTTCAGAAATATCGATAGGTAGAACCTCAAAACCTTTATCTTTCAAATATAAAGCGTGGCTTCCGGCTCCGCAACCAACATCCAAAATTTTACCTTTTGCTAATTTCAAAGCTTGTTTTTCGAGTTTTGGCATTTCGTTAAAATCACGAAACATATAAGCAATGGCCATTTCATCTGTTTCAGATATGGTTGTTTCTGTAATTACATTTTCGGGATTGTTATTGGTTTGAAAATCTAAAATAGCTTTACCTAAAAGGTCTTTCATTATAAGTTGATTTAAATCTTTTATTATTAATTTTGCTGCTCGAGAAAGTTACTATGGAAAAATTTTTAAAAAACTTACCTAAGCTTGCCAAAGATACGCATAATGAAAATAAAAAGTATTTTGATAAGCTAAAAAAGAAAACACCAAAAAATTTAGATGTTCAGATGCAAGAAATTCATGATCGTGTTTTTAAAAAAACAGATTGTTTATCTTGTGCAAATTGTTGTAAAACAACAGGGCCGTTATTTACTTTGGCTGATATCGAACGTATTTCCAAGTTTTTGAGAATGAAACCACAACCTTTCATCGATCAATATTTGCGTATTGATGAAGATAAAGATTATGTGTTGCAAAGCGTTCCTTGTACTTTTTTAGATAACGAAAATTATTGCATGATTTACGATGTCCGTCCAAAAGCTTGCAGAGAATTTCCGCATACAGATAGAAAGAAATTTCAACAAATAACAAACTTAACATTGAAAAACGTTGAGATTTGCCCAGCAGCTTATCAGGTTGTAGAAGAAATGAAAAAGAAAATGCCTTTGTAAACAAAGGCATTTTTTTATACAAATAATTGATCGTTTTCTATGTAGTTTTTAAGAAAAGTTTCAATTTCATTTTCGGTAGTAATCTTATCCTTAATGTAATAAACCAAGTCTAAAATCCAATTTTTAATTTTATCAAATAAATCGACAACATGTCCAAACAAACGAACAAACCATTCGTAAATAAACTGACAACGATCTATAATTCTGATGATGATATCTGTGTAATCCATAACATTTTTGATTTGAATCAAATATAAGAATTTGTATCTTATTTTTTACATTTTTATAGTAAAAGTATCGTTAATTTTTATCGGCATAAATTAAATATTTCGCTCTTTTTTCTTTAAAATCTTCAATTCCACTAATCCAAGTATCTTTTATTTGCTTTTCGGTCAATCCTTGTTTAATTTGACTTTCTAATTTTTTATTTCCAGCCAAATTAGTAAAAAATGAATTAAAAAATTCTTCTTTTTTAGCAGAAGTCAAATAAGCATTCAATAACCATTTTAACTGAATTCCTTCTACTCTATTTATTTGAGACAAATCTTCACCATAACATTTAACACCGTTATGCATTGGATCTTTTGCACCATCATTGGGTTGAGGTTTAAAACTAAAGCCAATTTTATTCATAAACGGAGATCCATAAATCTGAAATTGTTTTTCTGTTCCACGTCCAACACTCACATTTGTTCCTTCGAAAAAACACAAGCTCGGATACAAGTTTATCGCTTGGTCGTTTGGTAAGTTTGGAGATGGTTTTACTGCTAAACTATACAACATACTTTTGTTATAATTTGTACAAGGAATAACTTGTAATTTACACTGAACACCATTATCAAGCCATTTTTCACCATTTATCATTTGCGCATATTCGCCAATTGTCATTCCATGTAAAACAGGAATAGGATGCATGCCTACAAAACTTTTAAATTGCATGTCTAAAACTGGTCCGTCAACAGTTGCACCATTCGGATTTGGTCTGTCTAATACAATAACTTCAATATTATTTTCGGCGCAAGCTTCCATTAAATAATGTAATGACGAAATATACGTGTAAAAACGCGTACCTACATCTTGAAGATCAAAAAACATTACATCAATATTTTTCAATTGCTCATTCGTAGGTTTTTTATTCTTTCCGTATAACGATATAATCGGAATTCTAGTTTTAGAATCCTTACCATCTTTTATCAATTCACCTGCATCGGCAGTACCTCGAAAACCGTGTTCGGGTGCATAAATTTTTTCTACATCAATTTTATTTTTAACAAGAAAATCAACTAAATGAATAACCGAATTATTTTCATTAACCAAACCCGATTGATTTGTTAAAACACCAACTTTTTTACCTTTTAAAATTGGAAGATATTGAGCATAATTATCTGCTCCAGTTTTAATTTCATGATTATTTACCTTTGAGCTTACATCAAATAGATTTGATAATGTGGTAATATTTGCATGGCAATTCCAAATTCCTACAGAAAAAAGATAAGTTCCAACGAATAATAATGTATTTTTGAAAAGCGAATTATACTTCATAAATTTTGAAATTAGAATATTTTATATCCAAACGTTTAGCTACTTCTAAAGAATATAAAGGTAGTGTTTCTGCGCCAATTATAAAAATTGCGATTGTTGCAATTGCCATAAGTATTATTATGATGTTAGTTTCTGTTTCGACTGGTTTTGGACTTCAAGAAAAAATTAGAGATAAAATAACTTCTTTTAACGGACACATAACCATTTTAAATTACGATAACAATCAATCTGATATTACGACCGAACCTTTATCTTTAGATCAAAAATTTTATCCCGAATTTAAAGCAGTGCCTGAAGTCGAAAAAATTCAACCTTTTGCAACAATTGCCGGAGTCGTTAGAACGCCTGAAACCTTTGAAGGCATCATTTATAAAGGTGTTTCAGATTCTTATGATTTTAGTTTCATCAAAGATTATCTTAAAGAAGGTAATTTACCTAAATTTTCAAACGATGGTATGACGAACGAAATTTTAATTTCGGATTATTTAGCTCGACGATTACAACTAAAAGTCGGTGATAAAATGCAAACCTATTTCATGAAAGATTCGGGTAATAAAATGCCTTACATAAGAAGTTTCGATATTGTTGGGATTTACGATTCAGGATTTAAAGAGTTTGATGAAACTTATGTCATTGGAGATTTAAAACACGCACAACGTCTGAACAAATGGCAACCAAATGAAGTTGGAGGATTTGAAATTTATGTAAATGATTTCACAAAAATCAATCAAATTAATTCTAAAATTTATGATGAAATTCCGTCTGATTTAAATAGCAATTCGATAACAGATAAATATTACAACATATTTGATTGGATGAAAATTTTTGATTTAAACATCTACATCATTATGGGAATTATGATTATTGTAGCGGGTATAAATATGATTGTGGCACTTTTGGTTTTAATCCTTGAAAGAACACAAATGATTGGAATTTTAAAAGCTGTAGGAGCCAGTAATTGGACCATCAGAAAAATATTTTTATTGAACGCTACACACATTGTTGTGAACGGATTGATTTGGGGAAATGTTATTGGAATTTCCATTTTACTTATTCAAAAATATTTTGGAATTATAAAACTAGATCCCACACAATATTACGTTACAGAAGCACCTGTTTACATTAATATTTTTCATATTATTGGATTAAACTTGATGGTAATCTTATTATGTTATTTAATTTTAATAATCCCATCTTACATCATAACAAAAATTTCACCTATAAAAGCTATAAAATATCAATAAAAAAATCGGAAACTTCATTTAAAAGTTTCCGATTTTTTTTTATTCATTATGTAAAAATGCTTGACGCTGTAAAAGTGTTTCTTCACTTTCTACATGATTGTCATCAGGTACACAACAATCTACAGGACAAACAGCAGCACATTGTGGTTCTTCATGAAATCCTTTACATTCAGTACATTTACTCGGAACAATGTAATATAAATCGTCAGAAATTGGAGTTTGCGCAGCATCTGCATCTACTTCAGTTCCGTCAGGTAACACAATTTTTCCATGTAAAGTAGTACCATCTTTATAGCGCCAATCGTCAGCGCCTTCATATATTGCAGTATTTGGGCACTCAGGTTCACAAGCACCGCAATTAATACATTCATCAGTTATTATGATTGCCATAGCTATTATTTATTTTATTAATAGTAACTTTGCACAAAAGTACGATTTAAAGAAATTACAAACAAATCTATATGATTTTAGAACAGAAAAAAAACGCATTTGTAGCTTTAGGTGATTTTATCAGACAATTTGCTACAGAAGATTTCGAATATAAGAACGATGTTTTAAAAAATGAAGAATTCTTTTCGAATTTCGCAATGATTATTGAACAAGCTCAAAATCACAACGGCTGGTTTACAAAAGATCAAGTTGTTTTTGCTCTGAATTCTTGGTCAAATGCATTAACGCAAACGAATTTAAATCAATGGCTTTCTAACTATAATTTAGATGTTGAACCTCTGAAAACGGTTGGTTTAATTTTGGCTGGAAATATTCCAATGGTTGGATTTCACGATGTGATTTCGGTTTTAATTAGCGGAAACAAAGCATTGATTAAAACGTCATCTAACGATCAATTGATTATTCCGTTTTTATTAAAATATCTTGTCGCTGTTGAACCTGAATTCGAATCTAGAATTGAATTCACAAAACAAGGATTTGAAAATTTTGATGCCGTTATTGCAACAGGAAGTAATAATACTGCACGTTATTTTGAATATTATTTTGGAAAAGTGCCAAATATAATTCGTAAAAACAGAAATTCAGTTTCAGTCTTAACCGGAAATGAATCTAAAGAAGATTTACAAGCATTAGGTAAAGATATTTTTACTTTTTATGGTTTAGGATGTAGAAGTATCTCTAAATTATTTGTACCTAAAGATTATAATTTCAATACGTTTTTTGAAGCTATGTATGA
>Ga0233372_1001122_pt1 | contig 10388 bp, 9 predicted proteins | sample ElkDunMinimDraft_4_FD_191538 | JGI IMG/M metagenome (GOLD analysis project Ga0233372, IMG submission 191538) | Fecal eukaryotic communites from dung pellets of Tule Elk in California, USA - Elk Dung D8 | ecosystem: Host-associated > Mammals > Digestive system > Large intestine > Fecal | place... | reverse complement strand
GCCGTACTCGCGCAGCCCCGTGTTGGCGACCTCGCCGCCGAGGGCCTGCGCCATCACCTGGAATCCGTAGCAGATGCCGAGGGTCGGCACGCCGAGGTCGAAGACCGCGGGGTCCAGCGACGGGGCGCCCGGCTCGTACACCGACGAGGGGCCGCCGGAGAGGATGATCCCCACCGGCTCCTTCTCGGCGATCTCCGCCGCCGTGGCGGTGTGCGGGACGATCTCGCTGTAGACGCCGGCCTCGCGGACGCGGCGGGCGATCAGCTGCGCGTACTGCGCGCCGAAGTCGACGACCAGGACGGGGCGCTGGGACGAGTCGGTCTGCGTGGTCAACGGGTGCCTTCCGTGGCGGGGATGGAATCGGATGCCGTGGCGTCACGCTCGCGCTGGGCGAGGTAGGCCTTCACGTCGCGGGCGACGCGGGTCTCCATGAAGAACGACAGCAGCGGGACGATGCCGCCGCACGCCAGCAGCAGGAATCGCCAGAACGGCCACCGCATGAGGCTCCAGATGCGGAAGCAGGCGAACAGGTACACGACGTAGAACCAGCCGTGGACGATGAGGATCCCCAGCGACAGGTTGAGGCCGTCGCCGGTGGACAGCAGCTCCCCTTCGGGGCCGGGGACGACGGGGGCGAGCCACAGCAGACCGCCGGATCCGCCCGCGAACACCTCGACCGCCAGCGGCGTGTACTTGAGGATCATCTCGGCGCACAGCAGCAGCAGGCCCACACCGGTGATGACGGAAGCGATCTGGTAGAAACGCAGGGCCCCGCGGATCGCCGGAAACGAGGCGAGTTTGGGCTGAGGCATGGCCTCTATCCTACCGTCGCCGTACCTGTGCCATCCCCGCGCTCCGGGGTGCCCGCGGCTTCCTCCTCGAGGGCCTCGACCTCCTTCTCCCAGGCGTCGCGACCGAGGCGGTACCACATGTAGAACGCGAAGCCCGCGAACACCGCCCACTCCGCGGCGTAGAAGATGTTCAGCCAGTTGACCGTCGATCCCTCGTCGGGGGCGGGCGAGTGGATCTTCTCCAGCCCGCCGAGCGGCTCGGCGGAGGTGAGGTAGGCCCGGTACACGTCGAGGCCGTCGGTGTCATGCCACTGCCCGAGCAGTGCCGCGGGGGACATGCGGGTCATCGTCTGCGGGTCGGCACCGGCGGGCGGCAGGCCCGGGCCCTCGTCGGAGATGAGCCGGCCGGTGAGGGCGACCGTGGCATCCGGATCGGCGGCGACCGCGGCTTCGAGCTCGTCGACGGCGGCGACGGCTGCGGTGCGCGTCGGGGTCCAGCCCACCGCGACCGCGAGGGACGCCGGCTGGTCGGTGCCGGTGGTGGCGGTGTCCAGCCGCAGCTGGCCGGTCACCCAGTAGCCCTCGTCGCCGTCGTTGAACCGGGATGCCACGATGAGGAAGTCACCGGGGATCCAGCGCCCCGACGCCTGGACCATCTGACCGACGAGCGGCTCGGCGAGGTAGTCGCCGGGCGAGGTGACCTCGGCGAGCGGACGCACCTGCTCGTTCATGCCGGGCGGCGGTGGGTCGGTGTCGATGGCGCTTCCCAGCTGCCACTGCCCCAACCAGGCGAACACGCCCGCGATCACGAGGGCGAGGCCCAGCATGCCGAGCCACCACGGACGCAGCAGGACTTCGCGCAGCGTCGGCGGGAACACCTCGGTCGGCGCGGCGGCCACGGTCACGCCGGCGCCGGAGGGGCTGTGCTCGTTCATCCGCCGGAGTAGGGCGCGACGACGACCTCGACGCGCTGGAACTCCTTGAGGTCCGAGTAGCCGGTGGTCGCCATGGACTTCTTCAGCGCGCCGATGAGGTTCGCGGAGCCGTCGGCGACGGGCGCCGGGCCGTAGAGGACGGACTCGAGGTTGACCTTCTGCTCGACGTGGATGCGGCTGCCGCGCGGGAGCTTGGCGTGGTGCGCCTCGGGACCCCAGTGATAGCCGCGGCCGGGGGCGTCGGTCGCGCGCGCCAGTGCGACGCCGAGCATGACGGCATCCGCCCCCATCGCGAGCGCCTTGACGATGTCGCCGGAGGTGCCGACGCCGCCGTCCGCGATGACGTGCACGTACCGCCCGCCCGACTCGTCGAGGTAGTCGCGGCGTGCGCCGGCGACGTCCGCGACGGCGGTGGCCATGGGTGCGTGGATGCCGAGGGTGGCGCGGGTGGTGGATGCCGCTCCCCCGCCGAACCCGACGAGCACGCCGGCGGCGCCCGTGCGCATGAGGTGCAGGGCCGCGGTGTAGGTGGACGCGCCGCCGACGATGACGGGCACGTCGAGGTCGTAGATGAACTTCTTGAGGTTCAGGGGGGCCTCGACGCTGGACACGTGCTCGGCCGAGACGGTGGTGCCGCGGATGACGAAGAGGTCGACGCCGGCGGCGACGACGGTCTCGTACAGCTGCTGCGTGCGCTGCGGGGTGAGGGCGCCGGCGACGGTGACTCCGGCGGCGCGGATCTCGGCGAGCCGGTCGCGGACGAGTTCGGGCTTGATCGGCTCGGAGTACAGCTCCTGCATGCGCGCCGTGGCTTCGGCGGAGGGCAGCGTCGCGATCTCGGCCAGCAGCGGGTCCGGGTCGTCGTAGCGGGTCCACAGGCCCTCGAGGTCGAGCACGCCGAGGCCGCCGAGCTGCCCCAGCATGATGGCCGTCTGCGGGCTCACGACCGAGTCCATCGGAGCGCCGAGCACCGGGATGTCGAACTGGAACGCGTCGATCGTCCAGGCGGTGGACACGTCCTCGGGGTTACGGGTGCGCCGCGACGGCACGACCGCGATGTCGTCGAACGCGTAGGCGCGGCGAGCGCGCTTGGCGCGGCCGATCTCGATCTCCATGCTCACGCCCCCAGCCTACCCGCCCCTCGTTTCCCCGCCGCCGAGTGAGCATTCAGGCCGCCGAGGCCGGGCCAGCGACGCCGTCGCCGCCCGGTAGGAGCCGCCGCGCCCGCCGGCATCCGCAAAGCCCGGCGCGTTCAGTGCGCGCTGAGGCTCAGCACCTCGGGCGCCGCGACGCCGTCACCGAGCGCGGTGCGCTGGTAGTACACCTCGCGCCCGCGACGGAAGGAGCGCAGCAGCCCCGCGCCGGTGAGCACCCGCAGGTGCTCGCTCGCGGTCGCGGTGGCCACCGTCAACTGCGCCGCCAGATGCGTCGTGGTCATCGGCACGTCGAGCTGGCGCAGCACGTTCGCGCGCGTCGCGCCCATCAGCTGGGACAGCGCCGATTCCTCGCTGTCGTCCCGGCGCTCCCACAGCGCGCCGACACCCCGCGGCGCGTAGGTGAGCGTCGGCATGAACGGCGGCCGGTTGAGGACGAGGGTCCCCGGCCAGGCGAAGACGCACGGCACCAGGATGAGTCCCTGACCCCGCAGCCCGTTCCCGAGCTCGCAGCATTTGCCTGCGATGTCCAGCCCCTCGTCGGTGCGCGTCACCTGCGGGTGCAGCGTGCGCAGCATCTCGTCGAGTCCGCCATGGGAGATGAGCCGCGTGCGGTGCTCGATGTCGGCGATCTGCAGTGCGTGGATCCGCCCCCACGCGGGTTGCACCGCGGCGGTCCAGAACCACTCGAGGGCGTCGAGGATGCGTCGTACTCCCGCGGCGGGATCGGCTTCGAACGCGTCGAGCACCGCGATGGATGCCGGGCGTTCGGCGCGTTCGCGCAGCATCACGAGGTCGTCGGTCCACAGTGCGAGGTCCTGCTCCGCGACCCGCGCGCGGGCCACCGCAATCGTCTCGTCCGTCTCGGCCGCCGGGGTGAGAGTGTCGGCGATGAGGCCCGATCGCAGGATGAACGCGCGCAACTGGTCCCAGTGGGCGGGGGCTGCGGCATCCTCTCTCATCGCGCGCAGCGTGCGCCGCGCCCACGACCGGTGCAGGGGCGTCTCCCGGATGATCGCACCGACCGCCGCCACCGTCTCCCACCACGGGGACACCACGAAGCGGACCCTCGAGAGGTCAGCCGGCGTGAGCGGAAGCAGCATCCGGCCAGCGTAGACAGGGGATGCGACATCCCCCACGATTCGGCCCACGACGAATCATGGCGCCGCCGACACAGCGCGTGGCGAGATCGAGCCCGATTCGGAGACGGCCGAATCGAGGCGCGGACAGGGCGGCCGGATCACGCTGGTGCCATGTTCCACACACCCCGCGCTCCCCGCTCGGCGACCCCGCCGCGAGACGTCACCGCCGAAGAACCTCGCGGTCATGTGCTGCGCGAGGATCCGATGGCGCGAATGCGCCGTGAACGCGATGAGTTCGCGGCGCGACACAGCCTGGGACCGTTCGGCTGACCGCCGACGCTGGACCTGGCACTCGCGGCACCCCGAGTACTCGCTCGGCGCGACGAGTACTCACTCGCGGGCACGAATGCTCACTCGGCAGCGGGCAAGGCGCGGGGGCGGCGGCTACTTGCGGTAGTTGGGGGCCTCCACGACGATCTGCACGTCGTGGGGGTGCGACTCCTTCAGCCCGGCGGGGGTGATGCGCACGAACTTGCCGCGCGCTTTGAGTTCCTCGATCGTGCGCGCGCCGACGTAGAACATCGCCTGACGCAGTCCGCCGACCAGCTGGTAGGCCACCGCCGACACCGGACCGCGGTAGGCGACCTGACCCTCGATGCCCTCGGGGATGAGCTTGTCGTCGCTAGGCACGTCGGCCTGGAAGTAGCGGTCCTTGGAGTACGACGTCTTCTTGCCGCGCGTCTGCAGCGCACCGAGCGACCCCATGCCGCGGTACTGCTTGAACTGCTTGCCGCCGACGAAGACGATCTCGCCCGGCGACTCGTCGGTGCCGGCGAACAGCGACCCGATCATGACGCTGTCGGCCCCGGCGACGAGCGCCTTGGCGATGTCACCGGAGTACTGCAGCCCGCCGTCGGCGATCACCGGCACACCGGCCTCGCGGGCGGCGAGGGATGCCTCGTACACCGCGGTCACCTGCGGCACGCCGACGCCGGCCACGACGCGGGTGGTGCAGATCGAGCCCGGTCCGACGCCGACCTTGACGGCATCCACGCCCGCGTCCACGAGCGCCTGGGCACCCTCGCGGGTCGCGACGTTGCCGCCGATGACGTCGATGTGAGCGAACGACGGGTCGGCCTTGATGCGGCGCACCATGTCGATGACGCCCGCGGACTGGCCGTTGGCGGTGTCGACGACGACGACGTCCACGCCCGCGTCCCGCAGCGCCTCGGCGCGCTCCCACGCGTCGCCGAAGAAGCCGATGGCCGCCCCGACGCGCAGGCGCCCCTGGTCGTCCTTGGTCGCGAGCGGGTACTTCTCGCTCTTGTCGAAGTCCTTGATCGTGATGAGACCGGCGAGCTTGCCCTCGTCGTCGATGAGCGGCAGCTTCTCGACGCGGTGGTGGGCGAACAGCGCAATGACGTCCGCGGCGCCGATGCCCACCTTGCCGGTGATGAGCCCCTCACTCGTCATGACGTCGCGCACCTTGGTGGTCAGCCGGTCGCTGCCGGTGACGAAGCGCATGTCGCGGTTGGTGATGATGCCCACCAGGCGCCCGTCGGCGTCGACGACGGGAAGCCCCGAGATGCGGTACTGCGCGCACATCGCGTCGACTTCCTCGATCGTGGCATCCGGAGTCGTCGTGATCGGATCGGTGATCATCCCCGACTCGCTGCGCTTGACGCGATCGACCATCGCGGCCTGATCGGCGATGGACAGGTTGCGGTGGATGATGCCGAGGCCGCCCTCGCGGGCGATGGCGATCGCCATGCGCGCTTCGGTGACGGTGTCCATCGCCGCGGCGATCAGCGGCGTCGCGACCGTGATGCGGCGCGTCACGCGCGAGGACGTGTCGGCCTCACTGGGGATGACGTCGGTGTGCCCGGGCAGCAGCAGGACGTCGTCATAGGTCAGTCCGACGAAGCCGAAGGGGTCGTTGTGCTCCATAGATGTGTCTCCTGCGCGCGCGGCGCGTACTCGAGTGACGACGACGGCCGGCGCAGTGCGGCGCCTCTTGACGATTCTAAGCGCCCGCGCGCGCCGTTCATTCCCGCGCGCGTACCGCATGCGCCGACGCGCCGGGTTCCGCCGCGCCGCGAAGAAGGGGACGCAAACGTACGGTAGGCGAAACAGAACCGACACATTACGCTCATACCGTCGTACATCGAGGCTGATGTCGAACCCGCGCTTTGGCCTCTCGTACTCGAAGCGGAGGTTCCGTGAGTCCCACGACCACGACGCAGCGGCGCAGCACCGGATGGGTGGGCGTTCTCGTCGGTCTCTTCCTTGCTGCCGCCATGGTCCTGCTGGTCGCGCCCACCGGCGCACATGCAGCATCGACTGCCCCGGACACCCCGGGTGCCGATCAAGAGGAGACCGACTACTACTTCGGCGGCGTCATCACCTTCGATGACGAAGCGGTACCCGACGTGACCATCGGAATCGAGGGCGGCGGCTTCGAAGCCGAGACCATCACCGGTGCCGACGGCCGCTGGCGCCTGTACGTCCCGGAGAAGGACACGTACACGCTGGTGATCGACGAGTCCACCCTCCCCGAGGGCGTCATCGTCGATCCCGAGCTGCTGCCGGACGGCATGGTCCCCGTCAGCGGCGCGACCGCGTCCTTCGAGGTCGAGTTCGGCCTCACCGGGTCGAAGATCGTCAACCTCTTCCTCGGCGAAGGCGTACGCCAGACGACGTCCTTCATCGACCAGCTCGCCTCGCGACTGGTGAACGGCCTGAACTTCGGCCTGCTGCTGGCCCTGGCCGCGATGGGCGCCGCGCTCATCTTCGGCACGACGGGGCTGTCGAACTTCGCGCACGGCGAGATGGTCACGTGGGGCGCACTGGTGGCGATGGTCGTCAGCACCATGTGGCAGCTGCCGCTGTGGGTCGGACTGATCTCCGCGGTCCTCGCCGGCGCCGCACTCGGACTCGCCTCGGATGCCGCGCTGTGGCGACCATTGCGAAGAAGGGGCCTCGGCGTCGTCCAGCTCATGATCGTGAGCATCGGACTGTCGTTGGCGCTGCGCTACACCTTCCAGTACCTCATCGGCGGGTCCACACGGCAGCTGCCGGGCGCGAGCCCCACGCCGATCCAGTTCGGTCCGATCACGCTGAGCTACATCGACCTCATCAGCATGGGGGTCAGCATCGTCGTGATCATCGCCGTGGCGTACTTCCTGCTGGGCACCCGCATCGGCAAGGCGACCCGCGCGATCTCCGACAACCCGCAGCTCGCGGCAGCGTCGGGCATCAACGTCGACCGGGTCGTGCGCATCGTGTGGATCCTGGCGGGCACCCTCGCCGCCCTCTCGGGCGTGCTGTGGGCGTACTTCCGCCCCGGCGTGCGCTGGGACATGGGAACGCAGATGCTGCTGCTCATCTTCGCCGCGATCACCCTCGGCGGCCTCGGCACGGCGTTCGGCGCCCTGCTGGGTGCACTGATCGTGGGAATCGTGGTGGAGACCTCCACCCTCTGGATCCCGTCGGACCTCAAGTACGCGGGCGCTCTGGTCGTGCTCATCCTCATCCTGCTGGTGAGGCCACAGGGCCTCCTCGGTCGCAAAGAAAGATTGGGGTAACCCGATATGGATTGGGGTGCCATCCTCGGAAACACGCTCAGCTACCTGCTGAGCCCTGTCACGATCGCCTATGCGCTGGCGGCGACGGGCCTGGCCGTGCACTTCGGCTTCGCGGGCCTGCTCAACTTCGGCATGGCGGGCTTCATGGCCCTGGGCGGCTACGGCTACGCCATCTCGGTGCTGAGCTTCAACCTCCCCTGGTGGATGGGCATGATCGTCGGCCTGCTGCTGGCGGCGCTGTTCGCGGTGCTGCTGGGTGTGCCGACCCTGCGCCTGCGCGCCGACTACCTCGCGATCGTCACGATCGCGGCGGCCGAGATCATCCGGCTGCTGTTCACCACGCAGGTGTTCGACGAGTGGACCAACTCCGCCGACGGCCTGGGGAACTACCACGGCGGATTCCGCGACGCGAACCCGTTCCCCGATGGCGAGTACGGCTTCGGCCCGTGGACGTTCAACCAGGACGGCCTGTGGGTGCGGGTGTTCGGCCTGTTCCTGCTGGCGCTGGCGATCTTCGTGGTGTGGTCGCTCATGCGCAGCCCGTGGGGCCGCGTGCTCAAGGGCATCCGCGAGGACGAGGATGCCGTGCGGGCACTGGGCAAGAACGTCTTCGCCTACAAGATGCAGGCCCTCGTCGTCGGCGGCATGATCGGCGCCATGGGCGGCATCGTGTACGTCCTCCCCTCGGCGGTGGTCCCCTCCAGCTACACGACCTCGCTCACGTTCTTCCTGTGGACGATCCTGCTCCTCGGCGGCGCGTCGACCATCTTCGGCCCGTCGCTGGGCGCCGTGCTGTTCTGGATGGTGATGGCGCTGCTGGGCAACCTCCTGCCGCAGCTCGCGGCCGAAGGCATCCTTCCCATGTCCGACATCCAGGCGGGCACGCTGCGCTACATCCTCGTGGGTGTCTCGCTCATGCTGCTCGTGATCTTCCGTCCGCAGGGCATCCTCGGCGACAAGAGGGAGATGACCTTTGTCAAGTGACCAGACCAATACGCCCGAGGAGCCGCAGGCTCCGCAGGTGCCACCGGTGACCGGCAGCGTGCCGCGTCCGAAGACCTCGGGCCTGGCCAAGGGCGAGGCCGTTCCCGGCGTCGCCAAGGTCGACCCGATCATGGTGATCGACGGCGTCACGCGTCGCTTCGGCGGTCTCACCGCCGTGGATGTGGAGCACCTCGAGATCCCGCGCAACGCCATCACGGCGCTCATCGGTCCCAACGGCGCCGGCAAGACGACGCTGTTCAACCTGCTGTGCGGTTTCGACAAGCCCAACAGCGGCTCGTGGTCGTACGACGGCAAGAACCTCGCCGGCATCCCCGCGTTCAAGGTGGCGCGTATGGGGCAGGTGCGCACGTTCCAGCTGACCAAGGCACTGTCGCTGCTGACGGTGCTGGAGAACATGAAGCTCGGCGCCCCCGCGCAGCGCGGGGAGAAGTTCTGGCAGGCCTTCGTCCCGGCGGTCTGGCGCAGCCAGGAGACGGCGAACGAGGAGAAGGCCCGCGACCTGCTGAAGAGGTTCAAGCTCGACGCGAAGGAGCAGGATTTCGCCGCGTCGCTCTCGGGCGGTCAGCGCAAGCTCCTCGAGATGGCGCGCGCGCTCATGAGCGATCCGAACCTGGTCATGCTCGACGAGCCGATGGCCGGGGTCAACCCCGCCCTCACCGAGTCGCTGCTCGATCACATCCTGGACCTCAAGGAACTGGGTATGACCGTGCTGTTCGTCGAGCACGACATGCACATGGTGCGCCACATCGCCGACTGGGTCGTGGTGATGGCCGAGGGCAAGGTCGTCGCCGAAGGCCCACCGGATGCCGTGATGCAGAACAAGGCGGTCATCGACGCCTACCTCGGCAGTCACCAGGATGTGGACCTCGGTGTCGTGACCGGGCGCATCGCCGGCGAGCTGGACACCTCAGCGGTCGAACTGCTCGAAGAGATCAAAGAAGAGGAAGAGGCGTCGATCGCCGAGGCCGAGAAGGAGAAGAAGTGAGTGCTCCCGCTCCCGCCGCGGCCGCGTCCGCGACGGACGGCGACATCGTCGTCAACGTCGTGGATCTGGTCGCCGGCTATCTGCCAGGCATCGACATCATCAACAGCGCCAACCTCGTCGCCCGCAAGGGCGAGCTGATCGGCATCATCGGGCCCAACGGCGCCGGCAAGTCGACCCTGCTGAAAGCCATCTTCGGCATGGTCAAGGTGCGCAGCGGCGACATCACCGTCAACGGCGAGAGCATCGTGGGCCTCAAGGCCGACAAGCTGGTGCGCCGCGGCGTCGCGTTCGTCCCGCAGACGAACAACGTGTTCCCGTCGCTGTCGATCGAGGACAACCTGCAGATGGGGCTCTTCCAGAACCCCAAGATCTACGCCGAGCGCCTGGAGTTCGTCACCGGCATCTTCGCCGAGCTCGGCAAGCGCCTCAAGCAGCGCGCGGGATCGCTGTCGGGCGGCGAACGGCAGATGGTCGCGATGAGTCGCGCGCTCATGATGGATCCGTCCGTGCTGCTGCTGGACGAGCCGAGCGCGGGCCTGTCCCCCGTCCGGCAGGACGACGCCTTCATCCGCGTCTCCGACATCAACAAGGCCGGCGTGACGACCATCATGGTCGAGCAGAACGCGCGCCGCTGCCTGCAGATCTGCGACCGCGGCTACGTGCTCGACCAGGGCCGTGACGCCTACGAGGGCACCGGCCGGGAGCTGCTCAACGACCCGAAGGTGATCGGGCTGTACCTGGGCAGCCTGGGCGCCGACGGGGTCTGACCCGCTCGCCGACTCCCCGTCGCACGAAGAGGGCCCCGGATCCAAGGATCCGGGGCCCTCACTCACTCACTGGGTGTCAGCGGGT
>Ga0233372_1001116_pt1 | contig 10432 bp, 15 predicted proteins | sample ElkDunMinimDraft_4_FD_191538 | JGI IMG/M metagenome (GOLD analysis project Ga0233372, IMG submission 191538) | Fecal eukaryotic communites from dung pellets of Tule Elk in California, USA - Elk Dung D8 | ecosystem: Host-associated > Mammals > Digestive system > Large intestine > Fecal | place... | reverse complement strand
AAAGCTGATGTCCTTGTACTGGTACAGGGACTGGGCGAGGTGGAATCGGGCAAGCTTCGCCGCTTGGGCCTCGCTGGTCACGCCTTCGCCCGTAAGCGTCGCCGGGTTGAGCATCGTGGTCACGCCGGGGGCCGGGACTCGGATGGTCTTGGTCGACCAGTCCTCGGCGTCGTAGTAGCTGTACTCGATCCCATCGGCCGCGTTGGCCAGCGTGTAATCGACCTGGAACTCCCCCTTCTTGATCGTGGCCATGTTGACCACGCCGGACAGGGGCTGATCGGCCGCAGCCCACACGACCGACAGGCGCCCGCCGGCCCATGTCACCTGCCCGAACCCGGCCGCGGCCAGCGAGTTCACCATCTCCTCGTGCGAGCGGGCGTCCTTGATGACGTAGTTGTACTCGAACTCGTTGGCGGCGCAGTGCAGCATGAAAGCCTGCAACGCCGCGATGTCGATCATGTCGTCAGGCAGGCCGATGCCGGCGATGCGCTCCGTGCCGTCAGGGATCAGATAACCGGTTTCCGGATCGCGCAGATACTCGCCAGTGCCGGAATCTTTGGCGAACTTCGTAGTCTCGATTCCGCGCGCGTAGGCGAGGATCTGCGCGCCCGGATTGCTGGTCTCCTCCGTGACCCAGCCGATGATTGGACCTTTCCAGACCGGCACCGGGCGGCTGTGTGCGACGCACCGGATCTCGTCGGGAGCCCCGTTGAGCTGCCCGCTCGCCTTGATCTGGATGCCGATCCTCGGGATGCCGGCGTAGGTGGCCTCGTCCAGCTGGATCGAGCGCATGACGGACCAAGCAAAGCGACACTCGTCCTTGCCGCCGCCCTCATTCCACGTCGGCGTGCCAAGACGTACTGCAACTTCGTACTGGCCCGGCTCGGGGAACTCCACCCGGTAGGTGCGGCGGATGACGCGGGTGTCGTTGTTGGAGATGACCGCCATCGGGACGCCCTGCCACGCGCCGCCAACGGGCCGCCACTGGATGTAGACCGGGACGCTATTGCCGTGGAACGTGCCGTGCTTGTCGACGTCGTAGAGCGTGCCCTCGATGTCGATCTGCGCCTGCTTCGTGCCGGGCGATGTCGTGCGGAAGATGTTGGCGCCGCCGTTAACCAGCTCGCCACCGGCGATGGTGTCCGCATTGCTGTAGAGCGGGATCGGCTGCTCGGGCATGCCGGGGAAGCCGGAGTGCCAGACCTGCACGCCCTGGAACGACGAAAGCAGTGCGTCGCCGTTGTAGAGCGCTTCGACTGAGTGGACATTGACGCCCGGCGTCAGCGTCATCGCGAGGTACTGCTCGTTCCCCTCGTACCAGGTGTAGTGCGCGCTGATGATGTCGGGCGCGAACTTCACGCGGCCGAACACCAGCGGGAGAGGCTGATACGGGCGGGCTTGGTTTCGACCGGCGCCGATGTTGTAGATGCTTTGCAGCTCGGGCTGGCCGCCAGCGCTTGGGGGCTTGGGGCCGAGCACCTTGTTGACCAAGATCGAGCCGGCAGCGAACACGACGGCCTGCGCGACGAACGTACCGAATGCTGTTGATGTGCCGATCGAGAAGCCTGCGATCGTCCCCGCGCCGAACGTGAAGTACGTCAGCGCGATCATCGCGACGATGTAGAGCGCCTGCTTGCGCACGACGCCGCGCACCTCGATGACCGTGCAGTCCTTGGGCCGAACGCGGTCCATTACCTCGTGGGGCACCACGACGCCGTTGATGCGGACCTCCCACGCATCGCCTGTCCAGTCCGGCACCGAGCGGCGAAGGAACGCGCCAAGCGTCTCGCCCGGCACCAGCTCCGCCGCGATGTTGGTCTGCCCTTCGAGCGTGACCGGGTGCGGCGTCGTGATCAGGCGGCCGTGTCCAGCCGGGCATTCCATCAAACCCATCAGGGCGATCTCCAGAAACGAAAAACGCCCCGGTAAAGGGGCGTTGTGGTGTGCGGGGTTGGGAGGCTGGTCAGTCGAGCCAGCGGTAGAAGCCTTCGACTTGGGCGCCGAAGTCCGGGAGTTCGCGTATCCGGTGAAGCACCGACTCGCCGATGCGCTCGCAGCTGTGCAGGCACCACGCCTCGTGCGCGATCCAGAAGTAGACGCCGACGTGGCCCAGCACGCCGCGCTCCTTCATCAGCACAAGGTCGCCGTCGACGGGGGTCTCAGTGCGGACGCCGTAGGGCTTCGAAAGTTCGCCCAGTGCCAGCTGACCACGTGCTCCGCGAGGCCGTCCGTTGGGAAGCGTCACGTCGCGCCCGAACAGTTCGCGCTGGACGTGCACGACAAAATCGGCGCAATCGTTTGTCTGCTCGCAGTACGGGACGCCGGTGAACCGCTCCACGTCCGCCAGACGCATCAGAACAGGCCCGGCGAAATGAACGGGTTGTAGCGCAGACGGACCGATTGGGTGCGCATCAGGAAGTCCACGCCGAGTTGTGCTGTGACTTGGCCGGTGGTGGCAGAGGCCATCGTCATCGGGAGCCGGTAGACGCGTTCGTGCACGTCTGGGTTAGCGCTGTCGCTCACAATCAGCCGGCACGTGACCATCTCATTCGGCTGCAACGACTCCAGGTCCTGCGTCATGCCCAGACCCACGTTGTCGATCACCAGCTGCGCGCGAGGCGTCTGGCCGGCCGTGTCGTCCGGTAACTTGAATCCGAATGGACAGGCGATGTACTCGACGCCTTGCGATGTCCAGTTCCGCGTGTCGTTGACGATCCGCAGGGTCTCGGGGATCGACGGCGCGCTGATTTCTAGGAAGAGCAGCAGGCTCGATGTGTTCGTGACCCGCTGGTTGCGCTCAGTGAAGGTCATCGGATCTCCGGGCACAAAAAAAACCGCCCGAAGGCGGCTGTAATGAAAAACCCCGCACTAGGCGGGGCTTAGGGGGTCTGAAATTTGGCTAGGCGGCGCAGTCCGTAGAGCCTTCAGCCCACTTCTTGTATAGACCCGCGATTTTCGGGCGCTGGTACTTGGCGTAGACAGTCACCTGAGATGTGCCGGGGCCGGGCTCACTGATCGTGATCACCCGATGTATCTGCCGGCCGATGCCAGAAGCGCCCTGCACGATCTTGGCCTCGCGCAGGTCTGGGTAGTTCTGAACGTCGTTGATAACTTGCCCGACAGGAAGCAGCGGGCCGCTGCGACAAGCGTTGTCGCCGGCCACGATGTTCTTCAATGTCAGCTGGTACGGCTGATCCACTGTGAAGCTCGTGGCGTACTCCGGCTGCTCCAAGCCCTGCGGCGTGCTTGAGCAGCCGGCCAGCAGCACCGAGGCTGCGATCATCGAGAATTTGCGCATGGTGAAGTTGTACAGATGGAACGCGGAGGAATCAACCTCAGCGCAGATACTCCAGCTTTACCACCCGGTAGCTCTGCCCGAACGTCGGCGACATGGGCGCCAGGGTGCCGATATCGCCGCCAACAAAGCGCGCCGTGACCGCCTGACCGGTGCGCGGGTGGGTCATCGTGAACCAGCCAATGCGCTTGATGGTGTCGTAATACCAGTCCTCGAACGCGGATGCGTCGGCGGACGTGCGGAACAGGAACGCGGCCTGCACTTCCACCATCACCTGCGTGTTGAGGATGCGCTGTTTGGGCACGCCACGCTCCATCTCGGTTCGCTCGACCGAAGGCTGCGGCGTCTCGCCGTAGTCGGGGAAGCGGATGGCGACGTAACTCGGGAGGCTGGCCATTAGACGCGCTTCTGCATGTTGTAGCGGGATTCAAGCGCGGGGTTGAAGGGGCTGGCGCCTTGAGCGACGTTCCCTGCCATGCGCTTCTCCAACTGGCCCACGAGCACGTCCATATCCATGCCGCCGCTCGCGTTCTGCCGCGAGGTGACCTGAGTGCCGGGGGGCGCTTCATGGATCGTGATGTTGTTGACCACGCGCCCGCTGTCGCCGCCGGGCACAATCCGCCCCGAGGTGTTCGGCACGAAGATTTCCGACTCGCCCCGCTCGCCGACGCGGTAGGACTGGCCGGCCTGCACCGGGCCGCCGAAGGCGCGGCCGCCGCCTTGCATGGCTGAGCCGATGGCGTTGATCCAGCCGGAGCCCGCGCCGGTGTAGCTGCTGGCAAAATTGCCGACCGCCTCCAGCAGCTTGGAGGACGCGAGGTCGGCGACCATGCGCCGCACGGCATTGGCGAAGTTGTCCGCCATGCCGCTGAACCCGTCTTTCAGTGGATCAAACAGGAAGTCAGCAAACGCGGTCTGCATGTTGCGGGCGGCCTGCTTGTAATACTCGGAAGCCTTGCCGGCGCTGTCCTGAACCTCCTTCTCGACCGCATCCCACACGCCATCGAGCGCCCGCATGTCGTCCTCGAACGCCGCCCACTCGCGGGAGCGCTGCTCGGCGGCCACCTTCTGCATATCAGCGCGCTCGGCCGCGAGCCGCAGGGCACGTTCTTCCTCGTCGCCGATTCCTTGCAGCGAGCCCCGCTGAATCTCGTAGTTCAGCGCGGCAACTTCGCTGGTCTCGCCGTGCAAGGCGTTTGCGCGCTCCAGGCGCGCGAGGTAGCCGTCATAGGAGCGCTGTAGCTGCGCGAGGGCGCGCTCTTCGTCGGTGATCCTGTCGCGGGCGGGCTTCCCCGAGCCTGCATCCGCAACAGCCCCGCCGCCCGGCGCCGTGGGCGCCTTGACGAAATCCGCGATGCCTTGGGAGGCGGTCGGGGCGGCTGGGCCCGGCTTAGCGCCGGGTGCGAACGCTTGATCCAGCTTCCGGCTGCCATCCTGATAGGCCCGCCAGGACCCGCTCGCGTCCTGACCGGTCGCGGCCAGCAACAACCCCTGGATCCCCGCAGACGCCTGCTCGCGCACGCCTTGAAACGCCATGCGGCTGCGGTTGAGCGCGTCGATGACGACGCCGGCCTTACTGCCCCACTCGATCACGTCGGCAAGGCCGGACACGAATCCGGCAAAGCCGTTCTTGACCTCCTCCGATTCGAGCGTGCGGGCCAAGTCCGAAATGGCCGTGGCCAGCGTGCGGGACGCGCCCTCGGCTGTGTCCGCGTCGCCGACGAGTCCGGTCAACGCATTGCGAACTTGCTGCATCGCCCGGCCGACCGTGATCGGCATCTGGTCGAATTCGCTCTGGATCGTGGCGGACTGCGAGAGCAGCGCCTGCACCAGAATCTCGGAGCTGATCTTGCCCTCGTTGACCGCCTTGCGCACATCGCCGAACGCAATGCCCATCCCGTCCGCCATCGCCTGCACAAGGCGCGGCGCGGACTCGATGATGCTGTTGAACTCCTCGGCCCGCAGAACGCCGCCGGCCATCGCCTGCGAAAGCTGGCGCAAGCCGCCCGATGCTTCCTGCGCCGTCGCGCCGCTGATCTGGAACGTCTGGGTGATCGACTCGGTGAGTTGCAGGAGGCTGGCTTGGGAGACGCCCAGCTCCCCCGTGGCCTGCGAGAGCTTGGCGTAAAGGTCGACAACGCTGCCCAGCTCGGTGCTGGACCGCTGCGCGATCTCATACGTAGCCCGCTGCGCAATGTTGAATTCTTCGACCGAGCCAGTCGCAAGCTTGAGCCGCGCGGCCATGTTGGCCGACGCATCCGCCATGCTGATGAAAGCGCGGGTGGCGGTCGCAAGGCCCGCCGATGCGGCAACGGCTCCGATCAGCTTAAACGCGCCCGGAATCAGACCGATCTTGCCCTCGGCCTGCTCAGCCGACCGGCCAAGCCTGTCGAGATCGCCCGTTGCACGTGCAGCCCCCGACGAGTCAACCTTGATTACTAGACTCGCCGTCTCGGTCATCGTTGCCTCATTGCGTCAGCGTGCGAAAGGACGACCAGCTCCCACGGGGAGAGCGGACGGCGCGTCATGCGGGACCACGACTCGACCTGTGCCCAGTCGATAGGCGCGGGGAATCGCCCAAGGACATCGATCAAGTGACCGAATTCCTCGGGGAGTCGCGGTTGGTTCCGGATCTGGTCCGGCAGGGGGGCGCCGGCCTTGTGGGCGGCGAGGAGATGGGCGCGCAGCGTGGCGCCGTCAGGAAGCTTGGCGCTTAGGGTTCGCTCTGACTCGATCCAGCGTCCGAGCTGGTCGAGTCGTTGCCGAAAAAAGCGCGGCCGTCCGCGGCGAACTTGTCCAGCTGCGCCGCGATCTGCGGGGCGTCACGGAGAAACTGTGTGACCGCCTCGGGCGTGCATTCGCCGTCGAAGGACCAGCCAGACACCAGCGCCGCAAGCAGCTTCACCTGGGACTCGCGCTTGATTGCCGAGATGGCGTCCTTGTCGCCCTGCGCGGACAAGATGCCCTCCTGCAAGGCGGCAAGCTCGGTCTCGTTGGCCTCCTGGAATGCGTCGGACCACACGTGCCGGACCTGCAGCCAGTGGTCCGTCTTGCCGCCGCCCGGTGCGTACAGCGGGAGGCGCTTGCCTTCGTTCGCGCGCTCGCGCGTCTTGAACTGATCCATCGGATTCGACATCAGACGCTCCGGGTGATGGTGACGGTGGTATCGGCTGCGGCGTCGTAGCCGGCCGACCACGTGAACTGATTGACGATCGCGTTAGGTCCGGGCACGGCGTCATCCGCCTGCACGTAGCCGATATCCGGGAACGCGAAGGTCACCGACTTGGCGCCATCGGTGAAGGTGCAAGCCAGCGTTGAATCGGTTTCGTTGAGGAACTTGGCGTACAGTCCGCCGTTCTCGCGGTAGGCGGACAGCGTGCCGGTGGCGGTGAACACGCCGTTCTGCACGTCGTAGGCCGGGCGGCGGTGCAGGGCGAAGATCGCCTCCATGCCATTCGACAGGGTGAAGTCGTAGGCAGTGGCGTAGGCAAGCGAGGTGCCGCCCTCGGTCAGCTGGCCCACGCTCGTGACCATCGGGTCGGTGGTCGTTGCTGCGGCGAATGTGGCATCGATCGGCACCTCGAACGGCTCGGCCTCGGTGCCGATGACGCCGAAGGTGAGCAGAACGCGCGCGTCGATGGCGGCGCTGACCGCAAGGCTGTTGATGCGGCAGCCGCTGTAGAGCAAGTCCTCGCCGGTGTCGGTGTGGCGCTTGAGGATCGCGATCGTCTGCTCGGTACTGCCGACCTTCAGCGTGTTGGTCGCCCATGCCGACTGCAGGAGGATCGCCAGTAGTTCATCGAAGGAGCCTGCCGACAGCTCGGACACGATCTCGCCCTGCGTGCTGTAGGTGCCCTGGTCGTCCTTGGGTCGCTGGCGCTTGGGGTTGATCTCGTCGCTACCGACCTGGGCGACGTTGCGCGTCAGGCTGGCGGTGTTGAAGCGGATGGGCTTGAACGCGGGGGCGGTGTCGTCAATGACGCCGGGCGCGGTTTCGACGGTGTAGAAGAACTGGACGCGAGAGCCGCTGGCAGCCATTAGGTGATCTCCGGTCGGATGGTGAGCGCGGTGTAGGAAATGGACACGCTCACGCGCTGATTGGTGTCCACGAGACGGAGCGACGAAACGGATGCGCTACGGACGCGCACCGTCTGGCCTTGGAAAGTGAGCGGGCGGCCGGCGACGAAGAAGGCGCGCACGCGGTCGGCGTGCCCGAGCAGAACGCCACGCGGGTTGGTGCTGTTCGCCGGCACGGTGATGTCGATCTGGAGGACGCCGGTGTGGTCGTCCATGCCGCCAACGCCGAGCGATGCCACGTCGGCACCGGCGCGCAGGTTGGTCAGCTGCGCCCATGCACCAGCGGAGGGCGGCGTGAAGGGGTTGCCCTCGGTCGCAATGCGGCCGGTGAAATCGGAGCCAAGCGCCGCCGCCGCGGCCGATTCAAGGGCGCGGTCGATGCGGAATTCGGACATGTCAGACTCGGTTGGCCTGCGCGGCTTTGGCCACGATGCTGTCGATGCGGGCGAAGCTCACGCGCACCATGCCGGCCGGCGCCTTGGTGTGGCTCCAGCCGTCGTACTCGATGCGCTGCGCGTAGGCGAGGTTGTTTGCGAGGAAGGTCGTGGACCCTGCCCCACCGATGCCCGCGACGATCTTTCCGAGCGTGGCGCCGCCGCTGGGGTCGTTCGTGGCCAGCGTGCCGGACGCCGGGGCGCCGATGGACACCTGCCAGTTTCCTTTCAGGCGGCCGGTGTCGACGGGCGTGCGCTGCACGACCTCGCGAAACAGGCTGAAGGTGATTGCGCGCACGGTCTGATCGAGCGCCTTCTCCGTTTTCACGTTGAAGGACTTGACCTGACGGGCGAAGTTCATTTGCGCACAAAGCCCTTGTAGATGACGGCGGTCCCGGCGGGCGCCAGGGTCACGACGTTGACGAAACGCCAGACCGAGCCGGCGGCATCGACAAGCGTAGTCATTTCGTCAGGCTCGAAGCCAGCTTCAACGATGACCTTGCGGTCGTCCACGCGGACCACGCCACTCTCGCCGAACTGCTTGCCGGCGTCGTTGCCCGCCGGCAGAAGGACCGCCACTGCGTCGGCCGTAGCCGTGCCGCCGGGCGTGTACTCGCCGGTCACCGGGTCATAGCTGGGCTCGGTGGCGCGCTGAAGCTGCACGACCTGTCCGAAGTTGACCAGTAGGGCGCGCGCGGTGTCGGCGGCGGAGGTGTAGTTGAAGGTCACTGCGGGGCGCTCAATTCGCGAACTTCCAGCATTACCGTATGGCTAGTTTCGCAAACCGCATGCGATACGCCTTCGATCAAATACCCAAAAGGAGAGCCCAGGGGCGACTCTGCAATGAAAATCTTCTGATCGACAGAGAAGGCTTGATACGGCAACTGGGCGGAGAAGATACGCTGCGGGACCTTGCGGTCCCTCGCCGGAACGTAAACCTCTAGAAAATATCGCTCCATCACGCAGTCAGCCCTCACCAAAACCATCTGTGCAGCCGTCGCCATGTCCAGTGATGAAGCCGCCGACCACTTCGATAAAGCCGCCTTCCGTGTCGAATCCAGTCTTATCGTTCATGCCCACCTCCATTATGCCCTCACCGCCGGTAGATACCAGCCACGCCGCGCAAGGTAGTCAGCGAACTGCACCTGGGACGGGCGATTGGGAGCCGCGCGCATCAGGCGGCCTTCGTTCTTGACCTCGGCGTACTGGACTTCCAGCACGTCCACCTTCTCGCGCAGCACAGCGCCCCGGCGCGACTCGGGCGGGTTGATGTCGTCGGCGTGCATCTCTGCCGCGAGTGCCATTTGCCCGTACTTGATTGCGGCTGGAATGTGGGCGTCGGACAGGATCTCGCCGTCCACGACGACATCGCGACGCGGCCAAGCCAGCGCCTGGCCGGGGGACGCCCGGCACCCCTGCCAGCGGAGAGCGTTCATCGCCTCGGCAGACCGGCGTAGCAGGACTTCCTGCGCGCTCACATCTGCCGGGATCGTCCACCCATAGGCGCCAGCACGGGCCTGAAACTCATCCACGGTCGCGTAGCTGTCGGCGCCCGGAACGCCGGTTCCGTCCTCGATCGTCAGCATTCGCGCCTCGCAAGATGGGATTGGACAGGGTGAGCGACGGCGGCGCCGGTCTCAACCCGAAATAGGAAGGGCCGGATGACCGGCCCTTGGGTGTTACTTCGCAGCCTTCTTTGCCGCCGCCTTCGATGCATCGCCGCCGCCGTTGTGGCGGGGCTCCTGCACGTCCTTATCGCCAGACGCGACGGACTCGACTTCGCCCTGCTCGGGCGTCTCGCCCACGGTCTGATCGCCGATCGTGATCTTGTCCGCCGTCCCCGCGAAGCCCCAGCGGGCCTTATCTTCGGGACGGGTGTAGTTGTCTTCGTTGGTCTTGGCCATGCTTGTCTCCTTACGCCAGCGTGCCGGCAGCTTTGAGGGATGCGATCAACGCATTGAGCTGCGTTAGCGCAGTCGCAGCGTCAGTCGCGGGGGCCACCGCTACGCCCCTCTTGACGCCACCAACAGTGCTGGCGGTGGCCGCAGCGGGGACTTGGGGGGCAGCCTTCTTCAGGCTGCGGGGTAGACCTTTCGCCATTTCGATTCTCCGAAAGCGGGGCCGACCGAAGCCGGCCCCGACTGATTAGGCGTTGACCACCAGGAAGGCCATCGGCACGGCCTCGCGGGGCACGACGCGCTCCCAGTTGGTCGCCAGCGCCAGATCCGCCCACGAAGCCGAAGCCGGACGGGTCTCGGTGCCGTTGCCGGTGATCGTGGTCGACAGGAACTTGTAGCCGAACGGGTGCAGGATCATGTCCTTGCGGGTCCACAGCGTTTCCACGCCGCCACCGTTGGCGCGGGACTCCTCGCGCTCGAACGCCAGTGCGTTCTTCGGCTGGCCGTCGCCGTAGCCGATGGCGCCCGCGCCGAAGATGATGCACAGGTACTGCGTGGTCGCGCCGCTGCCGAACTTCGGCATGCCGTTGTCGACCACGATCCGCAGGCCCTGGTAGGTCGGGATCTGCGTCTTCTGGTCGGAGTCCGGCACGAAGTCGATCAGGTTCTGCTTCTGCAGGTGCGTGTACACAGCGCGATGCATGGCGACCGCGCCCAGGCCATCGAGG
>Ga0233372_1001114_pt1 | contig 10478 bp, 8 predicted proteins | sample ElkDunMinimDraft_4_FD_191538 | JGI IMG/M metagenome (GOLD analysis project Ga0233372, IMG submission 191538) | Fecal eukaryotic communites from dung pellets of Tule Elk in California, USA - Elk Dung D8 | ecosystem: Host-associated > Mammals > Digestive system > Large intestine > Fecal | place... | reverse complement strand
TATTCCAAATCAATAAATTTGTATTGCGGAACGTTCTGTCTACATTTGTTATATAAGCGTCTAACCAAACAATTTTACTGGCTAATAATTCATCGCAATCGTTGGTTGCAAAATCAAATGTAAAAGCACTTTGTAAGTAATGTAAAGCTAAATTTAAACCTTTGCTGAAGACTAATAAATCTTGAATTTCTTCGTCTGCTTCAGTTTTTCCAAATTGTTCATCAAGGTTTGCAAAAACAAGTTCTGGAACAGGCAGAGCAAGCGCTTGGGCAATTAGTCCACCTAAAAGTTCTGCAATAAGCGCCTTTACTCCATGTCCAGCTCCTCTAAATTTTAATACATATTTAAATTGATCATCAGCCTCTGCTAAAGCAGGTAATGATCCTCCTTCTCGAAGCGGCGTAATATACCGATTTACTGTTACGGTTCGTAAATTAAAATTTTCCATAATACAAAGATATATTTTTTTATTATTGACCAACTTAGCTACATTTTGTTTATAAATAAAAAAAGCTGCATTTTGCAGCTTTTTAAAGAATTAATCTGTAACTATTATAGTGGATGAATTTAACTTTCACTCTTGATTAATGATTTAGATAAAAAAAATAAATTAATTAAGCATAGGAACTTCCATTAATAAAATAGAACAGTTTTCTAAAGCTTTTAGATTAATTGTATTAAAATCCTCGATACCATAGCCATCTCTAGTTTCTAAAATTTGATCTTCAATTTGAATCTTCCCTTTTAGAACAAAAATGTATAAACCATTTCCATCTTTTTTTAAGGTATATTCTTTTTCAATATTTTGATCTAAATCTGCCAAATGAAACCATGCATCTTGATGAATCCATGTTCCTAAACTATCTTGATTTGGCGATACAATTTGTTGTAATTTATTTTTTCTGTCTTCAGTATTTAAAGTTATCTGATCGTAACGTGGTTGTACACCCGAATATTTTGGAATAACCCAAATTTGTAAAAATTTAACAGCTTTATCGGTGTTTTTATTATACTCACTGTGCATAACTCCGGTTCCGGCACTCATAACTTGTACGTCACCATTTTTGATAACTTCTTTATTTCCCATAGAATCTTGATGTTCTAAATCTCCTTCTAATGGTATAGAAATAATCTCCATATCTTTATGTGGATGTTGTCCAAAACCCATTCCACCGGCAACATAATCGTCGTTTAAAACACGAAGGGCTCCAAAATTAATTCGGTTTTCGTCAAAATAATTTGCGAAACTAAAAGTATGATAGCTTTTTAACCAGCCATGATCGGCATAACCTCGTGTATTTGCTTTGTGTAATGTTGTTACCATGATTTTTAATTTTATACAAATTTATGGGTTTATTTTTTTTTCTCGATTAATCTATGTTAAGAAATAGTGATTCTTAATTTGTTAATAACCTATTTATAAATCAAAAAATGCATTTATGTTGATAAGTATTGAAAATTATGTTTATAACTAAGTAATTTTCTTTATATCAATAAGTTGTGTTTTTATAAGTTGTTGATAAAAGAAAATATTAGATTCTGAAAATCGTAGTTATTAACAAACTTATCAACATAGTTATTAACAATTTTAATTATTTTTTTAGTAACCTAGCTTTCATTTTACTAAAAAATTCTGGAGTTACGCCAATGTAAGATGCGATATACTTTTGTGGGATACATTGTATAAACTTTGGATATTTATCGCAAAACTTTGTATAGCGATCTTCGGCGGTTAATGATAAGTTATCTATTAATCGTTGTTGGTGTGCCACTACCGATTTTTCAATTAAAATTCTAAAAAATCGTTCTGTTTTAGGTACCAATTCATAAAGTTTTTCTTGATTTTCTCGACTAAGTTTATACACAGTTGCATCGCTAATTACCGAAAGATATTGTTGCGCAGGTTTTTTAGATATAAGGCTATACATATCTGTAATAAACCAATTTGGCGCTGCAAAACTGATAACATGTTCTACTCCATTAGTATCTACAGTATAACTTCTAATCATTCCATCCAAAATAAAAAAAGTGGTATCAGCAATTTCACTTGGTTTTAATAAAATTGTTTTTGATTTATAATTAGCTTCTTCGACCAAGCTTAAAACTATTTTTTGCTCTTCGGTTGTTAAAGCAACATGTTTCTGAATATTTTCTATTAGTAAATCCAATATATTTTTTTAACAGTTAGTACAATTACTAGGCTCAATATGAATTACGATATAGCCTAATTCGGGAATTTTTATATTTAGTGTATCTTTTAAAGTATGACCTAATTCGTGACTTTTTCTCACGCTCATATTCTCATCAACAATGGCATGAAGTTCGACATGATATTTTATTCCTGATTTTCGAATAAAACACTTTTCGGTTTCTAAAATACCCGGTACACGTAAAGCAACTCTTCTAATTTTATTTTCGATTTCTGGATAAAGAGTTTCGTCCATTACCTCATTTAGAGCAGGTTTAAATATTTTATAGCTATTGTACACAATAAGAATCGAAGCAAATAGAGCAGCCCAATCGTCCGCGGCTTCATAACCCGGTCCCATAAAAAGTGATATAGAAATACCTATAAACGCTGTCACCGATGTTATTGCATCACTGCGATGGTGCCATGCGTCAGCAGCTAAAGCAGACGAGTTAATTTTTTTTGCCTTTTTCATTACAAAATAAAAAGAAGTCTCTTTCCAAACAATAATACCAGCTAAAACAATTAAAGTCCAAGCTTCAGGACCTTGGTGTGGCGTAGAAATATTTTCGATACTTTGATAGGCAATAAATCCTGCCGAGCATAAAAGGATGGCTACTACTAAAAAAGTAACTAAAGCCTCGGCTTTGCCATGTCCGTATGGATGGTCATAATCAGCAGGTTTGTGTGCATATTTTATTCCGAAAAGTACTAAAATTGATGCAAAAACATCTGTTGTAGACTCGATAGCATCGGCAATTAGCGCATAAGAGTTGCCTAAAACTCCTGAAATTCCCTTAATTAAAGCCAATAAAAAGCTACTTAAAATACTATAGTAGGTTGTTTTTACAGCTTCTTTTTTTACATCAGACATTTTTTAGTAAAGTTATTGATATGATTAGATTAAAATAATTCGAACTCCAGTTGAATTTATAGGTTACAAAAATATGAATTGTTAATCAATCATTTGAATTCATATTTAAAAGCTTTTCTTTTTAATGATGTTATTTGCTTATATATAAATTAAGAATGTTATTTTGATAAATTATTTCTAATTTGATAATAGATTAAATGACATCAGTTTCACCTTCCCACCAATTTGATATTTTAGATTTGAATTCAATCAAATATATATCTTTGTCTGCTCTGTATTTTTCCATATATTTTTCTCCCATTTTCCAAATTGAAACAGATTTCCCCTGAGGGGCATATTCAAAAAGTTTAATTTGACTTAAGATAAAAATAATTATTGATTCTCCACGATCTATTACAATTGCAAAATAAGGTTCGCATCCAAAGGCAATACATGCATTTCTAACTTTTTCAAAATTGTCATTAGGGATATTCATGTGTTCTGTTTCTTTACCAGAATTTCGAGAACGACTTTTTACTGAAATTCCCATTAATTCTTTCGTATTAGGATTTTTTGCTAATAAATCAATTCCTGTATGATCTATGTTTGCGCATTCGAAACCATGTTTCGATAACATATATAAAACAAGAGCTTCAGCAAAATCACCTGTTATCTTTGAGTGTCTTGAACTTTTATTTATTTCAGGCATTTTTTTAATTTAGACGTATTTCTACTATTTAATATTAATATACAATTATTTGTTAGAATATTACTTATAGATATCTGTTATACAATCCATTATTTTTTTTCAAAGATTAGTAAATGATGAATATTTATTATATATAACTAGTTGAAATTATGTGCAAAAAAAATCAACCTTAAAAAGATTGATTTTATATTATTTGAAATAAAATTAAAAGGTTACAACATCTTTAATTCTGCGTAAAGCTTCAGTTAAAACGTCTTCGCTTGTTGCGTAAGATAGTCTGATGCAGTTTGCGTTTCCAAATGCCTCACCCGTTACAGTTGCTACGTTGGCATGTTCTAATAAGTATAAAGAAAAATCATCAGCATTATTTATAGTAACTCCTTTTAATGTTTTACCAAAAAAAGCTGAAATATCTGGAAATACATAAAAAGCTCCTTCTGGTACGTTGATTTTAAATCCTGGAATTTCTTTTAATAATCCCACAACTAAATCACGACGTTTGTGGAAGGCTTGTGTCATGTAGCCAAATTCTTTAGGATCTGTTTCTACCGCTGTAATGGTTGCGCGCTGTGCAATAGAGTTTGCTCCAGAGGTTACTTGCCCTTGTAGTTTTGTACAGGCTTTAGCAATAACTTCTGTCGCACCAATATATCCAATACGGTAACCTGTCATAGCAAAGGCTTTAGCAACTCCGTTAACAGTAATAGTCAAATCGAACATTCCTGGGATTGATGCGATTGAGGTATGATTGCCTGTAAAGTTTATATGTTCGTAAATTTCGTCTGAAACTACGTAAATATTGTTTTTAATTAAAATTTCAGAAAGTGCTGTTAACTCCTCTTTGTTGTATATAGATCCTGAAGGGTTGCACGGTGAGCTAAACCACATCATTTTAGTTTTAGGAGTTACGGCTGCTGCTAGTTGAGCTGGCGTCATTTTAAAATCCGATTCTACTGATGTTGGAACTTCAACTGGAATACCACCAGCCATTTTTACAATTTCTGAGTACGATACCCAATATGGAGCTGGTAAAATAACCTCGTCTCCAGGGTTAATCATAGCTTGAGCAATGTTATATAGAGATTGTTTTGCACCAGTTGAAACAACAATTTGGTTTAAATTATAGTCTAAATTATTGTCGCGCTTAAATTTGTTTACTATTGCCTGTTTTAATTCTACATATCCATCAACTGGTGAATAGGTACTCCAGTTTTCATCAATTGCACGTTTAGCAGCTTCTTTTATAACATCAGGTGTATTAAAATCAGGTTCACCTAAACTTAAACTAATAATATCTATACCTTGAGCTTTTAACTCGCGTGCTTTGGCAGCCATGGCTAAGGTTTGAGAAACAGACAAGTTGTTGATTCTGTCAGATAGTAGATTCATGTTGTGTATTATAAAATTAAAAATATTTTTTTCTTATTCTAATCAAATTTATAACAATAATTGATTCTTTTTAGCTTTTTTAACTCAAAAAAAGAATTCAAAAAGTGTACTTTTGTGTAAAATTTATTGTGATGAAAGATATTTTAAAATATTTTCCTGATTTAACACCTGAGCAAATTACTCAATTTGAAAAATTAGAAGTTTTATATAAAGATTGGAATGCAAAAATCAATGTTATTTCGCGTAAAGACATTGATGAATTGTATACAAAACACGTTCTACATTCTTTAGGAATTGCTAAAGTACAAGCCTTTAAACCTGGATCTAAAATTATGGATGTTGGAACTGGTGGTGGTTTTCCAGCCGTTCCGTTAGCTATTTTATTTCCTGAAACTAGTTTTTATGCCATTGATATTATTGCCAAAAAAATTAAAGTGGTTAACGAAGTAATTGCAGGTTTAGGATTAACTAATATTAAAGCTGAACAAAAAAGAGCCGAATTGGTTGACGAGCAATTTGATTTTATAATATCTCGTGCTGTTACAAATATGCCTGATTTTGTGAATTGGATTCGCTATAAAACAAAAAAAGAAAACAATCACGAATTATTAAATGGAGTATTGTATTTAAAAGGTGGTGATTTGACTGAGGAATTACAAAATTATCCTCGTGCTGCTTTGTACGATTTATCAAATTATTTTGATGACGAGTTTTTTGAAACAAAAAAAGTAGTACACCTACCTTTAAAGTTTAAAGGAGTATAAAAGATATTAATACAAAAATGAGCTTAAAGCTCATTTTTTTTTTGTGTTCTATTCCGGGAAAAGATAATTTTTTTAGAATTGTTCATTATTGTTGTCTAATTTGGTTATTCGAAAATGACAGAATATAATAGTTTCTTTTTAAATAAATAAGTTAGTTTGGAATTGGTTAAAAATTCAAATAAATTTTACTGTTAATAACTATTTATATTTGTTAATAAGTTATGTTGATAACATCTTTTTTAAAACCTTATAAATTAAGTCTTTTTAAAGTTATCAACATTATTTTGTTAATAACTATGATGTATGTTAATAACTTATTTATCGATTATAAAATTATAGTTTAGAATAATAGTTACTGATTAAAAAAATGTATATAAAACTATCTCATTTAAAATTTATTGAGTGGTAACTCTTAATATTTCTTCAGTTATCTAATTTTTTTTAAAATACACACTTAATTCTACTCCTTACATTTTCAAAAAAAATTGTTTTACGTTAATACAAAACCTTATAATATAATAATAGTTACTATATTATAGTTTATATTTATTACTTAAAAATTGAGGTATGGAAAGTTTTCAAATTGATTTACAGCAGCCTATAACTGTGCAGCAAAATAGAAGTATTTCAGAATGGATTAAAAACCATACTACTTGGCAAATACAAATAACTCATAAAAGTATTGTAATTCAATATACTAAAGAAATTGATCCAGACGATTGGCTAAATTTTGTAAACTATCTTACTAGTGAAAATATTGAAATTATTTTGGAAGAACAAAAATTTCCAGTAATAAACATGACTTGTGCTTCTTGTGCAGCTTCTACTCAATCGGTATTACAAGATCAGCTTGGTGTATTCGGAGCTCAGGTAAATTATGCGTCTCAGCAAGCGGTTATTAAATATGCTGCAAAAATTACAAATCCACAAAAATTTAAAAGTGCAATCCAGGGAGTTGGTTATGACTTATTAATAGAAGATCCAATAGTTGCAAAACAAAAACAAAAAGAATTAAAATTAAAATCGTATAAAAATTTAAAATACAAAGTTATCGGATCTGCTTTTTTAGCTATTCCTTTATTGATTATAGGTATGTTACATAGAAATGGAGCATATGATAATTTAATTATGCTAGTTTTAGCCACACCTTTAATTTTTTATTTTGGGAAAGATTTTTTTATTAGAGCCTATAAGCAAGCTTCATACAAAAAAGCTAATATGGATACTTTGGTTGCTTTAAGTACAGGAGTAGCCTATTTATATAGCTTAGCCGTTATGTTTTTTCCAAATTTTTGGCATAAACATGGTATTCATCCGCACGTTTATTTTGAATCGGCTGGTATTGTGATTGCTTTTGTTTTATTCGGAAAATTTTTAGAGGAACGAGCAAAGATTCAAACTTTCGCATCGCTAGAGAAATTAATGGGATTGCAAGTTAAATCCTTGTGGGTAGTTCGAAATAACATAGAACTAGAAATAGTGATAAATGAGGTATTAATAGGTGATATAGTTGTTGTAAAGCCAGGAGATAAAATTCCCGTTGACGGTGTGATTTTGTCTGGCAGTTCTTATGTGGATGAGAGTATGATAACTGGTGAACCTCTGGCGGCGGCTAAACAAATTAACGATTATGTTTATACAGGAACCATAAACCAAAAGGGAAGCTTTAAATTTCGAGCTGATAAAATAGGAAGCCAAACTTTATTAGCTCAAATCATTCAGAAGGTCGAAGAAGCTCAAAGTAGTAAGGCTCCAATACAGAATATTGTGGATAAAATTTCTGAAACGTTTGTACCCATTGTTGTTGCTATTGCAACCATTAGTTTCTTTTGCTGGCTACTTTTTGCTACTCAAAACGGATTTGTTTTAGGTATAAATGCGTTTGTAACAGTATTAGTAATAGCTTGTCCCTGTGCTTTAGGTTTAGCAACTCCTACAGCTATTATGGTAGGTATGGGAAAAGCCGCCGAAAAAGGAATTTTAATTCAGGATGCCGAAAGTTTAGAGCGTGCACAACATATTAATTTAATTGTTTTAGATAAAACAGGCACTATAACAAAAGGAGAACCTGTTGTACAATCTGTTTATGGATTAGATAATGAAGCCATTGGAATATTATACAGTATTGAAAAGCAGTCAGAGCATCCGTTAGCTGATGCAGTCGTTAATTATTTTAAAGAGCAGACAAATTATATAGATGGAATTTTAATCGAAAATATAATTGGACAAGGTATTCTAGCAACGTTTGAGTCAAATATTTTTAGAGTAGGAAATTTAAGTTTGATGAATCAGTTTGAAGTTACTATTCCTAAGGATGTACATCAATGGATAATTTCTCGATCAGATTTGGCAGAAACCATTATATATTTTTCTAAAAACCAATTATTATTAGGAGTGGTTGCTATTGCAGATGCTGTAAAAGATAATTCAAAACAAGCAATTAGTCATTTACAAAAAATGAATATTGAAGTGGTTATGTTAACTGGCGATCAATTTGAGGCTGCTCAAGCAATAGCAAAACAAGTGGGTATTACAACATTTAAAGCAGGAGTTTTACCAAATGAAAAAGCCGATTTTATCAAGGAACAACAAATTAAAGGCAAAGTTGTTGCAATGGTTGGTGATGGGGTTAATGATACCAATGCATTAGCTCAAGCCGATGTAAGTTTAGCGATGGGTAAAGGGAGCGATGTTGCCATGAATGTTGCGCAAATGACCATAGTTTCTTCTGATTTAGAAAAAATTCCACAAGCTATAGCTATTTCTAAACAAACTCAAAATACTATAAAACAGAACCTATTTTGGGCATTTATATACAATATAATAGGGATTCCAATAGCAGGTGGGGTTTTATATAATTTTGGTGGTTTTTTATTAAATCCTATGTGGGCTAGTGCTGCTATGGCATTAAGTTCTGTAAGTGTTGTTGCTAACAGTTTACGTTTAAAATTAAAATAATAAAAATTATGAAAAAAGTAAGTTATAAATCTAATATCAATTGTTCAGGTTGTGTTGCAAAAGTTGATCCTATTTTAAATGATTTAAAGACGATTAAATCTTGGGAAGTTAATACAGAACATCCCGATAAGTTATTAACTATTGAATCTGAAAATGAAGTTACAGATGAGGTTAAATCCGCTTTAAGAAAAGTAGGTTTTAAAATAGAAAAACAATAATTTAAATAAAAAAGCCAGCTTTAAAGCTGGCTTTTTTTATTTAAATTATCCCAAGAAAGGATATCTATAATCTGTGTCGGGCACAAAAGTTTCTTTAATTGTACGTGGAGAAACCCAACGTAATAAATTAATCATTGAACCTGCTTTATCATTAGTTCCAGAACCCCTTGCTCCACCAAATGGTTGTTGTCCTACAACAGCACCTGTTGGTTTATCATTAATATAGAAGTTACCTGCAGCATTTTCTAAAGCTTTTGCAGCCGTTTCTATCGCATAACGACAACCAGAGAAAATAGCACCTGTTAATGCGTATTCAGATGTAGAGTCAACTAATTGTAAAGACTCTTCCCATTTCGCATCTTCATATACATAAACAGTTAGTATAGGACCAAATAGCTCGCGTTGCATCGTGTCGTATTTAGGATTTGTTGTTACTATAACGGTTGGCTGAATAAACCATCCTTTAGATTTATCGTAAGTACCACCTACTACAATTTCAGCTTCGTTAGACGCCTTTGCTTCATCAATAGCTTTAGCTAATTTATCGAAAGAACCTTCAGTAATTACAGCAGAGATGTAGTTACTCATATCTTCTGGAGAACCCATTTTGAATGAGTTAACATCAGCAATCATATAATTTTTAACATCTTCCCATAATGAAGCAGGAATGTATGCACGAGATGCAGCCGAACATTTTTGACCTTGGTATTCGAAAGAACCACGTGTTAAAGCCGTTGCAACCTCTTTAGCATCTGAAGTTGGATGAGCCCAAACAAAATCTTTACCACCTGTTTCTCCAACGATGCGTGGGTATGCTTTATATTTAGAAATATTGTTACCAATAGTTTTCCAAAAATCATTAAATACTCCTGTTGATCCTGTAAAGTGGATACCTGCAAAATCTGGAGAGTTTAAAATAGTATCTGTAATCATTCCAGAATTACCATAAACTACGTTAATAACTCCGTCTGGTAAACCTGCTTTTTTAAATACTTCAACAATAATATTAGCCGAATAAATTTGTGTTGCTGCCGGTTTCCAAACTACTACATTACCCATCAGAGCTACACAAGATGGTAAGTTACCAGCAATTGCAGTAAAGTTAAATGGAGTAATTGCATAAACAAATCCTTCTAACGGACGTTGTTCTACGCGGTTCCATATTCCTTTTGAAGAGTTTGGTTGTTGTTTATATATTTCAGTCATATACTGAACATTATATCGTAGGAAATCAATAAATTCACAAGCCGAATCTATTTCTGCTTGGTGAATTGTTTTTCCTTGAGCAATCATAGTAGCAGCATTAATTTTAGCACGGTATGGACCTGCAAGTAACTCAGCAGCTTTTAAAAAAATTGCGGCTCTGTGTTCCCAAGCCATTTGCGACCATTTTTTGCGT
>Ga0233372_1001113_pt1 | contig 10484 bp, 7 predicted proteins | sample ElkDunMinimDraft_4_FD_191538 | JGI IMG/M metagenome (GOLD analysis project Ga0233372, IMG submission 191538) | Fecal eukaryotic communites from dung pellets of Tule Elk in California, USA - Elk Dung D8 | ecosystem: Host-associated > Mammals > Digestive system > Large intestine > Fecal | place... | reverse complement strand
AAGCTGTTGCTCGGCATCGGCGCGCCCCTGACCGGGCGCCTGCTGCAGTTCGACGCGCTGCAGATGCGGTTCCGCGAAACACGGCTGTCGGCCGATCCCGACTGCCCGGTCTGTGCGCCCGGTCGCGCGTTTCCCGGCTACATCGACTATGCGGCCTTCTGTGCCGGCTGAGACACGGACCCTGCCTTCACATGGGGCTGGGGCAGGATGCTCGCGGCCGCGCCAGCCCGCGCGGAACGGATGCACCCGATGCGCTCCATGAGTCGACTGTTGTTGCTTGCCTTGCTGTTGTTGGCCGCGCCGCTCGCCGCGCTCGCGAACGATCCCTGTCCCTGGCTGCGTGACCAGATCCACGCCACGGATCCGGCGACCCGCCTGGCGGCTGCGGCGTGCGAGGAACACCAGCTGTGGTATCGCCCCTTCATCGATATCGAAGGACGCTACGCCGGTACGGCCGTGCGCGAAGCCGATGCCACGCCGCTGGCCAACGGTGAGCAGGCCTGGCGACGTGTCGCCGGCTACTGGCGCGGCACCGATCAGCTCTCCCAGTTGATGCAGCGCCCCGGCGCTGTCGATTGCATGTACGCGTCGTACAGCGATCAGCCCTCCGCCGGCTGCCGCAGCTTCCTGATGGACGTGCCGTGGTCGGCAGCGTTCGTGTCCTGGGTGGCGCGCCGCGCAATGCTGCCCGGGTTCCGCGGCTCGCCAAGCCACATCGACTACGTGCGCGAGGCCTTTCGCAATCCCCAAACCAGCGCCTATCGCGTCGCCCATCCGGTGACAGCGCGACCGGCGCGCGGCGACATGCTCTGTTACGCGCGGCACGCGGACCGCATCTTCGGCTTTCGCGGGCTGGCGCATCTGCTCAGCAGCGATGACGGTGGACTCGGCATGCATTGCGACATCGTGGTCGGGGCCGGGAACGGGCAGGCGCAGCTGATCGGTGGCAACGTCCTCGACGCGGTGAGCATGCGGCTCTTGCCGCTGACCCCGGGGGGGCAGTTCGCGGGTCTCGCGCAACGCGCGCTCGACGATCCATCGTGCAGTCCCGATGCACTGGTCTTCTGCAATGCCAACCGCCAGGACTGGGCGGTGCTGCTGCAGTTGCGGCCCGCGAGCGAGCTCGCGGGATTGGTGCCCTCGATGGGGCTGTATGGGATGCCGCCGCCGGTGCCGGCGACGCCAAGCCCGCAGCCGGCGCCGTGCTGCGTCGAGTGCAGTGCGGGCGACAGCGTGCCGCGGTGTCCGGGCACCTGACCGCCCCTTGCCGCCTGCGCAGCGGTCGAGCGGCCCCCCGGGGCGTCGCTGACAAGGAAACGGCCCGCCATCCGCGGGCCGTCTTCTTGCCGGTGGTTCGATCCTTTCGCCACCCGTGACCGCAGCGATCGCGGCGCCTATCCCAGGCGCGGCCATGACCGGTGAGGTGGCATATCGATCGCGCGGCGAAACCACGCGGTCGCCGAACGCCCGGCGCGCGCGCCGGGCCGTCCGCCGCTGTGCTCGCGGCCTACTTCTTCGCCGCCAGCTGCCGCAGTACGTAATGCAGCAGGCCGCCGTGCCGGAAGTATTCGACTTCCTTGGGCGTCAGCAGCAGCACGTCGACCTCGAAGCGGATCTCGGTGCCGTCGGCCCTGGTGGCGACGATCTGCGCACGCCGGGCGTTGCCGTTGTCGAGACCGGTGATGTCGATCGTTTCCGATCCGTCGAGGCCGAGACTCTGGGCGTTCTGACCGTCGCGGAAGCGGCAGGGCAGCACGCCCATGCCGACCAGGTTCGAACGGTGGATGCGTTCGAAGCTCTCGGCGATGACCGCCTTGATGCCGAGCAGGTTGGTGCCCTTGGCCGCCCAGTCGCGCGAGGAACCGGTGCCGTATTCCTTGCCCGCGAACACCACCAGCGGCACGCCGTCGGCCCTGTACTTCATCGCGGCGTCGTAGATCGGCATTTTCTGCGGCTCGGCGCCGGCGCCGAAGTACAGCGTGTTGCCGCCTTCCTCACCGCCGAAGAACAGGTTCTTGATGCGGATGTTGGCGAACGTGCCGCGCACCATGACGTCGTCGTTGCCGCGGCGCGAGCCGTAGCTGTTGAAGTCCGCCGGCTGCACGCCGCGTTCCTGCAGGAAGCGTCCCGCGGGTGAATCCTGCTTGATGTTGCCGGCCGGCGAGATGTGATCGGTGGTGATCGAATCCCCGAAGAGCCCCATCACGCGCGCGCCGTGGATGTCGTCGATGGTGCCGACCTCCATGGTCATGCCATCGAAATAGGGCGGGTTCTTGATGTAGGTGGAGGCCGCGTCCCACTCGTAGAGCTCGCCGTCGGGTGAATCGACCGCGTTCCAGCGGGTGTCGCCCTTGAACACGTCGGCGTAGTTCTTGGCGAACATCTCCGGGCCGATCGTCCTGGCGATGAAGTCGCCGATTTCCTTGTTCGAAGGCCAGATGTCGCGCAGGTACACCGGCTTGCCGTCGGGGTCCGTGCCAAGTGGGTCGTGGGTCAGATCGATGTCGACGGTGCCGGCAATGGCGTAGGCCACGACCAGTGGCGGCGAGGCGAGATAGTTCATCTTCACCTCACCGTGGATCCGGCCCTCGAAATTGCGGTTGCCCGAGAGCACCGACGCCACTGCGAGATCGTTCTCGGCGATGCCCTTGGAGACGGCTTCCGGCAACGGGCCCGAATTGCCGATGCAGGTCGTGCAGCCGTAACCGACCACGTAGAAGCCGAGCTTCTCGAGATCGTCCATCACCCCGGCCTTCTTGAGGTAGTCGGTGACCACCAGCGAACCCGGCCCGAGCGAAGTCTTGACCCATGGCGCGGCCTTGAGTCCCCTGGCTGCGGCATTGCGCGCCAGCAGGCCGGCACCGAGCATCACCGCCGGGTTGGAGGTGTTGGTGCACGAGGTGATCGCGGCGATGACCACCGAGCCGTCGGTGAGTTCGTGCTCGGCCTCTTCGATCGTGATGGTGGACACCGGACGCGCAGCCAGACGCTCGGCCTGGGGCTGGCCGCCGCCTTCCTTGAGGAAGCGGTCGACCTGCGGGTCGCGGGCGGCGTCGCGGCGTGCGACCAGCGCACCGACGTTGTCACGGAAGTTCTGCTGCATGTTTTCCAGCAGCACGCGGTCCTGCGGACGCTTCGGGCCGGCCAGCGAGGGGCGCACCTCACCCATGTCGAGCTCCAGCACGCTGCTGTACTCCGCTTCGGGCATGCCGGGCTCGTGCCACAGCTGCTGCGCCCGGGCGTAGGCCTCGACGAGTGCGATCTGCTCTTCGCTGCGCCCTGACAGGCGCAGGTAATTCAGTGATTCCTGGTCGATCGGGAAGATGCCGCATGTCGCGCCGTATTCGGGCGCCATGTTGCCGATCGTCGCGCGGTCGGCCAGCGGCAGGTGCTGCAGACCTTCGCCGAAGAACTCGACGAACTTGCCGACCACGCCATGCTTGCGCAGCATCTCGGTGACGGTCAGCACCAGATCGGTGGCGGTCGCGCCTTCGGGCATGCGGCCCGTGAGCTTGAAGCCCACCACCTGCGGGATCAGCATCGACGAGGGCTGGCCGAGCATCGCGGCCTCGGCCTCGATGCCACCGACGCCCCAGCCCAGCACGCCGATGCCGTTGATCATCGTGGTGTGCGAGTCGGTTCCGAACACGGTGTCGGGATAGGCCCAGGTGCTGCCGTCCTCGCGCTCGGCGGTCATCACCACGCGGGCGAGGTGCTCGAGGTTCACCTGGTGGACGATCCCGGTATTGGGCGGCACGACCTTGAAGTTGTCGAAGGCCTTCTGCCCCCAGCGCAGGAAACCGTAACGCTCCATGTTCCGCTGGAACTCGATCTTGCCGTTGAGGTCGAGCGCATCGGGACGGCCGAACACGTCGACCTGCACCGAATGGTCGATCACCAGCTCCGATGGGATCAGCGGGTTGATCTGCTCCGGGCGCCCGCCCAGGCGCACGACCGCATCGCGCATCGCGGCCAGGTCCACCACGCAGGGCACACCGGTGAAGTCCTGCAGCACCACGCGCGCGGGCATGAACGCGATCTCGGTGTTGGACTCGTTGCTCGGGTCCCACTTCGCCACGGCTTCGATGTGCTGCGCGGTGACGGTCTCGCCATCCTCGTGGCGGAGCAGGTTCTCGAGCAGGATCTTCATCGAGTAGGGCAGGCGGGTGATGTCGAAACGCTTGCCCAGCGCGGGGAGGCTGGCATAGGCGTAACGACGGCCGCCGACATCGAGGTCGGCACGCGTGGTGAAGGAATCGGTCATGCGGAAGCTCCTGTCGCGGGTTGCTGGCGGTGATCGGATCGGCCGGTCGTGGCTGGCTTGCGTGGCGCTGGAAATCCGGTGATCTGGCGCGACGCCCGGTCGATGCGGGTCACCGCGTCGAGGCGTTCAGTGTAGGCGGGTTGATGTGGCGGTCAGGTCATCGCGCGTGGCGGCACGGCAACGGTGCATTGCGCACGCGCCAGTTGATCAGGGCCGGCTCACGCGCGCGGGGGCTGCGAGCACCCGCCGGTCGAGCGAGGGAGCCGCCTGGAAAAGGCTGGCGCTGGTGCATGCCCGGAAGCGGCGCGCCGCGGGCCGCTGGACGCAGGCGGCGGTGGTGTCGGCGCGCGACGCTGCGCCTCGCTCACCCATGCGACGAGGCGGCCGCGCGGGCGAACCGGCAAACTGGAGTATGCGCGTTCAGGTATGTATAATTCACGCATACCTCGAAGGAGAAGCCCGATGGAGGCGACCGTTGCCGAGCGCGGCCAGATCACACTGCCCAAGGCGGTGCGCGATGCGCTGGGATTGAGCAAGGGGACGATCCTCAAGGTCGAGCTGGAAGGCAGCCGCATCGTGTTGCGCAAGAGCGTCGATGACGCCGTCTCGCGTGCCCGGGGCCGGTTCCGGCTCGAGGGCTTCGACGACACCGATGCCGCGATGCGCGCGGTGCGGGGCCAGGCCGGCGTCGAAGCTGGCGCCGATGCAGGGGCCGATACCGCCGCCGACGGCAGCGTCGACCGGTGATCGCCGTCGATGCGCCCGTGCTGGTGGATCTGCTGACAGACGGGCCGCAGGCCGATGCCGCGGAGGCCTGCCTGCGCCAGTACCTGAGCGCTGGCCCGGTCGTGGTCTGCGATGTCGCACTGGCCGAGATCTGCGGCGCGCTGCATGACGGCGCCGAGACCATGGCCGTGCTCGAGGACATGGGGGTGCGCTTTTCGGCGATCGAAGCCAAGGCCGCCTTGCGTGCGGGCGAGATGCAGCGCCGCTCCTGGCAACGCGGCGAGCGCATTGGCCGCCCCTCGCGCGATTTCCTGGTCGGGGCCCACGCACTGCTGCAGTGCAATGGCCTGATCACCCGCGACGACGCGTTTTTCCGCACTTATTTCAAGGGTCTCAAGCTGATCGTACCGTCGGCATGAGACCGGTTATCCCGGTACCGCACGAATCTGGAGTTGTCATGTTGGAAGCCTATCGCCACCACGTTGCCGAGCGCGCCGCGCTGGGAATCCCGCCGCTGCCGCTGGATGCGCAGCAGACCGCCGACGTCATCGAACTGCTGAAGAATCCGCCGGCTGGTGAGGAAGCGTTCCTGCTGGACCTGCTGACCCACCGCGTGCCGGCCGGCGTCGACGACGCCGCCAAGGTCAAGGCCTCGTATCTCGCCGCGGTCGCATTCGGCACCGAACCCAGTGCGCTGATCTCCCGCGCGCGCGCCACCGAACTGCTGGGCACGATGCTCGGCGGCTACAACGTGCAGCCGCTGGTCGATCTGCTCGATGACGCCGAGGTCGGCGCGATCGCCGCCGAAGGTCTCAAGCACACCCTGCTGGTGTTCGACGCGTTCCACGACGTCGAAGAGAAGGCCAAGGGCGGCAACGCCAATGCCAAGGCGGTCATGCAGAGCTGGGCCGACGCCGAATGGTTCACCAGCAAGCCGGAAGTGCCGCAGTCGATGACGTTGACGGTGTTCAAGGTGCCGGGCGAGACCAACACCGACGACCTGTCGCCGGCGCCCGACGCGACCACGCGCCCGGACATTCCGATGCACGCGCTGGCGATGCTGAAGAACCGCCGTGAAGGCGCGGCGTTCGTTCCGGAGGAAGACGGCAAGCGTGGCCCGATCCAGGCCATTCTCGATCTCAAGAAGAAGGGCCATCTGGTCGCCTACGTCGGTGACGTCGTCGGCACGGGATCGAGCCGCAAGTCGGCGACCAACAGCGTGCTGTGGTGGACCGGCGAAGACATTCCCTTCATTCCGAACAAGCGCTTCGGCGGCGTGTGCCTGGGTTCGAAGATCGCGCCGATCTTCTACAACACGATGGAGGATGCCGGCGCGCTGCCGATCGAACTCGACGTGTCGCAGATGGAGCAGGGCGATGTGATCGAGCTGCGTCCATACGAGGGCAAGGCGCTCAAGGACGGCAACGTCATTGCCGAATTCCAGGTCAAGTCCGAGGTGCTGTTCGACGAAGTGCGTGCCGGTGGCCGCATTCCGCTGATCGTCGGTCGCGGCCTCACCGCCAAGGCGCGCGAGTCGCTGGGCCTGCCGGTAACCGACCTGTTCCGCCTGCCGCAGCAGCCCGCCGATACCGGCAAGGGCTTCACCCTGGCGCAGAAGATGGTCGGCCGTGCGATCGGCCTGCCGGAAGGCCAGGGCGTGCGCCCGGGCACCTATTGCGAGCCGCGGATGACCTCGGTCGGTTCGCAGGACACCACCGGTCCGATGACCCGCGACGAGCTCAAGGATCTCGCCTGCCTGGGCTTCAGCGCCGACCTGGTGATGCAGTCGTTCTGCCACACCGCCGCCTATCCGAAGCCGGTGGACGTCAAGACCCACCACACGCTGCCGGAGTTCATCTCCACCCGTGGCGGCATCTCGCTGCGTCCTGGCGACGGCGTGATCCACAGCTGGCTCAACCGCATGCTGCTGCCGGACACGGTCGGCACCGGCGGCGACTCGCACACACGCTTCCCGGTCGGCATCTCGTTCCCCGCGGGCTCGGGCCTGGTCGCCTTCGCGGCCGCCACCGGCGTGATGCCGCTGGACATGCCCGAATCGGTGCTGGTGCGCTTCAAGGGCAGGATGCAGCCCGGCGTGACCCTCCGTGACCTGGTCAACGCGATTCCGCTGTACGCGATCAAGGCCGGTCTGTTGACAGTGGCCAAGCAGGGCAAGAAGAACATCTTCTCCGGCCGCATCCTCGAGATCGAGGGTCTGCCGGATCTGAAGGTCGAGCAGGCGTTCGAGCTGTCCGACGCCTCTGCCGAGCGGTCCGCCGCCGGCTGCACCGTGCACCTCGACAAGGCGCCGATCATCGAATACATCACCAGCAACATCACCCTGCTGAAGTGGATGATCGCCGAAGGGTATGCGGACCCGCGTTCGCTGGCCCGCCGCATCGAGAAGATGGAAGCCTGGCTCGCCGATCCGCAGCTGCTCAAGGCCGATGCGGATGCCGAGTACGCGGCCGTCATCGAGATCGACCTGGCCGACGTGCATGAGCCGATCGTCGCGTGCCCGAACGATCCGGATGACGTCAGGACGCTGTCGGAAGTCGCCGGCGCCGCGATCGACGAAGTGTTCATCGGTTCGTGCATGACCAACATCGGCCACTTCCGCGCGGCATCGAAGCTGCTCGAAGGCAAGCGCGACATCCCGACCAAGCTGTGGGTCGCGCCGCCGACCAAGATGGACGCCGCCGAGCTGACCAAGGAAGGCCATTACGGGACCTTCGGCACCGCCGGCGCGCGCATGGAGATGCCGGGCTGCTCGTTGTGCATGGGCAACCAGGCGCAGGTCAAGGAAGGCGCGACGGTGTTCTCGACCTCGACGCGCAACTTCCCCAACCGTCTGGGACGCAACTCGAACGTCTACCTGGGCTCGGCGGAACTCGCGGCGATCTGTTCGCGCCTGGGCCGCATTCCGACCAAGGCCGAGTACATGGCCGATGTCGGCGTGCTGGATGCGTCGGCGGACGAGATCTACCGCTACATGAACTTCGACCAGATCGCCGAGTACGTGCACGCCGGCGAAGAGAAGACTGCGGCCTGAGGGCTCGTCGGCTCGCGGCTGCGGGGCTCGAGGGCCCCGCAGCACGCATGCCGGTATGTTGGGTCGACCAGCAGGCATCCGGCGCGAGCCGGGTGCCTTTTTGTTTTGGGGCAGGGCGCTGCGGGCAGCCGCCGCCCAAGCGCGGTCATCGGCCTGGTCCATCGCGGTGCCGCGCAATGCGGCCTGACGGGCTCGCCGCGGGTGGACCATGCCGAGAAAAGCGCCGCGTGCGTTCCCGCATGTCCCCCAGACCTGGTCGCCAGCAGCGCCCGCCGTGACGCGTCGCCTCGGCGTCGCCGCTGTACCCGGTGACCCACGGCCGATGACGCCGGATCCGGCGGCCGCGGACCTGCACGCCCGGAGAGGCCCTCGGCGGCGGATCGCGTGCGGCCTCGCGCAGGCCTCAGACCTGGGCGAGGGCCAGCAGCCGCTCCGCGATGGCTTCAAGCGGCACGATCTCCTGCGCCGCGCCGAGCTTGACCGCCGCTCCTGGCATGCCCCAGACCACGCTGGTGGCCTCGTCCTGGACCAGCGTGGCCGCGCCCGCCTGGCGCAGGTCGAGCAGCCCGCGGGCGCCATCGTCGCCCATGCCGGTCAGGATGGCGGCAACCGCGTTCGCCCCCGCGCTCTGTGCCACCGAGCGGAACAGCACGTCCACCGCAGGCCGGTGCCGGTTGACCGGCGGGCCGGGATCGAGCCTGCAGCGCCAGCGGGCGCCATCGCCGATCACGCGCAGGTGGTGGTCGCCGGGTGGCAGATAGGCGTGGCCGGGCAGGATCCTTTCGCCGTCGCGGGCTTCGCGCACCAGCATCGGCGAATGGCGATCGAGCCGCTCGGCGAAGGAACGGCTGAAGCTGCCCGGGATGTGCTGGGTCAACACCACCGCGGGCGCATCCGGCGGCATGCGTTCCAGCACGATGCGCAGGGCTTCGGTGCCGCCAGCGGAGGCACCGATCGCGATCAACCGGTCGGTGGTGCGGAACCGGGTGGCCATCGGGGCACGGACCGGCGTATCCAGGCGCAGCAGCGGTTGCGCGGCCGCCATCGGCGGACGGACGCGCGCGCCCGCAGCTGCCTTGACCTTGGCGCGGATCTCCTCCGCGTACTCCGACAGGCCCTGCGCCAGTCCGGCCCTGGGTTTGCTGACGAAGTCGACCGCGCCCAGGGCCATGGCCTGCAGCGTGACCTCCGCGCCGCGCTCGGTCAGCGACGACACCATGACCACCGGCATCGGCCGCAGGCGCATGAGGTTCTCGAGGAACGCCAGCCCGTCCATGCGCGGCATTTCCACGTCGAGGGTCAGCACGTCGGGATTGAGGCGCTTGATCTTCTCGCGGGCGAGCAGCGGATCGGCCGCGCTGCCGACGACCTCGATGTCCGGATCCTGCGCCAGCAGCTCGGTCAGCAGCTGGCGCACGACCGCGGAGTCGTCGACGATGAGGACGCGGCAGGGCTTCATTCGAACAGTTCCACGCCGCCGCTGACCGGCGTGCGCGACAGGCTTGCGCGCACGGCGCTTTCGGCGGCCACCACTTCGGCCTCGTGCGCGTGTGGCAGGCGGTTGACCATGACCCGCCCGGTGTCCGGGAAGAACCACACCTTGCGCGGGTGGATACCGCGCAGGTCCTCGGCCACGACCGGGATCTGTTCCGCGTCCAGGTAAGCGAGGACGAACTCGGCGTTGCGGGTGCCCACCGGGTTGGACGTGAAGCCCTTGAGCACGTTGGCGCCGCCGAACACCTTGGCTTCCAGGCGGCGGCGGTTGGCGCCCCGCTTGAGCAGTTCGTTGATCAGCATTTCCATCGCGTAGCTGCCGTAGCGCGCAGGGGCGCCGTCACCGACGTTGCCCTCCGGCAGCATGAAATGGTTCATGCCGCCGATGCGCAGCAGCGGGTCGCGCACGCAGGCCGCGATGCACGAGCCGAGCACCGTGACCAGGGCGGTGCCGTCGTCGACCACCAGGTACTGGGTGGGCAGCAGCTTCGCCGCCGCCACCTTGAAGCGGGCGTCCCGGTAGCGCAGGACATCGTCGTCGCGCAGTGCGGTACGGCTCACGCGGCCTCCGTACCGAAGTTGCGCCGGTAGAGCGTTCGCCCGCAGGGCCGGATGAGATCCGCGGCGTGCAGGTAGTTCTCCGAATGCCCGGTGTAGAGCAGGCTCCCGGCATCCATGTGCGTGACCAGGCGCGAAAGGATCCCGCGCTGCGTGGGCTTGTCGAAATAGATCATCACGTTGCGGCAGAACACGGCCGAGTAGGGCCCGCCGATGTCGTAGCGCGGCGCCAGGAGATTCAGCGGTCGGAACTCGATCATCGCCTGCAGCGCCGGATGCACGCGGCAGTGGCCTTCGTTGGGACCGGTGCCGCGCTGGAAGAAGCGCCGTCTGCGCTGGGGGTCGAGGCTGGCGACCCGTTCCAGCGGATAGACGCCGCGCCGGGCGGTA
>Ga0233372_1001102_pt1 | contig 10558 bp, 9 predicted proteins | sample ElkDunMinimDraft_4_FD_191538 | JGI IMG/M metagenome (GOLD analysis project Ga0233372, IMG submission 191538) | Fecal eukaryotic communites from dung pellets of Tule Elk in California, USA - Elk Dung D8 | ecosystem: Host-associated > Mammals > Digestive system > Large intestine > Fecal | place... | reverse complement strand
ACATATGAAGATGCATTTAATGAATATTTTAAATCAATTTAAAGCCAACGAACAAGAAAAAAAACTAGCCATAAAACATTTCGAAAAAGTTACTGTAACCCATGCTGGGGTTGTAAATTTTATAGAAAACATTCGAAAATAAAACATATGCAAACTTTTTATAGTAACGGAAAACTTTTTATTTTAGGAGAATATTATGTTCTAAATGGGGCGAAAGTATTTGCTTTACCTACAAAATTTGGTCAATACTTACAGGTTAAAAAAAATAATAACAATACTATAAAATGGATAAGTTTTGATTTGGATGAAACGATTTGGTATGAAGCAAATTTTATTTTAAAAGATGTTCTTCAAAATAATCAAAATTTTGAAAACAAAATTACCAATACGTTAATTGATATTTTACATCAAGCACATCAACAAAATCCGAAACTATTAACACATGGATTTGACGTAGAAACTAAACTAACATTTCCTAGAAATTGGGGCTTAGGTACTTCGTCAACACTAATCAATAATATAGCACAGTGGTTTGGTATAGATGCCTTTGAACTTTTAGATAAATCTTTTGGAGGAAGCGGTTACGATATAGCTTGCGCACAGCATAACAAACCAATTACGTATCAAAAAACCAGTAATTTACCTGTTGTAAATGAAGTGCATTTTGATCCTGATTTTAAAGAAAATATTTATTTTGTCTATTTGAATCAAAAAAGAGATAGTAAGGATGCCATTGCAAACTTTAAGAAAAAAAATATAAAACTAGATCAAGAGATTATTGAGGTTTCTAGACAGACAGAAGAATTACTTCAAATAAAAAATATTCAAGAATTTAAAAATTTAATTGTTAGCTACGAAAATCAGTTGAGTTTGATATTAGAAGTTCCAACCATACAAAATCAACTTTTTAATGATTTTGATGGTGTAATTAAAAGTCTTGGTGGCTGGGGTGGAGATTTTGTAATGGCAATTTCTGAAAAAGATCCTAGACCATACTTTAAAAACAAAGGATATCTAACAATAATAAATTACAAAGACATGATATTATAAAAAAAGCTCAACCTTACGGTTGAGCTTTTTTTATAATATATAATAGGATAAATATTACTATCTAGTTAAATATCTATTATCAACAACTTTTGCAGCATCCTCTAAAGACATATATACTCTTGACGAAGCAATTCCACGAACTTGCTGATCCATTTGTTGCATTTTAGCTTTAGGGTTTGTTAAAGGCGAAGCAGCATTTATAACTTTAGACTTAACAACAAAAACACCAGTGTTACCTTGTATCGGAGCAGATAATTTATCAATACCCAAACCAAGAGCTGTACCTACAACTTTTTGTTCGATACCTAAACCAGCAATGTTAGGATTTACAATTGTTAAATTGTCTGCACTAGCAACTGCTGTTTGAGCATTTTTAGCTATTTCTTCTATTGAAGATCCTTTTAATTTAGCAACCAAAATAGCTGCTTTTTTCTCGTTGCGTAAAATTGGCTCAACGTATGGTTTAACCTCTTTAGCAGACGCAAGATTAGAGTCATTAACTTCAGTTACCTTAACAACAACTTGTCCTGATGAAATATCAAATTTCTTAACATCACCAACTTCAGTTCCTTTATTAAATGCCCACTGAACGATTTCTCTACTTGTACCTAAACCATTAATTTGTTCATCGTTTTGTCCAACAGTTGATGGAATAGCTACAGCTTGATGTTTCTTAGCAACTTCAGCTAAAGTAGCCCCATCCGTAGCATCAGATAAAATTAAATTAGCGGTTTTAAACAACTGATCTTGAGTTGCAGACGATGGTTGAACGCGACGAACAATATTTGCAATTTTCATCCCATCATATAAATCGTCAACACGAATAACATGGTAACCAAAGTCTGTTTCAACAATACCTGTAGATCCAATTGCATTACTGAATAGGAATGAATCAAATTGCGGCACCATTTGTCCTTTAGCAACATTATCATAAATACCTCCTGTTTGTTTTGAACCAGCATCATCAGTATTTTGCATTGCTAAAATAGCAAATGATGTTGGTACTTGACGTACCTGATTTAATAAACTATCCGCTAACTTTTTAGCTTCATCTTTAGTACGAGTAGCACCAGCAGGAGAATTAGCCTCAGCAAAAGAAATTAATATATGGCTTACTTTTGCATTTGCAGCTTTTTTAGATCCTAATTTACGAGACAGTACCGAGTTTCCATTAAAATCATAAGGACCAAAAACCTCACCTACTGGTAAGTTGGTTAATTCTTCCTGAAAATCTAAAGGTAATTGAGCTTTAGTAATGTATGAAGAATCAAACGGAACTTCAGAATTTGCATTTACAAAATCAGCAACGTTAGTAACTGTTTTAAACGATTCTTGAGTTTCATTACCCCCTGTTTCTTCATTATAAACTACTTTACCATTCAATAGGTCAAGCATATCTGTATTTACATCTAAAATATCAGCCTCAGAAGCTTTATTCTCAACAAACACATATTCGAAAGAACGAGTTGGTAAAGATTTAAACATCTTTTGATTCTTTTTTATGTAAGCGGCAATATCAGCATCTGTAACTGGCACTTGATCATCAGCTATTGTAGAATATTGTAAAGTTACATAATCAAAATCGACAGAAGTTGCTTCGCGGTAGTTTGCCGTTTCAGCATCAAATTTAGTTGTATAAATTGACGCAGAAATTAATGAATTATACATCTGTTCTTTAGCAAACTGCTCTAATTGTGCTTCATAAGCCAACCAACCTTGCCATTGTTCAGGCGAAGATTTACGAATAGTAGCTAAAAATTCTTTAAATTTATTAACATCAAAAACTCCAGCACTATTTAAAAACTGTGGGTTTTGATTGAATTCTGGTGAGTTAACAATAAATTGCAATAATTGATCTTTACCAACTAAAATTCCAATTTTTGCAAACTCTTCACCTAAAATAATTGACTTAACCTCTTGATTCCAAACTTGATTAGAAGCTTGGTAACCAGTTACTTGTCCACTACTTTCTAAGTTATTTACTTTAGCCAAAAAAGTTTGTGCTAAAATATCTGTACCATTTACACTACCGATGTATCTTGAATCTTGATCTAAACCTCCACTTTGAAAAACGTCTCCAATAACGAATGCGAATAAACCAACTCCAATAGCACCTACAAGTAAAACAGAATTTTTTCTAATTTTTGATAAAACTGCCATTTATTATATGTCTTTTATTTTTTTCAGGTAGCGAAAATACAATTATCTGTTAAATAATAAAATTTTCGACCCATGATTTTTAATTAGTTTTCTATTTATTTTCTTGCTCTTGTTGTTTCTTCATTTTTTTTAAAAAACGAAGTCTAAAAAAGAACATAAAAATACCAACTGCAGCAAAAGCTACTGACATAATATAGTTTTCATTTTTCAAAAATTTATCTATAGCGTCATATATAAAAAGTGCTGCCAATACTAAGTATATGTATGGGATAATTTGTGCGATTTTAATCATAAGTTATCATTTTGTGTGTTTAAATATTCACCCGAATTTTTTTGTGTATTAAAAATCTTAAAGTCTTTACTAAAATCTATTCCAGGACCTTGTATATAATTTCCGTTCTCATCCTTAAAAGTAAAATGCTTTTCAGTAAAAAACCATTCTCTTTTTTGATCATAAAATAATTGGCTTGTTGTCATTACTTTACCATCGTGTGTTGTAATTACAACATCATCTAACAATTCTATTATTCCATTTTTGGTATGAGAAATCGCATATTTAGAAGTTACATAATTTTCGTTATTATCACTATCAAAAACTGTTAAATCAATACCTTTAGGGAATTCGGTAAATGCAAATTTAGCATTAGAATAATCGAGCATTAAAGGGCTTATTAAAATAGCTTGTACTTTTCCAGAATCGGTATATTTTAGGTTTATTTTTTCAGCCTCAGTTTGAGGTTGAAAAGAAACCGCTGAAAACTGTTGAATTTCTTTAAAATTACTAGTACATGAAAAAAACACAGTCACAGCAAATGCCGTGACCAGAATGTTTTTTATGTTTTTATTTACTAAATTCACTATTAATAATATTTTACTTTTTGGAACCATCTATCGTTAAACGACAGACCAATATTAATCATAAAATAATTTTCTTTTATTAATCCAGCAGATTTTGTACCTCTAGAACCATATTCAACTCCAATATTTAAATTAGAAAAGGTTAATCCAAGTGGTAATCCAACACCAGCAGATACAGCTGCATCTTTAATACTATGTCCTGATAATACCATTCCAGAATTTTCAAAACGTACACCCGCTCTATACGTAACGCGACTAAAATAGCTATTAAAAGAATTGTATTTTGGAATATAATAACCACCAATACTTACTCTACTAGAGTTTTCGTATTTTAGATTCGATAACATAGTTCCGTCAATAATTTTTTTAGGTTGAGCAAAACTTGCTTGCGCTCCAACCATCCATTTACGGATTTCTCCAAATGAAGTTCCAAAACTATATGAGGCTGGTAATCTAAATTTAGAATCGGGCACACTTACTTTTTTATCTTCGATAACAAATTCATTTAAATTACCATCAATTGTAACCGTTGAAATGTTTCGATCGTGAGTAGACAGTAAATTGGCTTGAGGAGTAAATGTAGCACTTGAGTGAAAATCGTAGCCTTTAATTTTAGTTTGGTACATAGCACCAAAGTTAAACGCAAGTCCTCTATTCTCATCTACATTAATTGATCTACTTAAATATTGTACATCCTGCATCCCTAATAATGTTTTTTGCTCTGAACTACCAAAATAATATTGAGCATCAAAACCAACGCTTAATCCTTGAAATATTTTATATCCAGCTCCAAGATAAACTTTATTTAACCCTCCTGAACCTGAATATTGCATTGATTGTTGGATGTCGTTAAAAATTCCACCACTCTGAACTTTATATCCAACATTAGTAACAGGCATTAAACCAAAACTAACTCCAAAATTTTTAGCAATTGGTAAACCTATAGCTAAATAGTCTAATGAAGTATTATCAACTTTTTCAGAACCTTGGGAAGATTTTAAATTATAACTTGTATTACTAGCTCCAATTGTAAAAGTAGTAATAGCCAGATCAGCATAAGAAGCAGGATTGCTTAAATTTAGGTGAATACTATCTCCAATTACACTTAAGCCACCCATAGCTCTATGTTCATTAGTTCCCATAAACTTTTGATCACCCAAACCGTAAAACGAATAAGGTGAACCCGCACCCTGCTGTGCAATAGCAACTGAAGAAAACAGTATGCTCACGCTAAAAATTATTTTTTTTATCATTTAATTTTTTGAAATATAATCGTGTAAATCTTTTAGACTTTCGGCTAAAAAGTTTGTGTTGGCAAATATGGTACTTTTTATTTTTGTAGACAATATACTACAATCACCACCTGTTAAAATTACGGCTAAATTAACGAATTGTTTTTCATAATCCATTATAAATCCATTAATTTCGTTTATAACTCCGTTAAAAATTCCAGAATGTATTGATTCAATGGTCGAATTCCCAATTAAATCAGAAGGTTTTTGCATCAACAGCAAAGGTAATTTAGCCGTAAAATGTGCTAACGATTCATAACGCATATTTATACCAGGTGAAATAGCGCCACCTAAATATTCGTTATTTTGACTCACAAAATCATAGGTAATGCAGGTACCTGCATCAATAATTAACCTATTTTGGGTTGGAAAATTTAAAACAGCACCAGCTGCCAAAACAATACGATCTGCTCCTAATGTATGGGGAGTTGCATATTTATTTATAAAAGGCAGGTTACTTTGATAGGTTATTATAGTCAATTCGGTATTTAAATCCAAAAATTTTATAACTCTTTCATCAATATTTCCAACTGTTGAGAGAACAGATTGACTAATCTTGGGAAATTCTTTAAAAAAAAATAAAAAATTTTCTAGAAATTTATCATACAATAATGCCTGGCTAGAAACCAATACATCATCCTCATATACAAATAGTTTCACACGGGTGTTACCAACATCAATAACTAATAACATAATACAAAATTAGATTTGCTAAAGATATAAATAGATTTTTTTATTTCAGTATGTTTGCAGAAATGAAATTTCGTACTATATTTGCACTCGCAATTACAAAGTAATTGGTACCTTAGCTCAGTTGGTAGAGCAACGGACTGAAAATCCGTGTGTCCCTGGTTCGATTCCTGGAGGTACCACTAAAAAAAATCCTAAATGGTACCTTAGCTCAGTTGGTAGAGCAACGGACTGAAAATCCGTGTGTCCCTGGTTCGATTCCTGGAGGTACCACAAAAAATAAAATCCTAAATGGTACCTTAGCTCAGTTGGTAGAGCAACGGACTGAAAATCCGTGTGTCCCTGGTTCGATTCCTGGAGGTACCACAAAAAAAATCCTAAATGGTACCTTAGCTCAGTTGGTAGAGCAACGGACTGAAAATCCGTGTGTCCCTGGTTCGATTCCTGGAGGTACCACAAAAAGCCCAAACATATGTTATGTTTGGGCTTTTTCTATTACGCTTCATTATGATAAAAAAAATTCATAAATTGCCGTATAATAAAATTTAACTTACTTAATTTGATAAAAATGAATGCAAAAAGTATCATTATTTTGACAAGTGTTGGTTTAGGAGCGGCTTCATGTGGATCTCAAAAAAAAAATGAACCTACTACAACCGAAACAAACCCTTTGTTAACAAAGTGGAATACTCCATACGAAGTTCCGCCTTTCAATTTAATTCAAAACAATCACTTTGAACCTGCTATTTTACAAGGCTTAAATGATCAAATTGTTGAAATTAAAACTATTACTTCTGATAAAAACGAAGCGACTTTTGAAAACACAATTATTGCCTTAGAAAATTCTGGTAAAGGTTTAAAACGTGTTTCTACAGTTTTCTACAATCTTGCTGGTGCAAATACAAATCAAGAAATTCAAGATTTGTCAAAAAAATTAGCTCCAACAATGTCTAAACACAACGATGCAATTTACATGAATGATGAGTTGTTTAAACGTGTTGAAACAGTTTGGAACAATAAAGGTACTAGAGAATACACTTCAGAAGAATCTGTTTTATTAGAAAGAACTTATAATGCATTTGTTAGAAATGGTGCTAGATTAAATACCGAAGATCGTGCAAAATTATCTGAAATTAATGCAAAATTATCTTTACTAAGCTTACAATACGGAAGTAACTTATTAAAAGAAACTAACGGTTATAAATTAGAAGTAACTAATGTAAACGACTTAAAAGGCTTATCTCCGGAGTTAATCGAAGAAGCAAAACAAACAGGTATTGCAACAGGAAAGCCCGGAACATATGTTTTTACTTTACAAAATCCAAGTGTTATTCCGTTTTTACAATTTGCTGACAACAGAGAATTAAGAAAAGAAATTTGGACAGCTTTTCAAAACAAAGGAAATAATAACAACGAATTTGATAACAAAAAAAATGCTATCGAAATTGCTAACTTACGTTTAGAAAAAGCTAAAATTTTAGGTTACGATTCTCATGCTTCTTTAGCTTTAGAAAACACTATGGCTAAAAAAGCTACAAATGTAAATAAGTTATTAAACGATTTATGGGTACCTGCATTAGCAAAAGCAAATGATGAATTAAAAGATATTCAAACTTTAGCTGCCAAAGATGGTATTAACAATGTACAACCTTGGGATTGGAGATATTATACAGAAAAAATCAGAAAAGCAAAATATGATTTATCTGAAGAGGAATTAAAACCTTATTTTAGTATTGATAATGTACGTCAAGGTATTTTTAATGTTACACAAAATTTATTCGGTCTAACATTCAAACAAAACAAAGATATCCCAGTGTACCATAAAGATGCAACTGCTTGGGAGGTTTACGAAGCAAATGGCGATTTAGCAGGAATTTTATTCATGGATTTTCACCCACGCGAATCAAAACGTAGTGGAGCTTGGATGACATCTTACCGTGCACAATATACTAAGGATGGCAAACGTCAAATTCCAATAATTTCTATTGTATGTAACTTTACAAAACCATCTGGCAATGCGCCTGCTTTATTAACTACTGACGAGGTAACAACATTCTTTCACGAATTTGGTCACGCTTTACATGGTTTATTATCTAACGTAACTTACCAAAGTATTGCTGGAACAAGCGTTTCAAGAGATTTTGTTGAATTACCATCTCAAGTAATGGAAAACTGGGCTTTAGAACCACAAGTTTTAAAAACTTACGCAAAACACTACAAAACAGGTGAAGTAATTTCTGACGAGCTAATAACTAAAATTCAAAATACAGGAACTTTTGATCAAGGTTTCCAAACTGTTGAATACTTGTCAGCTTCGCTTTTAGATATAGATTACCACTCAATCAAAGAGCCAATTAAAGTAGATGCTGTAACATTTGAAACGGAATCAACTAAAAAAATGAAGTTAAACGACGAAATTATTCCTCGATATAAAACTACTTACTTTAGTCACATATTCTCAGGAGGTTATTCGGCTGGATACTATAGCTACATTTGGTCTGGAGTTTTAGATACTGATGCTTTTGAAGCGTTTAAAGAAACTGGAGATTTATTTAATCCAGAAAAAGCTAAGCTTTTCCGTACAAATGTACTAGAAAAAGGTGGTAGCGAAGATTCAATGGAATTATACAAAAAATTCCGTGGATTTGAACCTAAAACAGATGCGTTACTAAAAAAACGCGGTTTAAAATAATATAACTTAAAAGGATTTCAAAAATTTGAAATCCTTTTTTATTTGTAAAAAATTTAACTCGGCACCATAAAAATTAAATATTATTGAATAAATACAACTATTAAAACTTAGAGATAACCAATATTTTTTAATGAAAAAACAGTAAAGTATAATTAATTCATCAATTATAAATCATAAAATTTGAAGTGTTTAAAAAACTATTTGATTGAAAAACAAAGTTTTAAAAAAACAAAAAAGTTAAATACTAAAAAAACTTGCTTTTAGGTTTGGAAATGATAATTTAGAACGTATCTTTGCCCTCGGCTTTAAGGTTAACGAAGAGCTTTACACATTTGGTTTGGTAGTTCAGTTGGTTAGAATACATGCCTGTCACGCATGGGGTCGCGGGTTCGAGTCCCGTCCAGACCGCTAAAGAAATTAAATGTTTATTTCTTAAAAATAGTTGTGTTGTTTAGGTACGTAAGTACCAAAGGTTTAGTAGTTAGACCAATGAAAAGCTTTCCATTTCTATATTGGAGAGCTTTTTTATTTTAAAAGTGTTACCAAAATTTTAAAATCAATTATTAAAAAAATAAAATACATACTTTTAAAACTAGTAATCAAACACTTATATAAAAGTTATAAAACAAAGTGAAAAAATGTTTTTAAACTTAAAAAATGTTACTATATTTGCACCGCAATCAAGCATACTGGTTTGGTAGTTCAGTTGGTTAGAATACATGCCTGTCACGCATGGGGTCGCGGGTTCGAGTCCCGTCCAGACCGCTAATCTTTTTATAAGGTTATACTATACGTTTGATTGCAATATTGGTTTGGTAGTTCAGTTGGTTAGAATACATGCCTGTCACGCATGGGGTCGCGGGTTCGAGTCCCGTCCAGACCGCAAGATAATCTTGCTTAAATTATTTATTGAAAACTTTGGTTTGGTAGTTCAGTTGGTTAGAATACATGCCTGTCACGCATGGGGTCGCGGGTTCGAGTCCCGTCCAGACCGCTAAATAAGTTTAAGCAAGTTACGTTATTATTATATTTACTGGTTTGGTAGTTCAGTTGGTTAGAATACATGCCTGTCACGCATGGGGTCGCGGGTTCGAGTCCCGTCCAGACCGCTAGTAAATAAAAAAGTCTTGATATTAATCAAGACTTTTTTTGTTTAAACCCAAATGTTTTTATTTAAAAAAACTAGATAAATAAAATAGCCTAAAAAACACATACAAAAAACAAATTTTATAAATGTTGAGGCCAAAAATCCGATTAAAGAACCTGAGGCAGATTTAATCGATTTTAAAAAATCTTTATTGTCAAAAAGTAATTCCCCAAGAAATGCTCCCACAAAAGGCCCTATAATAAAGCCAAACGGAATTGGGGCAAATATTCCAACTACTAATCCAATATTAGTTCCCAAAATACCATACTTAGACCCTCCAAAACGCTTAGTTCCTTGCCCTGGAATGATATAATCTAAAATAGTGATTAATATAGTAAGTAGTAAAGTGATGCCTAAGAGCCAAAAATCAAAAGGGATACCTGGAATAAAATAAAGTAACAAAATTCCTAACCAAGATAATATTGGACCAGGTAAAACTGGTAAAAAACTTCCTAAAATACCAAGTATAATGCAAACAAACGAGATTAGTAATAATATATAATCCATCATATTATATTTTTTGTATATTTATTAAAATAACAAATATATTATGAAATACCTAATTTATACTCTTTTATTATCTATTATAACGACTTCGTGTTCTTGGATAAACAAAAAACAACCAAACGAAACCGAAATTTATGAAAATGAAATTTCTAAAATAAATTG
>Ga0233372_1001100_pt1 | contig 10565 bp, 9 predicted proteins | sample ElkDunMinimDraft_4_FD_191538 | JGI IMG/M metagenome (GOLD analysis project Ga0233372, IMG submission 191538) | Fecal eukaryotic communites from dung pellets of Tule Elk in California, USA - Elk Dung D8 | ecosystem: Host-associated > Mammals > Digestive system > Large intestine > Fecal | place... | reverse complement strand
CCGGGTAATTCGCGGACGCCGCAGCCACGCCCATCCGCGCCCAGGCCAGGAAGCCCTGCGCGTCGTCGTGTTCGACCTGGCGCTCGCGCAGTCGCGGATGCGCAGCGCCCGCCGCGATCCGCTCGCACAGCAGGCCGATCGCGGCCGCGACCGGATCGCCGTCCACCACCGCGTCGAACAGGTCCGTCGCCGCGAGCCGCTCGGCCGCGACCGGCGCGCCGGAGACGATCATGTTGATCGCGGTTTCCAGCCCGACCGCGCGCGGCAGGCGCTGGGTGCCGCCGGCGCCGGGCAGGATGCCGATCTTCACCTCCGGCAGCCCGACCTCCGCGCCGCGGCGCGCCACGCGGTAGTGGGCGGCCAGCGCCAGTTCCAGCCCGCCGCCGAGGGCGGTGCCGTTGATCGCGGCGCAGACGGGCTTGCCGCTGGACTCCACCGCCGCGATGACATCGTGCAGGCTGGGCGCCTGCCCGGCCCGCGGCGTGTTGAACTCCTTGATGTCGGCGCCGCCGGAGAAGAACCGCCCGGCGCCGGTGACGACGATGCCCTGGATCGCCGCATCGGCGTTGGCGGCGTCCAGCGCCTCGGCCAGGCCGCGGCGCACGTCGAGGCCGAGGCCGTTGACCGGCGGGTTGTCGAAGGTGACGACGGCGATGCCGTCGCGCAGTGTCGTGGTTACGGCCATGTCGTTGTCGGCACCGTGGCGTGTGGGGAAAGGGAGTGGCGCGTCGCGGGACTCATGCCGCGGTTCCCGCGCGCTGCGCGAAGCGCCAGCCGAGTTCGGCCAGCATCGGCACCTGCGCGGCGAAGCGCGGCGCCTGCGGATCGGTCGCCATGCCGGCGCGCGCGCGCGCGCCGACGCCCTGCAGGATCGCGGCGAGTCGGAACAGGTTGTAGGCCAGGCAGAAGTCCCAGTGCTCGCCCGCACGCAGCCCGGTGCGGCGTTCGTAGTCCTGCACGTAGTCCTGCTCGGCCGGAATGCCGAGCGCATCGAGGTCGAGCCCGCCGAGGCCGGGCAGGAAGCCGGGCACGATGTGCCAGGTCATCACGTGGTAGGCGAGGTCGGCCAGCGGGTGCCCGAGCGTGGACAGCTCCCAGTCCAGCACCGCGCGCAGGCGCGGCTGGCCGTGGGCGAAGACCAGGTTGTCGATGCGGAAATCGCCATGCACCAGCGCCACAGGTTCGCCGTCCTCGCGCGGGACGGCGCCGGGCAGCCAGGCGATCAGCCGCTCCATCGCGGCGATATCACGGTCGCGGCAGGCCAGGTACTGGCGCGTCCAGCGGTCGATCTGGCGCGCGAAGTACTGCCCGGGGCGGCCGAAGTCGCGCAGCCCGAGCGCGTCGACATCGAGCTGGTGCAGGTCGGCAATGGCGGCCAGCATCGCCTGGTAGCGTGCCGCACGCCCGTCGGCCGTCAGCCCCGGCAGCGCGGGGTCGCGGAAGATCTCGCCATCGACGAAGTCCATGACGTAGAAGCCGGCGCCGATGATCGCCTCGTCCTCGCACAGCGCGTGCACCGTCGTGACCGGGACGGCGCTGCCGGCCAGCGCCTGTTGCACGCGGAATTCCCGCTCGATCGCGTGGGCCGAAGGCAGCAGCCGCGCGCGCGGCCCGGGGCGGGCGCGCAGCACGCAGTCGCGCGTGGCCGTGCGCAGCCGCCAGCCGGGGTTGGAACGGCCGCCGGCAAGGCGCTCGACCTGGAGTTCGCCGTCGAAACCCTCGAGGTGTCCGCACAGCCAGTCCTGCAGCCGCGTGGCGTTCGCCTCCACCGCCGGGACGGCGACGCTCATGCGCCTGCCCTCACCAGCATGCCGTCGTGCAGCACCGGCACGACCTCGCTGGTATCGCAGCGGGCCGCGTGGGCGATCTCCGCTTCCAGGCCCGCGCGCGCCAGCATGCGCCCCACCCGCGAAACGGCCAGGGCCTCGCCCGGACCGATGCCCAGGCTGGCGAACTCGGCGGCCAGCGCCGCATCGCTCGGCGCGTAGTCGCCCGCGGCGCGCAGCGCGCGCGCCAGGTGGCCGGCGCCGATGAAATCCTCCAGGCTGAAGCGCCCGAGCGACCCGGCGCACAGCAGCAGCACCGGCTGCCCCGGATGCCGGGCGACCACGTGCCGCGCCAGAGCGCCGGCATTGCCCAGCGCGCCCACGTAGACCGCGGCCGCGCCCGCGCAGGCGGCGATGGCGCGCGTGCCATTGGTGGTGAGGTAGACCAGTTCGCCGCCGGCGACCACATGCAGCGCCAGCGCCAGCGGCGTGGCCGGGGCATGCCCTGGCAAGGTGCGGGCCATGTACTCGCCGGCCACGACGCCCTCCGGCCGGTCCGCGGCAGCGGCACGCGCGTCGTCGTCATCGCGCGCCGGATACACCGCGGCGGCACCCGCGCCGAGCGCATGCACGATCGTCGAACTGGCGAACAGCACATCGATCACGACCACGACCCGGCCGGCCAGGCGCGCCGGGTCGACGTCCTCCCTGCGGACGAGCACATGAAGCGAAGGCGTGGCGGTGGCTGCCTGCATCCGATCTAAATTCCGTATAATGGAACTTAATTCTGTATTTCGGAATCACTGTAGATGGGTGAATCCGGGCGCGCAACAGGCAGATGTGCTGCGCCGCAGCAGCTTCGCGCCCGAAATCGCGCGACTTGCGCCCCGTCCGATCCCCGCATAGGATCGATGCGAATCGTGGAATTAAGTTCCATAAAGCGAAACTCATGGACCTGACCCTGTCTCCCCGTGGACGCGAGCTCGAGTACAGGCTGCGCGGCTTCCTGCAGCGCCGCGTCTGGCCGAGCGAAGCGGCGCATGCCGACGAAGCGGCCCGTGCCCGCGCTGCCGGCCATCCCTGGCAGCCCAGCGCGCTGGTCGCGCAACTGCAGGCCGAGGCCCGCGCCGAGGGCCTGTGGAACCTGTTCCTGCCCGGCTCGACACGCGCCCCGGAAGGCCTGTCCAACCTCGACTACGCGCCGCTGTGCGAGTTGATGGGCCGGGTCTACTGGTCGCCTGAAGTGTTCAACTGCGCCGCGCCGGACACCGGCAACATGGAAGTGCTGGCCCGCTACGGCAGCGAGGAGCAGCAGGCGCGCTGGCTCGATCCGCTGCTCGACGGCCGCATCCGGTCGGCCTTCCTGATGACCGAGCCGGACGTGGCCTCGTCCGACGCCACCAACCTGCAATGCGCGATCCGCCGCGACGGCGACGACTACGTCATCGACGGGCGCAAGTGGTACGCCTCCGGCGCCGGCGATCCGCGCTGCGCGGTGTTCATCGTCATGGGCATCTCCAGCCCGGACGCCGACCGCCACCAGCGCCACTCGATGATCCTGGTCCCCGCCGACGCGCCCGGCATCACCGTCGAGCGCGCGATGGACGTGTACGGCTACGACGACGCGCCGCATGGGCACATGCAGGTCGCGCTGGAGAACGTGCGCGTGCCCGCATCGAACCTCCTGCTCGGCGAGGGCCGCGGCTTCGAGATCGCGCAGGGGCGGCTCGGTCCGGGCCGCATCCACCACTGCATGCGCGCGATCGGACTGGGCGAGCGCGCCCTCGAGGCGATGTGCCGGCGCCTGGCCTCGCGCCATGCGTTCGGGCGGGCGGTGGTCGAGTATTCGGTCTGGCGCGAACGCATCGCGCGCTCGCGTTGCCTGCTCGACCAGGCGCGGCTGATGGTGATGCGGGCCGCGCGCATGATGGATACCGTCGGCAACAAGGCCGCGCGCACCGAGATCGCGATGATCAAGGTGATCGCGCCGCAGGCCGTCGAGCAGGTGATCGACTGGGCGGTGCAGGCGCACGGCGCCGCAGGCGTGAGCCAGGACAGCTTCCTCGCACGGGCCTGGGCGCACACCCGCACCCTGCGCCTGGCCGACGGCCCCGACGAAGTGCACCACGAGACCATTGCCCGCCTCGAACTGGGCAAGTACCGCGCGGAGGCGCGCTGACATGGGCAATCCCAGGCGCGACCCGCTGTCGCTGGCCCAGGCCGAAGGCGGCGCCCCTCTGGTGAACTCGGTCGTGCGCGCGTTCTCGATCCTGCGCTGCTTCGAACACGGCCGCGGACATGCGGACGGCCGCTACCTCGGCAACCAGGACATCGCCAGGCGCACCCGGCTGCCCAAGGCCACCGTGTCGCGGCTCACGCAGACGCTGGCGGCGCTGGGCTACCTCGAGTACTCGCCGTCGCTGGAGAAGTACGCACTCGGACCCGCGGTCCTGGGCCTGGGCCATGCCTACATGGCCGGGCACGACGTGATCGACATCGCCCAGCCGCTGATGCAGGAGCTGGCCGACTACACCCAGGCGGCGGTGATGCTCGCGGTCCCCGAGGGCCTGCGCATGCTGCTGCTGGAGGTCTGCCAGGGCGATGCGATGTTCAACCTGCGGCTGGAGAAGGGCTCGCGCGTGCCGCACGGCACCACCGCGCTCGGCCGCGCCGACCTCGCCGCGCGTCCGCGCGAGGTCTTCGAGCAGCGCCTGGCCGAACTCGAGGGCACCAGCACGCCGGAGGCCTGGCCGCGGATCCGCGCCGGCATCGAACGCGCGCGCAAGGACTATGAAACCTACGGCTTCGTGTTCTCGCTGGGCGACTGGAATCCGGACGTGTTCGCGGTCGGCGTCCCGATGGTCTCGGCCGACGGCACCCGCCACTTCGCCTTCAACATCAGCGGCCGCCTGTCGGTGATGACGCGCGAGAAGCTGGTGCAGGACTTCGGCCCCAGGCTGGTCGCGTTGCGCAACCGCGTCTACGAGTCCACCGAGGGGCGCTTCTAGAGCTTCCGGGAGGAGCCAACGCAATGAGAGCCGTCGTCTGCGACGCATGGGGTACACCCGACACACTGCGCATCGGTGAACTGCCCCTGCCCCACCCCGGGCCCGGCCAGGTGCGCGTACGCGTGCACGCGGCCGCGGTGAACTTCCCCGACGCGCTGATGGTCGCCGGCAAGTACCAGTTCCGGCCGGAGCTGCCGTTCGCTCCGGGCCTGGAATTTTCCGGCGTGGTGAGCGCGGTGGGGGAAGGGGTGGAAACACCCCGCCCGGGCGACAAGGTGGTCGGCACCGCGACCCACGGCGCGTTCGCCGAGGAAGTGCTGGCCGAAGCCGGCCACCTGGTGGTGCTGCCGGCGGACACCGGCGACGAGGCGCTGGCGCTGGCCGGCAGCTTCCTGCTGACCTACGGCACCTCCTGGCATGCGCTCAAGGACCGCGCGCAGGCGCGCCAGGGCGAGACCCTGCTGGTGCTCGGCGCCGGCGGCGGGGTCGGCCTGGCGGCGGTGGAACTGGGCAAGCGCATGGGCCTGCGCGTGATCGCCGCGGCCTCCAGCCAGGCCAAGCGTGAGGCCGCGCGTTCGCGCGGCGCGGATGCGACGGTCGAATCGGAGGCCGACGATTTTCGCGACCAGGTGCGCGCGCACGCCGGCAAGGGCGGCGTCGACATCGTCTACGACCCGGTGGGCGGCGCGCTCACCGAAACCGCGCTGCGCACCCTGGCCTGGGGCGGGCGCCACCTCGTGGTCGGCTTCGCCGCCGGCGATATCCCGAAGGTGGCCGCCAACCTGCTGCTGCTCAAGGGCACGGCCCTGCTGGGCGTGTTCTGGGGCGAGTTCGTGCGCCGCGAGCCGGCAGCCAGCGCCGCCAACACCCGCCAGCTGCTGGAGTGGCTGCGCGAAGGCGCGCTGCAGCCGCTGGTATCGCAGCGCTATCCACTGTCGCAGGCACCGGCCGCGCTGGCCGCCCTGCTCGCCCGCCAGGCCGTGGGCAAGCTGCTGGTACTGCCGCAACAGGCCGACTGATCCGCCGACAGGCGATCCCACAGGAGCCGACCATGCCACGTTCCCCGCACTGGCCTCCCGGCCTGCCCCACCACCTCGAACTGCCGCAGACCTCGCTGTACGACAACCTCGCGGTGAGCGCGCGCCGTTATCCGCGGCGGCCGGCAACGATCTACTACGGCCGGGCGCTGGAGTATGCCGCGCTGGATGCGCAGGTGAATGCGCTGGCCGGCTACCTGCAGCAGCGCTGCGGCGTGGCCCGCGGCGACCGGGTCGCGCTGTTCATGCAGAACTGTCCGCAGTTCGTCATCGCCTTCCACGCCATCCTGCGCGCCGACGCGGTGGTGGTGCCGGTCAACAGCATGAACCGGCTCGAGGAGGTGCGGCACATCGTCCGCGACAGCGGGGCGCGGACCGCCCTGGTCGCGCAGGAGCTGGCGCCGGAGCTGCTGCCGCTGCGCGGCGAACTGCTCGACCACGTGATCGTCGCCACCTATTCCGACTACGTCGATCCGAGTACCGACCTGCCCCTGCCCGAGGTGGCGGCCCAGCCGCGCGAACGCTTCGACGGCACCATCGCCTGGGAGGACGCCCTGGCAGAAGGGCGGGTGCCGTCCGCGCACCTGGCCGGACCCGACGACCTGGCCGTCATGCCCTACACCTCCGGCACGACCGGCCATCCGAAGGGCTGCCTGCATACCCACCGCACGGTGATGCACACCACCGTGGCCGGCCCCGAGTGGTGCTTCGCGCCCAAGGACACGGTGGTGCTCGCATGCCTGCCGATGTTCCACGTCACCGGCATGCAGAACGGAGTCACCACGCCGGTCTGGCGCGGCAACACCATCGTGGTGATGACGCGCTGGGACAAGGCCTGCGCAGCAAAGCTGATCGAGCGCTACCGCGCCGGCTCCTGGACCGCGATCCCGACCATGCTGATGGACTTCCTCCACCAGGACCTGTCCGCCTTCGACCTGTCCTCGATGCGCATCCTCACCGGTGGCGGTGCGGCGATGCCGCGGGCCGTCGCCGAGCGCATCCGCCAGCTGTGGGGGATCGACTACGTGGAAGGCTACGGCCTGTCGGAAACGATGGCGCCAACCCACCTCAACCCCGTGCACCGGCCCAAACCGCAGTGCCTGGGCCTGCCGATCTTCGATGTCGATTCGCGCGTGGTCGATCCCCTGACCCTGGAGGAACTGCCGCCCGGCGAGGTCGGCGAGATCGTCAGCCACGGCCCGCAGGTGATGCTCGGCTACCACGGCCGCCCGCAGGACGACCCGGCCACCTTCGTCGAGATCGACGGCAAGCGTTTCCTGCGCACCGGCGACCTGGCCTATGTCGACGACGAGGGCTACTTCTTCATGGTCGACCGGCTCAAGCGAATGATCAACGCCTCGGGCTACAAGATCTGGCCGGCCGAGGTCGAAGCCCTGCTCTACGGCCACCCCGCGGTGCAGGAGGCCTGCGTGATCGGCATGCATGATCCGCACCGCGGCGAAAGCGCCAAGGCGGTGATCGTGCTGCGCGAGGGCCAGGACGTCGGAGCGGAGGACATCATCGCCTGGGCGCGCGAGCACATGGCCGCCTACAAGGTTCCGCACGCGGTGGAGTTCCGCGCCGCGCTGCCGCGCAGTGCAACCGGCAAGGTGCAGTGGCGCGCGCTGCAGGAAGCCGAAGACGGGCGGGCGTCGTGAGCGGCGCGCACGGCCCGCCGGTGGCGGAGAACACCGGCTGGCGCTGGGGACCGTTCACCTTCCGCCTGCCCTTCCTGCACACGCGGCCGCACTGGCCCGAGGTGGCGCAGGGACTGCTGGTCGCCACCGCCACCGGCCTGGCACTGGTGCCGATCCTGACCGGCTATTTCGGCATGTCATTCGAGGAAGGCATCGCCACCTCGCTGCTGATCAGCACGCTGATCGTGATCGCGCTGTGGGTGTTCGGCGACCCCTATGCGCCGGGCTGGATCACGCCGGCGCTGCCGCTGGTGCTGGCCTTCGTGCTGGCGCGCTACGAGACGCCGCAGTTGCGCTTCCAGGCGATGACGGCCCTGTCGCTGTCGTTCGCGCTGCTGGTGTTCGCGCTCGGCATCACCCGCGCCGGGCCGCGCCTGATGGCCTGGCTGCCGCCGACGCTGCGCGCCACCATCCTGATCGGCTCGGCCCTGGCCGCGTTCCGCCAGGTGTTCGTGACCGACGCGCCGCGCTTCCTGGAACAGCAGCCGGTGTCGATCCTGCTGGCCTGCGCGATCTGCCTGGTGGTGGTGTTCTCCGCACCGCTGCAACGCCTGCAGTCAAGCCGGCCGTGGCTGCGCCACCTGATCGCGCTCGGCCTGCTGCCCGGCTTCCTGGCGGCCGCCGTGGTCGGTCCGCTGGTGGGCGAGGTCGCCTACGACGTGGAATGGGGCTGGATGCTGCCGCCGGTCGGCGACGCGCTGGCGAAGATGTCCCCGTTCTCCATCGGCTGGCCGCCGCTGTCGATGTACCTGGACGTCCTGCCGCTGGTGCTGCTGACCTACGTCATCCAGTTCGGCGACTGGGTCACCGCCGACGCGGTCCTGCGCGATGCCCAACCCTCGCGCCCGGACGACCCCGTCCGCATCGATCCGCGCCGCTCGCACCTGGCGCTGGCCACGCGCAACGCCGCGGCCGGCCTCGTCGCGCCGTTCTTCCCCACCCAGGGCGCGCTGTGGGCGGGCGTGCACGTGGTGGTGGTGTCGCGCTGGCGGCAGGGGCCGCAGGCCATGCGCGACCTGCACAGCGGACTGATCTCCTACTACATGATGGGCCTGCCGCTGATCTACTTCCTGCTGCCGCTGCTGACCGGGCTGCAGCCGCTGCTGGGCGTGGCGCTCGCCATCACCCTGGTGACCACCGGATTCGCCTGCGCCTACATCGGCATGGGCATCCCGCGCACCAACGCCGAGCGCGGCAGCGCGGTCCTGGGCGGCGTGGCGCTGTCGCTGTTCGACCCCTGGATCGCGCTCGCCGTCGCGGTGGCCTGCTGGTGGCTGCTGGTCGGCCGCGAACCCGGGCCGGTCGCGCCGGCGGCTGCCACGAGGGAGGAGCGCGCATGAGCACGCGCGCCGACTACCGGCACTTCCTGTCCATCGCCACGCGCTGGAAGGACAACGATGTCTACGGCCACGTCAACAACGTCGAGTACTACAGCTATTTCGACACGGTGATCAACACGCTCCTGATCACCGAAGGCGGCCTGGACATCCACCGCGGCGCGGCGATCGGCCTGTGCGCCGAATCGCATTGCCGCTTCCTGCGCGAGATCGCATTCCCCGGCAGCGTCGATGCCGGCCTGCGCGTGGAGAAGCTCGGCAACAGCAGCGTGCGCTACGGCATCGGCCTGTTCCGCGGCGGCGAGGACGCACTGGCCGCGGAAGGCTGGTTCGTGCATGTGTTCGTCGACCGCGAGAGCCGCCGCAGCAGACCCATTCCCGATCCCATCCGCGCCGCGCTCACGCCCCTGCTGGTGGAGCCCTCGCCTTGACCACGATGCGCGCCGCGGTATTGCGGCAGACGGGTGCGACGGCGCCGTATGCCCTGTCGCGCCCGCTGTCGATCGAAACCGTGCGGCTGCAACCGCCCGGCCGCGGCGAGGTCCGCGTGCGCGTGCGCGCCGCCGGGCTGTGCCATTCGGACCTGTCGGTGATCGACGGTTCGCGCCCCCGGCCGCTGCCGATGCTGCTCGGGCACGAGGCCGCCGGCGAGGTGGTCGAACTGGGCGAAGGCGTGGCGGGCCTGCGCCTGGGCGACCAGGTGGTGTTCTCGTTCGTGCCGATGTGCGGATCCTGCGATCCCTGCGCGTGCGGGCGCCCGGTCCTGTGCGAGGTCGGCGCCGCGGCCAATGCAGGCGGAACCCTGCTCGACGGCGCGATCCGCCTGCACGATGCGCATCAGGCGCCGCTGCACCATCATCTGGGGGTGTCGGGATTCGCCGACTACGCGGTGGTGTCGGAGCGCTCGGCGGTGCGCGTCGACCCCGACCTGGCGCCATCCATCGCCGCCCTGTTCGGCTGCGCGGTCATGACCGGCGTCGGCGCGGTGGTGAATGCCGCGGGCGTGCGCCCGGGCGAGTCGGTCGCGGTGTTCGGGCTGGGCGGCGTGGGCCTGTCGGCGCTGCTGGGCGCGATCGCGTGCTCGGCCTGGCCCCTGGTCGCGGTCGACGTGGTGCCGGAGAAGCTGGCGCTGGCGCGCGAGCTGGGCGCCAGCCACTGCATCGACGCGCGCGCGGGGGATGTCGCCGCGCAGGTGCGCGAGGCCACCGGTGGCGGCGTCGACCACGCCATCGAAACCGCCGGCAACGAACGCGTGCTCGCCGCCGCCTACGCCGCCACCCGTCGCGGCGGCTCCACCGTCACCGTCGGCCTGCCCGCGCCCGACCGCCTTTTCAGCGTGCCGGCAGTGGGCCTGGTGGCGGAGGAGCGCACGGTCAAAGGTTCCTACATGGGCTCGGCCGTGCCGCGACGCGACATTCCCCGCTACATCGCCCTGCATCGCGCCGGCAGGCTGCCGGTCGACCGGCTGCTCACGCATTCGCTGCCGCTGGAGGAGATCAACGCAGGCTTCGACCGGCTCGCGTCGGGCGAGGCGATCCGCCAGGTGGTGCTGTTCGACTGACGGCCGCGGCGGGTCCCTGCTGCTGCCGGCGACCGCGCGCTTGCGGCGGATGACGACGCGGGAGAACGACGCAAAAGAGAACGGCCGGCCCCGCGAGGGGCCGGCCGTCTGCTTCAGGCCGGATGGAACGCGCCGGTCAGGCGCGCGACTCCAGGCGCT
>Ga0233372_1001099_pt1 | contig 10569 bp, 12 predicted proteins | sample ElkDunMinimDraft_4_FD_191538 | JGI IMG/M metagenome (GOLD analysis project Ga0233372, IMG submission 191538) | Fecal eukaryotic communites from dung pellets of Tule Elk in California, USA - Elk Dung D8 | ecosystem: Host-associated > Mammals > Digestive system > Large intestine > Fecal | place... | reverse complement strand
ACGCAGGCACCACATCACCAGATGTCCGAATAGCTATTACACTATATTGATTCATCGATATGGAAATAACTCTTCAACCTGGGAAGCCCCTGAAGCCTGCCGACATCAGCAGGCTAGGCGCTGACCCCTGCAATGGTTGTCAGCTGCGTGAGTGGTGCTCTGACGAATGCGGTGCAATCATACCACTCGACAAAGAAGATAGTGCGCCATTTATATGGCCAAGGTTTAATTAAAAGGGGGCTTTTAGAGCCCTCTTTTTTTTGGGGGTAGGTGTTTCTCCAGCATCTGCGGGCGAAGCCAGCAGACGCAAAGAAAGGGGGCAATCTGGCCAGATTTTCCAGAACCCGCGAACAAGGCGCAAGCAAAATAAAACCATGAAAAACACTCGGGGGGAGCGCGAGGGGGGCAGACAGCCCCCACTCGCAAACCGCCTCCAGTCATTTTAATCTGCTGACGATTTAGATGGCGGTAGCCGACAAATAATGTCGTGATCCGTCGGACATTCGAGAACGCAGGCAGGGGGGCAAACCCGGGGCAACCGCACCCGGGGGAAACCCCCTGCCTGCGGGCTCGCAGCACCGAGCGGTAGCCGACAAATAATGGCCCAACCGCTCTGCCGAGCGTAGCGAGAGCGCCTACAGGCGCGTGCGTGATGGCGCACCACGGCAACGGGGTGCAGGAGCCCGACAAGGGCAACCGCTGAGGACACGCACCCCGCCTATAGGCGAGGGTACCAAGGACGAAGCGGAATAGCCCCGACTGCCGAATACTGACCGATAAGCGAAGAACGATGCACTATATGCTAGTGGGCGGCTTGCTAGGACATAAAGCGCGCGCACCGCCTCATTTGCCGCCAAAGACCCGAGCGATGGAGGGGGGCAAGGGGGGCAATGCCTGCCCCCCAATTCCCTCAATGCAAGGACAGACTATAAAGGAGGGGGCAAGGGGGCAATGCCTGCCCCCAAAAACCGCACCATGGTAATCTCGAACCGTTGGGATGCCGATGAGCGATGAACCAACCTCAGTTAGCAGGAGTGAGGGCTAGAGATAGTTAGCCCTCGCCCTGCGGGGATGCACTATCCGCTGTTCTGTGCGGTAGCCGATAAATTCGGGGGAGCGAAGCGGGGGGCGGCTAATTTAGCGGCCCCCCACCTATTAGAGCGAAAGGCGGGCTGATAGCTATTTGCAGCAGGAGTCTCGCGAAGCGTAGCGAAGAGAGTCTCCTGCTGCAACTAGCGGTAAGCCTGCCTGAAGCGGTCAGCCCCCTCGGGGAGTGCGAGGGGGTAAGGGGGAGTGGGTGGGGGTTTGGATGGGATGGACGAAGCGAGCGAAGCGCAGGCAGGTAGCTGTGTGCGTCTGCAGCCACAGCGAGCGTAGCGAGCCGTGGGTGCAGACGCACACAGCGTACGGCCGAAGCGTAGCGGGGCTGGATCATCAGCGAAGCGCAGGCAGGTAGCAGTGTGCGTCTGGAGCCACAGCGAGCGTAGCGAGCCGTGGGTGCAGACGCACACTGCGTACGGCCGAAGCGTAGCGGGGCTAGATCATATATGAAGCGCAGGCAGATAGCTGCTTGCAGCAGGGGACTACCGAAGCGAAGCGGAGGGAGTCTCCTGCTGCAAGCAGCGGACTGCCGAAGCATGCAGGGGTTATTTCTGCGCGTAGCGGAACGGAGGGCAGGGCACTGCCAGCGTAGGGCGGGGGAGCCCCGGAGGGTACGGCAATGGATAGCGGAAATTTGCAGGCGCAAAGCCCTCACTAGCGGGGGCGAAGCTAGCGAAGCCCCGGCTAGCGAGAAAAGGCCTTGCACCTGCACGGCTATCCATAGCCATACCCGTAGGAGCGGAGGAACCCGGAGGGGCAGGGCGCGCCCGGAGTGGAGCGTAGCCTATCTGTGCGCAGCCAACACGGCCAGTTCTGTGCGGTAGCCGACAAATACGGTCGAGGCGGCGCGTAGCGCGGCCGCAGTCCTATCTCCCTTTAAGCAGGGGGCAGGCTTGCCAGCCCTGCGCCCAAGGGGCCCCATCATTATAGGGGAATGGGCGCAGGGCTGGCAAGCCTGCCGCCTGCGTGGGGCTACCCCCTCGGGGAGTGCGAGGGGGTAGGGGGAGTGGGTGGGGGTTTGGACGGGATGGAAGAAGACACCCGGGATCATCTGGAGAGATCATCGAGGATATATCTCGACCACTGACGGGCTATGGCCATGGCCACCTGGGGGAAAGTCCTCGATCTGTATTTATCTTTTGATGCTCGGACGAACTCACGGGGTGAACTGTACACCGTTTCAGCCATAATCGGGGGCAAATTCCGTAGCCAGTATAGCGTTTTCTTGGTGTACTTGACACCGAACCAGGAGGGATCAATGAAGCAATCGGGCTTCGGGAGCCCAGCCCGAGCCATCGGCAAAGGATTCTCAACAGCCACATAAGGTGCTTTAGCGTTCAGACACTTCCAGAAAAATGCCTTGGCATCGAGCATTTTTTCGTATCGATCGACCTGGAGAACACCATTCTTGACCATGTGAACGGATGATACCTTGCAAAGGTAGGTGCATGGCGGGTGGGCAATGATTAAATCCCATCTGGCCAGACGGTGCAATTTTCCATCCATCGTCTGAAAATGACATCGACCATTAAGAAATGGTGTCACATCGCCCCAAATGTGCCACTCGGGGTGCATATTCTTGCGGCAGGGTTGTACATCGCAAGAGAAAGCACGATGGCCGAGGTCGCGAAACGCGACACACTCTGCCTGACTCTCTTCGCAAGCTATAAGTACATTCAGTTTCTTCATCTATCTGAGGTCTGTTTATGTGGGTGCGCCCGGGGGCGCGGGGGTGCGCGGGCGGGTGTGCCCGCATCCGTGAGAGAAAATCACCCGAAATCCCTGTCTACAGGGGGTTTCTGCCGTATTACACACTGAAATCGCAGTGCGGTATTACTGTACCGCACTACTTGTGCGGAAAATCAGCCCTAGAAAGGGCGGTTTTTCGGGTCGAATAGTTCGAAATGGCTGCAAGCCATGGAACCAGCGTAGACACCGCAACCTAGGAATTTGCAATGAATCATTCGCTCTTGGTTTGGCTGGGTTATGCACCAAATGCAGTTGCCACAAATTCGTTTTTTCTTTTCATCTTCCATATTAAAACATTTCATCGTTAAACAACATTTCCTGAATCTCTGCTATCGTTTCGAGTATCTTCACCTCTGGGTGCTTCATGCGGAGGGCCAGCGTGCGTCGCAGGGCTTCCACCTCACTGAATATCTGCTTAGGAGTATATCGACGCATATCTTCCGTCTCGATGTACTGAAGCAGGGCAGAACAAGCATCGCGAATGGCCATATCAGAGTGCGTATTTCGGAAGGTGGTTAATCGTCTACGAAGCACCTCCAAATCATTCTCGGGTTTACGGCCCTCTACGCAATTATCAATGTGGAGAAACTCGCGGTCAGCTGCCCACTTGAACAGCTTTTTCTCGGGACAGAGGTCTTTTCGAATAGGAGTCCATTCAGACTTATTTCTAATCTCGCCCAAAGCGACGGCCACAAGCGATCTTGACTCCTCCTTGAAGCGGGCTATCTTGAATTGGAAATAGTGGAAAGCTAGGTCTTGGAACCTCTGCCATAGCTTATCGGGACTATCGAATAAATCAAGCGTATGAGGTATAGCACGCTTCTTTACTCGCTTGCCCTCTTGCGACTCAATCACCAACCATCTTTCTGCCTTACTTTTAAGACTGAACTCGACTCGCCAAATCTCGGGCTTATAGATATCGCCATTGTGCCTACGCTTCGTTCCGTTTATAGGATCATCTATCAATCCGGCATTGAACCAGGCAAGTTTGATGTACGTCTTTTCACGGCTTACGGTGTCAATCTCTAGCGACTTGTTGTATAGCTTTGTGGACACCATCGATGTAGGACTACCCCAAGATAAACTCTCCCAATTGAACTGACTCCAATTATCCATGCCAAAAGCATTTAGCTTAGATTGATTCACCTTGCGATATCTCCCCGCAATATACCTGCGAGCGAAGCGAGCAGGCTGATCTCCGTAGTCGAACTGTTCAAAGTCATAAGCAATGTCTATGCGGAAAATCTTCTTAAAGATGTAGCCATGGCGAAGCATGAATTGACGCAATCGCTCTATGCAGTCGGTAACATAACACTGCGAGTTGACCAAACGGAGTCGGCACGAATATTCAGTCAGACCCGTAAATGAACTAGCCCCAGAGGGCGGGCATCTTCGCACCTCAATCCATGGATGGCCGTCGGCATCTTCAAGCGTAAAGACCTGGTTCCACACTCTGGTACCATAGTCACGCTCCTTGACGAAATAACCCTGCTCTCTGAAATATTCAGCATTACAAGGAAAATTTCGCGCGGATTCTTCGCATGAAACCTCTAGCCAATCGAGATTGATACAGCGCATATTAGTTGATGATGAACTTAAAACATCGACAAAATTAAGTTAGAACCAAGTTCCAACCGACTTTAGAATTAACTTATCCTCGATGATCTTATACCCGTCGGGCTTCCACTTGACAATGAGCGTGCGGCCATTGCTACGGTGATGCAGTTTCATGACCCAAAGATCATCAGAGTGTGAAAAGAAAACTTTCTGGTACCCGTTAAATTCTAGGTCGGAACACTCTTGAAGTGCTCCGACCTGCATTTCGGTTTTAACGACTAACTGACTCATTTCTGTTCCTCTTCCGGCTGATTCACAACTGCTTTAGGAACTACAAAACCTGCCTTATTCTGAGCGTATTCGCCACCACGATTATCGACCAACACCCGGTACTCATCTTTCTTGAGTGCCTTGGTATCCATGTTACACCAATAGTGTTTTGTGACATCATACAGAGCCCCATCTGCAGGATCAATCAACTGACGTGGAACCTCATCAGACTGGCCACCACATAACTCAATCTCTTGCGCTGCTATCGACAACCCTGCAACCATTCTCTTCAACTTGGGCGAACTGTAGCATCTAAGCGAAGCATTGCCCCGAGCAAAGATTTTCACTCCTGCTTTCAAATACGGAAGCACTTTGGAGTCAACGTTGTTGAATGTCACATCTACCCACTCCGTTTGCTCATGGGTTTTGTTGTCCTGATCAGTCCACTTGCTAGTGTGCGCAACGCGCATAGCTACGAACTTGGAACCATTGGCTTCTTTAACCTCGGCATCGGCTCCCAAATTACCGATAATTTCACATTTTAACATAACTGATTTTTTTAAGATATTAATATTGCGATAAATCACGCTTTCGCATAGGATCAAACCGCTTACAAGCAAAAATGAAGTTCACTCCATCGGCTTGAATGATCTTCTTACCGTCATACAGACAAAAATCATGGTTTGATTTGAAACGACACTTATAATATAAGCATTTCATACAATAAGAAAGATCAATGGGTTTTATACGGGATGATAATAACTTTGCCATGATTCTATAATGTTCGTTCAATACCCTCGAGAATAGCACCGAGCAGGAATAGGATAACACAAGCCAACATACCAAACGCTGCATTAAACAATACCCACTCGCCTCGCGGGTCTAGGTTTTTACGTCTTTGTGGTTGGCGCGATGTATTACAATGAGAGGATGATTTTGAGGATAAAAAGGCGGGGCAGAGGATCGAGAGTAGGCGAAAGCGGTTGCGATTGTAAACCGAATCTGGCTTGATGTAATCTAGTGTTCCGTCGATGATGTGCTTATACAATTCAGCCACTGATACAACTACGGTCGAATACAAAACATCGACACCACTAGAACCTCGCATAGAGCCACCACACCTTAGAATTAACTCGGAGTGGGTAACATCATCCCATGGGCGAAAATAGTACCCACAATCCTGCGAAAAGTTTTCCAGAAGAGAACGTTTTACTTGGTCACGATGTGAAGAACCCACCTTGACTTTGAACACTAAGGAATCTGGCGAGAACCTCTCGCATTCCTTGAAAAAACAATAATACTTTACCATAATGTTATGCGTTTTAGGTAGTTACGTGATAAGGTCGCTTAACTTCCTAGAATCGGCATTGTGATAAATAGAATCGCAAGCCCTAAGAGAAAGAAAAGACCCGAGCAACCAATCTAGCAAAGAACTAATCACCCGGGCATACGCATAACTGCGCCAAACCTTCGCTTTTACGTTCACGGGTCTACCTCTAGTTGCCCGCTATCCTAAAGCACTGCAAATGTACGAATAGAGTAGAATGATAACAAATATAATCGACAAACCGAGTAGTTTTTATCGACAAACTAACTAAATCCATACAGAAACGACACCATAACCAAACTAAAACCACCTGTACACCTACACAAAACATCGACATACCAGAAACGTAACAAAACTGCTTCAAAAATCAGAATTATCTCAAACGTAACCAAAAAAATACCCGAAAACTAAGTTTCGGGCTTTGGATCAATGGTAAGAGTCAGGTGCATACGGTCAACTTGCGCTTTGTCATGCTCATAAGTATGCACAATCTGGCTAATATCTCGTTCATCGAGTTTGGCCAGGATAAACCATAGTAATTTGCACATTACGACTGAGCGGCTAAACCACCTCAAACCATGTGTAACAGCGTCTAGTTTGTCTAGTAAATCCCTCTCCATTCTGACGGAGACCGTTTTGTCTTTTTCCATAACAGCTATTTTTAAAAGTTCACGGTGCAAAGATAGGTAATTTTCAGTGAATTACCAAACTTTATTCATGAAATGTAATACAAAAGAAGATCTACACTTGTATTACATTCTGGAGACGTTTCGGGATATCTCATCGAGGATATAAAAAATCCCTGCGCGCAGTCACTGCGACCAGGGATAAAAGTCTAAACAACATAGTGGCCACCTAGCGCACATTGTGAACTTTCTGATGAATTGAATCGGTGGCCAACGTGTTCGGTTTCTCCGACCATTCCCACAGAACCTCTAACTGACCTGTGCGGTGGTTATAGGTCGCAATCCCGCTGGAGTTGACCAAGTACCACCTAGTCGGTGAACAAGCAGATATGACTATAAGGCCGAACACTAAAAAGAATACCACTTTTGCCATAACGTTGACGAATATGTTTAAAATGAAAAGAGTCAAACCAAGTCGTATGCGGTTTCGCACGCTTCCTGGGGGATGCGTTGGCCGCACTCGACGAAAGCCATGGCAATGACAATCTTTATCATGGTCTTTCGGTCAAGGAACCAAACCCTCTGATAAGGGTTTATTCCCACCTCACCGGCCACAAAGTCGATATACTTCTGCGTTGCATTCTCGACCTGGGGAGCCCATCGGGAAATGATCTTCGCGATGGTATCGCAAGGCTTGCGATGGCCATCGTCACCGGAGATATATTTCTTGAGCAGTTTGAAGCCGGCACGCAGGCCCATCTCGATACTCTCAAACTCTTCAAAGGCAGGATCAGTTTGCGGCTGTCGCTCGCCCTGCCAATTGTTACCCTTTCGGATATTAAGGGGGTTGTTGTTACGAATACCCCGAGGAATTTTCTTCTCAATCATGTTGGTTAGTAAAAATTTGGCAGGCGATCACCGTTAGGGAATCAGCTGCGTAAATGACTTTGATATAACCATGAGGAACCGCAACACGACCGTTTGCAATACGGTTGGTGTCCTCATGCGTGAAGATAGGAGCGACGCGAATGTGTACGCGGCCAAGGCGAAGCGCGGCCACCCGTTCGTAGTTTTCTAGGCGCTTCCATGCACCCGTATTGAGCGCAGGCAGCTGCGGGCAAACGTTCGACATGATGAACGTTTCCTGCATCGCGGCCAGACTGCTAGATCGGTCTGCCGCCGGCACCATGTGGCCCCGGTGATAGCCAGAGTGTGAGTATTCATCTGAACACACAGCATCGGGGCCAAGGCGAGGATCAGAGCGGAACGACATCGATGGTTCGCGCTTGATGGAGCCAATATCATCGCGAGTGCAATCCCAAGCGATGTAGACGGGCAATCCGAGCGATGAACTGTACACCGCGTTCCACGTGGAAAAGGAGAGGTCAATCTCTCTTGTTTTACTCTGGGCGATGGCTACGGAAGCAATCACCCAGGAGCATAGTATCAATATGGTTATGGTTTTACTTATCATTGGCTTTTGGTTGACGCGGATAAGTAAACTTATAGTCGATACCGAAGATCGTAGCGGTCAGCGTCAAGAACTGCGCGCACATCATCAGCACCCCAGCCGCAATGTCGTGGTCTTCGCTAATCACTAAACTAGTAAAAGCCAAGGCCACAGCGGCAAAAAAACTGCATACAGCCACAAACTTTTCATGCTTACGATTATTCATAAATTATTGTTCAATAAGGGTATGGAACGGGTGCAGGAATAACGGGGTTCGTCCATGATGATACGCAGCTGGCCGGGTATCTCCAGTAGCCCCATTGTATATAATGATCTTCATCGAGGTAATCAAGCCGAGCGGATGATATCTGCTTTCGGCCATTGACATACGTGATAGTAAAAGCCTTTCCCAAAACGGGTATATAGTCGGTAATATCATGCTCCCATCTGAAGCCAATGCAATATGCGTATTTGCGAGAGGGGGCATACTCTGATGGCCGACTGAACTGCCCTAGACCCCATTTATTAGAATGATATTCAAATAGGGCTTGAATGTTTTCTTCATTAGCAAGATCAGATTGACGCACATTGTGGTTGATGGTTATCCTGCACCACACATATTCGCCCTCTACATGTTCATCTTGATTCGTTGAGTATTGAGCAATCCAAATCTCGGTGGAATATGTCAGTCTCAAACGCTCCATGAACTGGCCAACCGTCCATGACGTAGGGGGCATTAAGAAGAAAATGCCAAAATGCATTCTACCCGGCATGACTAGAGGATCAATCCAATAATCTGGAAACGGATAAGCAAAATATCCATCAAAGCAATTATATTGCAAGGAACCGCTAGAAAGGATATATCGGCCACCCGTTCTGATTCGCTCACCTTTGTAAGCAAATTCAAACTCATGCACCTCATCCCAATAATCCTTTGCTTCTCTGGCCAGAAGCATGAGATTATAACTGGAGAAAGCATTAAGCGACTTGGACTTGTTGACACCCGACTGAAATGAGACCTGGGCTAGCGGCTTTAACTGCTTCATCATGGCTTCCACCATGCCAGTGCACATCTGTTGAACAGCTAATTTGACGGTCTGCGTCTGCGCCTTTGTAGGCACATAGGCCGACACCTTTTGAGAGTATGAACCGTTAGACTCCTGCACGATGCCGAGAACGGTATCACCGACCTTTCCCGATTTCAACGATTTTGTACCGCCTACTCTTCCACTTGCCATATTCACCTGGGTTAAAACATGGGGCATGGGCAGGAGCCCACACCCCACGAAAATTTGCTAGATTTAGACTATCTCTAAAAATCAAATGTCACCACCATTGAGATACATCTGAGTACCCACTGGATATGTCGGCAGGGCCACATCTGCAGTGTTCGTCAATAGAGCAGCCAGACTCAGCACACATGTTGAATGAATGAAAGCGCCGTTCACCTTGCGAGTTACGATGTGGTAGTTGCAGCCATAGAAGTTAGAATCAGACACAGTTGCGATGTCGATCTTCAGTACGCCGTCACTCAGAGAGAATGTAGGAGTAACATCACCCTCAATGTCGAATGCGGCGGCAGCATTTTCGGCAGTAATAACCGTCTCTGCATTAAGGCCAGATTTGATACGCAAACGAGCAGTGACAAGGCGAATACCCTTGTTGATGTCATCAATGTCATTCTCGAGGAAAGAAACGAGAGTAAGATACTCATCACTCGTCATGCCCCACTTAGAGACCAGATCACCATACGTGCCGTTTTCACCAACAGCGATCTTTGCAGCCGAACGATCAGAAGTGAATCCCAGACCTGCAGGAACCTCGGCTTCACCTTGAGAAATGATGTAGTAACCGTTCTGCATGCCCTTACCGCCATAGATCACCAATCCGAAAGCGTTACCGCTAGCGGGGTGAGCAGCTACGTCGGCCTTGATGAGTGCATAGTTGCGAGAAATGAACTCTGAGATACTAGGCTGCCCGGCAGGAACATTGTCAAACGAATGGTCGATGATGGGACGCATCACTGATACGGCCTGCATGACGGTAGACATAATCATTCGTCCACGCATCTGTGCGAGTGTCTGCGGGTTAGCTACGGTTTCAGCAAGCGAGCGAACAACCTGCTGCTTGGCTCCTTTAGCATCGCGGCCAATCGAATAGACGTCGGCACCCACACGGCCACGGATGTAAGAACGGGTACCACCACTTTTACTTTTTGCCATAATTGCAATTGTATTAAAATGAGAACTAGTGGCCGCTACCCTTGGCCGTTGGGGTTTTGAACTAGACGCTCTTCAACGTCGGCAAAGGTACAAAAAATAATTTCTCGGACAAAATTCGGACTTGGGTCGGACTTGCCCCCCTCACGGTGGGGATTAACTGACCTTTTTTTTACAAAGAGATCGGAAGAGGGCAATGCGTTTTTAGATTTAATTAAGTTTATTTAAGACGGGGGTGCAGGGGGCGTGAGCCCCTGCCCGCCGTGGTTG
>Ga0233372_1001092_pt1 | contig 10612 bp, 9 predicted proteins | sample ElkDunMinimDraft_4_FD_191538 | JGI IMG/M metagenome (GOLD analysis project Ga0233372, IMG submission 191538) | Fecal eukaryotic communites from dung pellets of Tule Elk in California, USA - Elk Dung D8 | ecosystem: Host-associated > Mammals > Digestive system > Large intestine > Fecal | place... | reverse complement strand
GTTCCAAACCATATAAATAATGAGCTTTTTATTAACGGTTTAGTTTTAGAAAATAACAATCAAGGAGTTACTTATAGTGGTATTGGTGTAAATGGAGCTAAATTATCTGATTATAATAAATATGATTTATTTTTTGATCAGATGCAAGCCCTGAATCCCGATTTGTTAATTATAAGTTTTGGTACAAATGAGTCGTTTGATAAACTTTCGGCAGCGAATTTTATTTCCAATCTTGAAATATTTATTTCCAATGTAAAAAAATATTCCAAAAACCTTTCTATTCTGGTTACTACACCGCCTCCGTCAACATTATATAAAAAGTACCCAAATACTTATATTTCTGAATACAGCCAAGCTATTGTAGATTTTGCAAATAAAAACAAAACCATTACTGTATTTAATTTGTACGAAGCTTTTGGAGGTGCAAATGGGGTAAAAATTAATAAAGAAAAAGGGTATTTAGCTAAAGACGAAGTACATTACACAAAAAGCGGTTACAATCAGCAAGGTGTTTTACTTGCAGATTCAATTTTAAAATCTTACCAAAAATATTTACTTACTAAATAGTTTTTTCTATCTATATGAAAAATTGGTTTACTCAACATATTTTACCACAATTACAATATTTTAACTCAGAAACTATTTGGGCTTGGTTTACATACAATCCAACTGAGCCGATGCTATTTAACACCACTCGTTTTTTAGCTATGTTTCTTGTTTTTTATAGCTTATATATTGCGCTAAGAAAAACATTTTATCCGCGTTTAATTTATGTAATATGTTTCTCTCTATTTTTTTACTACTTATCTAGTGGTGCTTTTTTTATATTAATAATTGTTTCGTCATTATTCGATTATTTTGTTACTAAATGGATGTTTTACGCAAAGTCTGTAAAAACACAAAAAATATTAGTCACCCTAAGTGTTATTGTTAATTTGGCTCTTCTGGGATATTTTAAATACATGAACTTTTTTATTGATTCGTTCAACACAATCAGTAATTCGTATTTAGAATTCCAAAAAATTGCTTTACCTGTCGGAATTTCATTTTTTACCTTTCAATCCATAAGTTATGTAATCGAAATTTATAGAAAAGAAATAGAACCTACAAAATCGTACATTGATTATCTGTTTTTCATTTCTTTTTTCCCTCAATTAGTTGCCGGACCTATTGTTCGTGCAAAAGATTTTCTTTCGCAAATTTATTCTGATTTAGTAATTACTAAAGAACAAATGAATCAAGGAATGCTTTTAATTATTGGAGGAGTAATAAAAAAAGTGGTTATTTCAGATTATATTTCTTCAAACTTTGTTGATCGGGTTTACGATTTACCTAATGCTTACACTTCGTTCGAAAATTTAATGGCTTCTTACGGCTATGCTATTCAAATTTATTGCGATTTTTCAGGCTATTCGGACATGGCAATTGGTATTGCTTTATTATTAGGTTTTAAACTGCCAACAAACTTTATAACACCATATCAATCAAAATCAATTACCGAATTTTGGCGCCGTTGGCACATTTCATTATCAACCTGGTTAAAAGACTTTTTATATATATCGGTTGGAGGAAATCGTAACGGAACCTTTGCTGGTTTTTTGTTTCCAATTTTATTTTTTGTCGGCATTTTAGGCTGGGGACTTTTTATGATTAAAACCTCAGTAATTCCATTCATTATTGCTTTAAGTTCGACCTTGATTTTTATATTATCTTTTTTACTTTCTAAAAATAAAGAACGTACCATGTTTACCGACGTAAATTTAATGACCACTATGTTATTAGGTGGCTTATGGCACGGAGCAAGTTTGCGCTTTATAGTTTGGGGAGCTTTGCATGGTTGTGCTTTGGCAGTGCATAAATTAGTTTTAGAATATTTTCCGGAGACTGAAAAGAAAACTTTTCTTAAATCGGCGTGGAATGTATTTGCGGTAATACTAACTTTTAATTTTGTTACTTTTTGTTGGATATTTTTTAGAGCCAAAGATTTTGAAACGGCTATAAATATTATAACTAATATTTCTAAATTAACTTTCGATTTACAACAATGGTATATTATTTACGAGGGCTATACTAATGTATTTTTAGTGATGCTTTTAGGATTTATCTGGCATTATATTCCAGAATCTTGGATGGCAAAAATTCAAAGCATTTTTAAAAATTCTCCAATGGTTGGTAAAGCTATAATTTTAGCACTTGTTTATTGGTTGGTTTTTGCAACAGCTCAAGAAGGACCGCAACCCTTTATTTATTTTCAATTCTAATTTCGAAAATAATTTCATGTTTTTTTGATACTGAAAATTTGTGATGTTTTTTTAATTTTTCGATATATTACAATGCTTTTGTTTTACTAAATAATTAATTATACATAAAAATAAATGAAAAAAGAATATCTATTATTAAATCTAATGCTATTATTTTTAGCTTTTTCATGTCATAATAAAGATGTTAAGATGGAAGGTTTAGTTAAAACGTATTATGACAATGGAATAATTAAATCGGAAATAAATTATAAAGATGGCAAAAAGGATGGTTTAAGTATAACGTATTATGATAATGGCAACATTAAATCGAAAAAGAATTATATAGATGATGAGGAGGATGGTTTATGTATATGGTATTATGGAGATGGTCAAATTGAATCTGAAACAAATTATATAAACGGCAAAGAAGACGGTTTGAGTAAAATGTATTATGATAGCGGTGAAGTATTTAACGAATGTAATTTTATAAACGGTGAGTTAAGTGGTTCATGTAATGGGTATTATAAAAATGGATTACTTAGAGAAGAAAGAACTTATAAGAACAATAAGGAACATGGTTTGTCTAGATTATATTATGAAAATGGTCAGATTAAAGCTGAAGCAAATTTTGATGAAGGAATACAAATTAATTCAACTAAAACATATGAATTGAATTAAGCGATAAATAACAACTATTCTACAAAATACACCTTGGATAAAGTATTTGTTATGGTTTCATTTTATTTCTTTGGTATTTTTTATTTTATACTACCAATCAATTTATTAAATTTGCATTTATAAAATTCGATTTACAAAATTATGTTTGATAATTTAAGCGATAAACTTGATAAGGCCTTTCATATATTAAAAGGTCACGGTAAAATTACAGAAGTAAACGTTGCAGATACGTTAAAAGAAGTGCGTAGAGCATTATTAGATGCCGACGTAAACTTTAAAATTGCTAAAGACTTTACAACTCGTGTTAAAGAAAAAGCAATTGGACAAGATGTATTAACAACCTTACAACCTGGACAATTAATGGTTAAGCTTGTTAAAGACGAGTTGACCGAATTAATGGGAGGAGATGCTGTTGGAGTAAACTTATCAGGTAATCCATCAATTATTTTGATGTCTGGTTTGCAAGGATCTGGAAAAACTACTTTTTCGGGAAAATTAGCCAACTTCTTAAAAACTAAAAAAAATAAAAAAGTTTTATTAGTAGCTTGTGATATTTATCGTCCAGCGGCTATTAATCAGTTACATGTTGTAGGTGATCAAATTGGGGTAGAAGTTTATTCTGAACCAGAAAATAAAAATGCAGTAGATATTGCTCAAAATGCAATTAAACATGCTAAAGCAAATGGATTTAACGTTGTAATTGTTGATACTGCAGGTCGTTTAGCTATTGATGAGCAAATGATGACTGAAATTGCTAATGTTCATAAAGCTATTGAACCACACGAAACTTTATTTGTGGTTGATGCAATGACAGGGCAAGATGCTGTTAATACCGCCAAAGCTTTTAACGATCGTTTAAATTTTGATGGAGTTGTTTTAACAAAATTAGACGGAGATACTCGAGGTGGAGCCGCTATTACCATTAAATCTGTGGTTGATAAACCAATTAAATTTATTGGTACTGGTGAAAAAATGGAAGCAATTGACATTTTTTATCCAACTCGTATGGCAGAGCGTATCTTAGGAATGGGAGATGTTGTGTCTTTGGTAGAACGTGCTCAAGAACAATATGACGAAGAAGAAGCTCGTAAACTGCAAAAGAAAATTGCTAAAAACGAGTTTGGGTTTGATGACTTTTTAACGCAAATCCAACAAGTTAAAAAAATGGGTAATATGAAGGATTTAGTAGGAATGATTCCTGGTGCTTCTAAAGCCTTAAAAGATGTTGAAATTGAAGATGATGCCTTTAAGCACATCGAAGCTATTATATTCTCGATGACACCTGTCGAGCGCAAATCACCGGCAATTATTGATCCAAAACGTAAAACACGTATTGCTAAAGGTTCGGGCACAAATATTCAGCAAGTAAATCAATTGCTGAAACAGTTTGACCAAATGAGCAAGATGATGAAAATGATGCAAGGATCGGGTGCAAAAAATATGATGCGCATGATGGGCGGAATGAAAGGAATGATGAAATAAGTTAAAGACGCGTTTAAACGCGTCTTTATTTTTTATATAAAACTACTAATCAGTATTTATCTGTAACAACACAACAACTACTATGCAACTACTAGACGGAAAAAAAGTATCTGAAGAAATTAAAAATGAAATTGCTATCGAAGTTCAAGCTTTATTAAATAAAGGACAAAAGGTTCCTCATTTAGCGGCCGTTTTAGTGGGATCTAATGGCGCAAGCTTAACTTACGTAGCTTCTAAAGTAAAATCTTGTCAAAAAATTGGTTTTCAATCCACGCTTGTTGAACTACCCGAAACTATTACTGAAACAGAATTATTAGCTAAAATTTATGAGTTAAATAATGACGACAATATTGATGGATTTATTGTTCAGTTACCCTTACCCAAACATATTAACGAACAAACTATTTTACTTGCTATAGATCCTGATAAAGATGTTGATGGGTTTCATCCAACTAATTTTGGTCGAATGGCTTTAGAATTAGATGCTTTTATACCGGCAACTCCCTACGGAATTCTTGAACTTTTGGATCGTAATAAAATAAATACTAAAGGTAAGCATGTAGTTGTAATTGGCCGTTCTAACATTGTTGGTCGTCCAATGAGTATTTTAATGTCTCAAAAAGGAATGGCTGGTAATGCAACGGTTACATTAGCACATTCTCATACTCATAATTTAACAGAGCTTTGCCAACAAGCAGATATTATTGTTACTGCTTTAGGTGTTCCCGAATTTTTAAAAGCAGAAATGGTTAAAGATGGAGTTGTTATTGTTGACGTTGGTATTACACGTGTGCCAGATGCTACAAATCCTAAAGGGTATGTGATTAAAGGAGACGTAGATTTTGAAAATGTCAAAGAGAAAGCTTCTTGGATTACACCTGTTCCGGGTGGAGTTGGTCCGATGACAATTGCCATGTTAATGAAAAATACTTTATTTGCTAGAGCACGCCGTATTATGTAATAGTAAAGATATATCCTATTAATTTTTTTATAAGCAACCTAAGTTCTATATTTAGGTTGCTTATTTTTTAACTATGATACACCCCCTTAAAATTGACGATTTACCACTGGTAAAAACGTTAGCACACCAAATTTGGCCGGAATGCTACGCTAAGATATTAGAGAAGGAACAAATAAATTATATGTTGCATAAATTTTATTCAATAAAAAATCTCGAAAATTTATATGAAAATAACCACAAGTTTATTGTTTTATACCAAGAAAATATTCCAGTAGGTTATGCATCTTATGAACATAACGTTAACGGATCAAATAAAACTCATCTTCACAAACTTTATATTGACACCAAACTTCATAAAAAAGGATTTGGTCAAAAATTAATAAACTATGTTATTATGCAAACTGCTATTCAAGGTGAACCTTGTGTACTTTTAAATGTGAACCGGAATAATGATGCTTTGAAATTTTATGAAAAAAATAATTTTAAAATCATTAGATCTGAAGATATTGATATTGGCGAAGGTTATTTAATGGAAGATTTCGTCATGGAAAAAGAATTGATATAAATTTTATTTATGAAAGCAATTATTATTGGTGCAACTGGCGCTACTGGTAAAGTTTTAGTTGAACAATTACTACTTAATCCAGACTATACTGACGTTTTGGTTCTAGTTAGAAAATCGTTTTTTGAACCGCATGAAAAACTTAAAGAAGTTATTGTTGATTTTGAAAAATTAGATGATTATTCAAATATTATTTTTGCAGATGTTGCTTTTTCGTGTCTTGGTACTACATTAAAGCAAGCTAAAAACAAGGATGAACAATGGCGAATAGATTATAATTATCAATACAATTTTGCAAAAATTTGTATTGATAATAAAATTGGAACATTTGTACTCGTTTCGGCTATGGGAGCTTCAGCTAATTCAATATTTTTTTACAATAAAATGAAAGGAGCTCTTGAACACGCAATCTCTCAACTAAACTTTAATAGGTTAATAATTATGCAGCCTGGATCATTAATCAGACCTCAATCGGACAGATTTGGAGAAAATGTAGCTGTTAAAACACTTTTGTTTTTAAATAAAATGGGTATGTTACGTAGTTATCGCCCGATATCTGTGTTTAATTTAGCCAAAGTTATGCAAATAATTGTAAGTAAACCACGCCAACATTTTGTTGAAAAATATAAATTACTTGATATTTTTAATTTTTTAAAATAAATAGTTGCATATTTAAATATTTCAAATAACTTTGTATTTCAAAGTTAAAATATGAATTCAAAAGCTCAAGATGATTTAGTGCATATTAAATCGATGATGGAACGCTCTTCGCGTTTTATTTCTCTTAGTGGTTTAAGTGGAATAGTGGCTGGAACTATAGCCCTAATAGGTGCATATATTGCATATATAATGTTGCAAAACTCTGGTGGATCTTTATACCAACTGGATAATAATGCTCAACAAAGTCTTATTATTGAGTTTATTGTTTTAGCTGTAATTGTTTTAATTGTTGCAATTAGTTCTGGAATTTATTTTACAATAAATAAAGCGAATCGTTTAGGATTAAATGTTTGGACAAATACTTCTAAAAATGTATTAGAAGCTTTATTAATTCCGCTTATTACAGGAGGTGTATTTTGTATTGCTTTGTTGTTCAACAATAATTTTGCTTTTATAGCTCCTGCAATGTTAATTTTTTACGGTTTGGCTTTACTTAATGCCAGTAAATACACTTGGCTAGATATTAAATATTTAGGAATTTGTGAACTTGTATTAGGACTAATTTCTTGTTTCGTTCTATATTACGGGTTGTTGTTTTGGGCATTAGGTTTTGGTATTCTTCATATTTTATATGGTATTATTCTGTATAAAAAATACAATTAGTATGAGTATTATTGAAAGTTTAAATAAAGATTTTGAAAGTAGGGTACGGCTTGGAATGATGTCTATATTGATGGTTAACGAATGGGTTGATTTTAACGAAATGAAAATTTTACTCGAAGTTACCGATGGTAATTTAGCCAGTCATTCAGCAGCTCTTGAAAAAAAAGAGTATATTGAAATAAAAAAGGAGTTTGTTGGTAAAAAGCCTAAAACATCTTATCAGGCAACTAATTTTGGAAAACTTAATTTCAAAAATCATTTAGCTGCGCTTGAAAAATTAATGAGACCTTAAAATGTCTTGTTTTTTTTATTTTTAAACTTTGAACTACAAAGTTCTTTTAATGAAAAATAATAATTGTAAATATGAAAAAACAAATTTTAGTTTTAATTTCTACTTTGGTATTTACCTTACTTTTTTATAACGAAAGTGTGGGTTTAAATTTATCAATTTTTGGATTTGTATTAATTGGCTTAATACTTTTCCAATTTCCGTTAGCTATAAAGCAATTAAATTTTAAAATTGCTTTAGTAAGTTGTGTACTTATATTGCTATCTAACGCTTGGCTATTTGGTCCAGAAATGTTTATACTGACCTTTATATCTTTGGCTTTAGTTAGAATATATGCTCAATATTCTAATTTCGCTTTATTTTTAGCGCCAATTATTGTTGTTATTCAAGGTTTAGCAACTTTTGTGCGTGTTTTTCAAAAACCGTTACCAATTTTAACCACTAGTAAATCACAATTATTACGTAATTCGGTAGCCTATATTGTTATTCCGTTTGTATTTATTTTTGGATTCGGTTTTATATATATTGTAAACAGTAATACGCTTTCAAAATTTTTTACAGCAATTAACTTTTCTATCGATGGAGTATTTTTTTTAATACTATTTTTAGGATTTTATTTAATGTTTAGTTTTTGGGATGGTTGGATTTATAGTAATATTCAAACTTTTTCAAATTCTTTTAAAAACAATTTATCAAAAAAGATCTTTCAGAAAAATAATAGTTTTTTAACTGAAGAGCAGGAGCTAAAAAGTGGACAAATTACCTTATTTTTTCTGAATATATTTTTAATTATTTTTATCGGAATCTATATTTATGAACAATTTTTTCAAACAACAAATATTTTAACGCTAAGTCAAGATACGCATCAACGAGTATATTCCTTAATTACATCGATTATCATGGCAATAGTCGTTATATTATTCTTTTTTAAAGACAGATTAAATTTTACTGAAAATAAAAACTCATTGGTAAAATTAGCCTATACTTGGATAGGTTTAAACTCTGTACTTATTGCTATTACTGCTATAAAAACTATAGATTATATCTCTTTTTTTGGACTTACCCAACAACGTTTAGGCGTATTATGGTTTTTAATTTTATGTACTTTTGGTTTGTGGTTTACATACCTTAAGGTGTCAAAAATTAAAACAAATTTTTATTTAGTCAATAAAATGAGCTGGGCTTTATATATTGGTTTAGTGGTTTTAGTGGTTCCTAATTGGTCTGCTTGTATTACAACCTATAATTTGACAAATAAAAAATACGACGAATCTTATTTAAGATTTAGTTTGAGATATAATGAAAAGCAACTGATTGAATATTATAAAAATCAACCACAAAGCGATATTTATAGTTCAGCTTATTATAAGATTGAGAACAAACAAAGTTTTAATTTTTTATCAAAAGAACTTTATTACGAAACAATAAATTTAGCAAATTATCCTAAGCCAATGAGTGAAGTTATACTGACAGAAGCAGTTGCAAATTAGTTTTTAGATATATATAACCTCGCTTAATTAAATTAAGCGAGGTTATATATTTTTCGTTTCTATCAAATTATTTTTTTGCTCTAGCAGTTTTGTTATCTTTTAATTTAGTTGCCAGCAGTACTTTTAGTTTGCTAATCCTTTATGACTACTTTGCTATCACAGTTATATTTTACAAAATAACTTTCAACTCCATATCTAATAAATAATTTTATTGATAGATGTCAGTGATTTAACCACCATTTTTTTCACACTTTAATTAATCTAGGTATAATTTCTGTTTGATTTCTGATTCTCTAAAACGTATCAAATAACAAAAAGAAATCATTACTATTAAGTTTTTATTGTTTTTAAATATTTTACCTTAGTCAAGTTTACAATATTGTTCGATTGTGTAACAAGTAAAATTTAAAAAGAAAAAATTAACTAAACTACAAATAAACAGTATTATGCTAAGAATAATAATTTGTACGATGCTAATAAATTGCGGTTTCATTATCAAATACAAACACCACATTCCACAAACAATAACAATTAAGCTGAATCCTCCGAAAAATGCAGAAGCAATATTTCTCCCTAATCCAGCAGATCCATCTGCTACACCCTGAAAAGGTTGGGGGAGATAGATGCTTATCCAATGGATAATAATAACTAACATATTAATGATATAATAGAGTAATAACCCCCGGGTTGTTATTTTCATAATTAAAGTATATGTATGTGAAATACAAAAACGTAATTGTTTATTATTAATTTGAGCATTTTTCGTTTTTAGTTGTTCTTCGATAGCTGTCTCTTTGAGTTGAATATTTGTAAGCCACCATTTTTCTATGATCTAAGTGACAAAAGACTTAACTTTATATCTTTGTTGATTAGTGGTTCTAAAATTTGTTAATGCAATCTATATAATAAGTGTAAAATTAATTAACGCCCATCAAGCTTAGTAATGTTATTGACAGTTGTTAAAAACTACACTGTAGTGAAACTTAGTTTTTTTTAAAAAAATTAGAATATGTGAGCTGATCTTAAAAGATACATTTGATAAAGCTAGGATTGGAATTCGTTGATGTGCCATAATTAATCATACATTATTATATAGTATGGAAGAAAATATGAAAATTATCTAAAAATTACTTGATTATAGTTTATATTAGGGTGCTGAATATAATTTTAAATAAATTAGATGTCTTTATTGTGCCTAACGGTAATATACTTCTTCATGAACTTTAGTGTAAATTATAGTATTATGCATACTTATATGATATAAAAATAAAATTCCTACGACTTAACTCTACATAAAATCAACTACTTAAAAAAAAGTTTTAAAAAAGAGCAAAAAAGACTTGCGCGAAGGCTAAAAAAGATACTATCTTTGCCAAGCGAAAAAGGAACACCACCTGCTTCGTCAGAAGTTCTACTACAAATTATGAAGTGCCGTAACTATTGATTTGAATAAAGATTTTTAAAAAAAAGTTTTGGTAGTTTAGAAAAAAGTTTTACTTTTGCACTCGCAATCAGCAGCAATGTTTGATGCGATTAAGAAAAGAAGATTAAGTTCATTGATATATTGAATTGACAGCAAATAAAAAG
>Ga0233372_1001091_pt1 | contig 10614 bp, 8 predicted proteins | sample ElkDunMinimDraft_4_FD_191538 | JGI IMG/M metagenome (GOLD analysis project Ga0233372, IMG submission 191538) | Fecal eukaryotic communites from dung pellets of Tule Elk in California, USA - Elk Dung D8 | ecosystem: Host-associated > Mammals > Digestive system > Large intestine > Fecal | place... | reverse complement strand
TAAGTAGTTAGTTTTTTTATAAAATGTTCTTTAGGAACTAAAATTTTAGCATTTACTAGCCCCAATGCATCACACATTATTTTATTTACACCATTTTTATGATTGTCTAAGGCAGTATGTACTGAGTAAATAGCAATATCGTTTTTAATCGCCTTAATTATTGATCTTTCAACATAATTTTTACCCGTTATTTTTTTCAAACCTGAGAATAAAATGGGGTGAAAACACACTACTAAATTACAATTTTTAGTAATTGCTTCATCAATTACATTTTCTAAGGCATCATGACAAATAAGCACTCCTGTACAAGTAGTTTGTTGGTTGCCAACAAGTAAACCTACATTATCAAAATCTTCTGCGTAGGCAAGGGGAGCCATTTCTTCCAGTACCTCTGTGATATCTTTAATTGTCATAATATATTTTATTGTTAATCGTGTAAAAATAATTAATTTCGTGATATGAAAACATTTCGTCGCTTTTTATATCCATTTTCTATAATTTATAAACTTGTTACAAGTATCAGAAATTATTTTTTTGATTCGGGTATCTATTCTTCAAAGTCGTATCAAATTCCAGTAATTGCTGTAGGTAATTTAAGTGTTGGAGGAACTGGAAAAACACCACAAATAGAATATCTAATTCGGTTATTAGAGAATTTGGAATTTAAAATAGCTACTGTTTCGCGAGGATACAAACGTAAAACTAAAGGAATGGTTGTTGCTAATGTTACGCATACATCGGTAGATTTGGGAGATGAGCCATTTCAATTTTATACTAAATTTCCAAACGTAACAGTTGTTGCTAGTGCAAGTAGAGTTGAGGCAATTGATTATTTACTAAACAAAACTAATTTACCAGATGTTATTTTGTTAGACGATGCGATGCAACATCGAAAAGTTACTGCGGGTTTTTATGTAATGTTAACTACGTTTAACGATTTTTTTTATGATGATTTAGTACTACCAGCCGGAAATTTACGCGAGGCAAGAAGTGGCGCTAAACGAGCCAATTGTATTATTGTTACAAAATGTCCTGAAGATATTGAAAGTGAAACAAAAAATAACATCATACGCAAAATAAAAAAATACGCCCCTTTGGTTACAATATATTTTTCTAAAATTACTTATGATGCAAATGTTTACAGTAAAACCGATACAATTTCATTAAATTATTTGGGTGATAATTATATTGTTTTAGCCGGAATTGCTAAGCCTGGACCATTTTTTAAAAAACTACAAACAGGTAATATCATGACTTTAGAATATCCGGATCATTATGATTTTAAACCTCAAGATATTCAAAATATTATTACAAAAGCTAACGGACGTAAAATAATTACTACCGAAAAAGATTACATGCGCTTGGTTGATAAAATCTCAGCAAAACAATTATATTATTTACCCATTAAATCTTCATTTTTATTTGACGAAGAAATAGCGTTTAATCAACAAATTATTAATTACGTTAAAAAGTAATTGCGGTTTGCATTGTTAATGAAATTGTTTGATAAAATTTTTCTGGCTGAAAAGGTTTAGTGATCACTTCATTCATTCCGTAAGCTAATAATGCCTCTCTATTTTCGTTTAAAGAAATTGCAGTTAGCGCAATTATTGGAATGTACGAATTAAATTTCCTAATCTCTTCGGTTGCAATAGTTCCGTTAATACCAGGTAAATGAATATCCATTAAAATTAAATCGAACTTTTTTTCTTGAGCTATAGTAATAGCGTCGATACCATTATCTATGGTTTCGTACGTCATTCCCTTTTTAGATAACATTTTTTCGGTAATCATCTGATTTATTTTATTATCCTCAACAATAAGTACATGTTTGTTTTTTAAAATTTCTTCGTTGTATTCTATTTTTACCGAAACAACTTCAGCTTTGTCGCAAATTTTCTGATCTATTGTAAAGAAAAATCGAGAACCAATTCCTATTTTACTTTCTAATTCTATTTCTCCACCTAAAAGATCTACCAAACTTTTTACAATTGCTAAACCTAATCCAGTTCCACCATATTTTCTGTTTATTTCTACAGAACCTTGTGTAAAATCATCAAAAATAGTTGTTATTTTTTCTTCTGCAATTCCTATTCCAGTATCTTTCACTTCCATATGCAATCTTATAGAATCATTGTTTATACTCAATTCTTTGATAGACACTATAACGGTTCCTTGTTTAGAAAACTTCATAGCATTACCGATAAGGTTCATGAAAATTTGAGACAGTTTGGTTGGATCACCAATCAACAAGTTAGGAATTTTATTATCGAGAACTAAAACACAATTGATTTCGTTAGTTCGCGAAATTTCAGCAAACGATTCAATTATATTTTCCAGAAGTTGTCTTATATCGTAACTAATTTCTTCTAATTGAACATTTCCAGATTCAACCCGATTAATTTCTAAAATATCATTGATAAATCGTAATAAATAATCTCCAGAAAATTCTAAAGATTTTAAATATTTTAGCTGATTTTCACTTGGATCTTCTTCTAGCAAAATATGTGTAATTCCGTTAATAGCATTTAACGGAGTTCGTAATTCGTGAGAAACGGTTGATAAAAATTCAGATCGAGCTTTGGAAGCTTTTTCTGCTTTATTTTTGGCTATTTCAAGCTCTGAGTTTTTAATTTGTAATAAAGAGTTAATACGCATTCTTTCTTTATTATTTCGATATAAAGAAAGTGATAAAAGCGAAAGTACAGCAATTAAAGCAATACTCATAATACTCATTAATTTGATAAACTCAACAGATTGTCCATTTTTTGCAACTAATGGATTTTTGTTTACAACGATATTATTACCAATAGAATTAGTAATTAAATTATCTGTATCATCTTCAATATTTATCAGTAATTTTAAATAATTAGCTGCTTTTTCGGGTTCTTGTTGTTTTAAGTGAAGGTTAGCTAGCGCCAATTGTATGTTTGACTTAATTTTTTCGTCAATACCTGAATATTGATTATTAATAAATTCAAGCTTATTAATTGCCCACGAAATACTGTCTGACGATACAATATTTGAAAGATTTACATACGCATTAATTGTATTGTTATCAATTCTGTTTTGCGTTATAATGTCGTTATAAATAGATTTGGCTTGTTCAATTTTACCTATTTTTTCATACAAATATGCTTTTTCAACTAAAATTGAATTAATATTTTTTATAGTATGATTCGGATTTATCTTATTATATATTTTTTCTGATACAGAAAAATATTTTTCGGACTCGGCAAAATCATTTATTTCGGCATGTAAAATGGCTAATTTATAATTTGCTAAAACTTGAAATTTTGTATTAAATTTTTCAGAAATCGAGGAGCTACGTTCTAAAACTTTTTTGGCTTCTTCATAATCTTTTAGATTTAATAAAATAGAGCCAACCGCGTAGTAAGTTTCCGCAATTTCTGCCTTTAAAGAATTTCTAATTGCATATCTTTTCGCTTTTTGAGCATATTCTAAAGCAAAATCATATTTTTTTTGATTATTTAAATTTTTAGCAGTGTTAAGGTAATAGGTTACACTGTCTCTTTTTGTAATTTCATCATCTGTAAAAACACTACTTGCTTTTACAGAATTTTGGAAAAAAAGAAACAAACTGAAATGTATGTAAAAAAATAACTTCACAATATTTATATCGATTATAAAATATAACGAAAAAAATTATATTTTGTTTTTAGATATATAAAGTTACTAAAAAAAGCGAATCAATAATTTTGATTCGCTTTCAGTTATCTTTTTTGGTTTAGAAATAATATTAAATCAATAATTCGAGATGAATAACCAATTTCATTATCATACCAACCTACTACTTTTACCATTTTATCTAAGCACGAGGTAAGTTGGGCATCAAATAAACAAGAATGAGTATTTCCAATAACATCAACTGATACAATTGGATCTGTTGTATAATCTAAAATACCTTTTAGCTCATTTTGTGCGGCTTTAGCAAAGGCTTTGTTAATTTCTTCTTCTGTTACTTGTTTTGTAACATAACAAGTAATATCTGTTAGTGATCCATCAGGAACAGGTACTCGAATTCCACCACCACCAATTTTTCCTTTATATTCTGGAAAAATTTTAGTTAAAGCTTTCGCAGCTCCAGTTGTTGTTGGAATTATAGATTGTGCAGCACCTCGTGCTCTGCGTAAATCTTTATGTGGCTGATCGTGTAAACTTTGATCTGTTGTATACGAATGTACTGTTGTAACAAAGGCTTGCTCAATTCCGCAAAGTTCTTTAATTACTTGAATCATTGGCGCTGCATTATTTGTCGTACAACTTGCATTAGAAATGATTTGTTCAGAACCATCTAAAATATGTTGATTAACTCCTAAAACAACAGTTTTAATGATATCATCATCTGGAGGCGCAGATAAAATAACTTGCTTTGCACCAGATTCTATATGTTGATACGCTAAGTCGTAGGTTTTATATTTGCCTGTACTTTCAATAACAAAATCTATGTTTAAATTCTTCCAATTTAAATTTGAAATTTCTTTTTCATGAAAAAAATTCACGTGCTTTTCGTCAATTAATATCCCGCTTTCATCAAAAGAAATTTTGTTTGGCAAAACTCCATGAATACTGTCGTACTTTAAAAGGTGCGCCATCGTTTTGTTGTCGGCAATATCATTTATTGCTACAACTTGAATGTTTGGATGGTTGAGTAAAAGGCGAAATAAATTACGGCCTATACGCCCAAATCCATTAATTGCAATTTTAATATTTTGCATTTTTACTCAAAAAAATTAACAATTATAAAATATGTTTTTGTGCATGGTATGAAGAACGTACTAATGGACCACTTTCTACATGGCGAAAACCTAACGATTTTCCTATTTCTTCGTATTTAGCAAATTGTTCTGGAGTAATAAATTCTTTTACAGGTAAATGTTTTTTACTTGGTTGTAAATATTGTCCAATTGTAACAATATCAACGTTAGCATTTCGTAAATCATGTAAAGTTTGTATTACCTCTTCCTCGGTTTCACCCAAGCCAAGCATAATTCCAGATTTGGTTCGTCTAATTCCTTTTGATTTTAGGTATTTTAGAACTTCTAAACTTCGGTCGTATTTTGCCTGAATTCTAACCTCACGGGTTAAGCGTCTAACAGTTTCCATATTGTGAGAAACAACTTCCGGATTGGCTTCAATGATACGATCAATATTTCGTTCAATACCTTGAAAATCAGGAATTAAAGTTTCCATCGTTGTTTCAGGGTTCATGCGTCTAACTGCTTGTACAGTTTCGTACCAAATTATAGAACCACCATCTTTTATATCATCTCTATCAACCGATGTTAAAACAGCATGTTTAATATTCATTATTTTTATAGAGCGAGCTACTTTTTCAGGTTCGTCCCAGTCTACAGTTTCTGGACGTCCTGTTTTTACACCACAAAAGCCACAAGAACGGGTACAAACGTTTCCTAAAATCATAAATGTTGCTGTTCCGTCACCCCAACATTCTCCCATATTAGGACAAGAGCCTGACGTACAAATGGTATTTAAACTATACTTATCTACTAATCCTCTTAATTCAGTATATTTTTTACCGGTAGGTAGTTTTACACGCAACCATTTAGGTTTTCCAGTTGCTGGTTTATTTGTTTCTAAAACACTTTCCATAGTATTATTTTTTGCCTTACAAATATACATAATGTATTTAAGCTAATTATCGGACTTTTGTTATTAATGTACCAAGTGTGTTCTAAAAAATAGTAATATTGTATTATAAACTTAATTTTTTTAAATTGTTACGTATGGAGTATCCTAAATCGCCGGTTGACCGTTGGGTTGTAGAACCAATTAATAAATTTATAAGCCAATCTACCACTGGAGGAATTGTTCTATTTGTTGCTGCTGTTGTAGCTATCTTTTTTGCTAACTCACCTTGGGCTGACTGGTATCATAATATTTGGCAAAATAAAATAGGAATTAGTTTTAATGATGACTTTGCTTTAAACCTTTCTTTACATCATTGGATAAACGACGGGTTGATGGCTATTTTCTTTTTTGTAGTTGGATTAGAACTGAAGCGAGAATTAACAAACGGAGAATTAGCGTCACCCAAAAAAGCAATGTTGCCTATTTTGGCAGCAATAGGAGGAATGGTTGTACCAGCTTTGTTCTATGCTTTATTTAACGCAGGTACAGATGCTGCACATGGATGGGGAATTCCAATGGCAACCGATATTGCTTTTGCTTTAGGTGTTTTATATATTTTGGGAGATAAAGTTCCCACTTCATTAAAAGTTTTTTTAACAGCTTTAGCAATTGTTGATGATTTAGGGGCTGTTGTTGTGATTGCATTATTTTATACCTCACAAATTTCGTTGGTACATTTAGCAATCGGATTATCTCTTTTTGCGCTTTTACTAGTTGCAAATAAAATGGGAGTTAAAAATATTCTGTTTTATGCAATTATAGGTATCGGAGGTGTTTGGGTTGCTTTTTTACTTTCTGGCGTACATGCAACTATTGCCGCTGTTCTTGCTGCATTTGCAATTCCTACAAATGCTAAGATTGACGAAAACTTTTTTTCTAAAAAGTTAACCGCTTTGCGAGATAAATTTGTGAGTGTTGATCCTAATAATAATCAAGAAAAACTTACTGACGTTCAAATTAGCACGATTGAGGATATGGCTACTTTAGCTAAAGATGCTGTTCCACCTTCTCAACGATTAGAACATGGGCTGCATGGTTTTGTAAGTTTTATTGTAATGCCAATTTTTGCTTTAGCTAATGCTGCTATTCCAATTTCATTTGATAGCGGAATTTCAAATGTTACCTTAGGTGTTGCTTTAGGATTGTTTTTAGGAAAAGTAATTGGTGTTGCTGGTTTTACAGCTTTACTAATTAAATTTAAAATAGCACCAAAACCTACAGGAATGACAAATTTAAATTTGTTAGGAATAGGATTTTTAGCGGCCATAGGCTTTACCATGTCATTATTTGTAACAGAATTGGCTTTTGATATACAATTACATCCCGAATTACCAGGTCAAGCTAAGCTAGGTATTTTATTGGCTTCTTTACTTGGCGGAATTATTGGATATTATATATTAAAAGTATCTGCCAAAAAAACGCATAAATAGTTATAAATAAAAATCCCGAAATATTTCGGGATTTTTATTTATTTATTTCAATTATTTCGGCCAGAAGTTTTCTGGCACGTAACAATCTAACTTTTACGTTGGATAACGATTCGTTTATTTCATCTGCAATTTCTTGATACGATAATTCTTGAAAATATCGAAGTTGAATAATTTCTTGATAATCGGGTTTTAATTGTTTAATACAATCTAAAAGTTTTTTTAAGTTTTGTTGCTGAATAATTTCATCTTCAATTGTTGGAGAAGTGTCAATAATCGAGTAGGTACTACTGTTATTTTCCTCGTCATCTAATTCAATAAAAATAGTTGATTTTTTTTTGCGTAAAAAATCAATATGTACATTTTTAGCAATAGCAATTAACCAAGTGTTAAAAGCAAATTCATCGTTATATTGGCTAATTCTATCAAAAGCTTTAGAAAATGTTTCAATCGTTATGTCCTCGGCTATGGTTTCATTTTGCGTTCTTTTATAGATAAAATGATAAACTTCATTCCAATATTTATGTAATAAATAGGTAAAGGCTATCTGATCACCTTGTTTGGCTTTAGATATATTTTGCGTGAGTTTATTTAATTTTATTTCCAATGTACAGGTTTAGAAAATGTATTATTAATAAAAACGGTAAACTGAGTTGTTAGTAAGATAATTTCTAACAACGGATATACATAAAGAATATCTTTTTCGTGCAATTTAGCAGCTCCATTACCTATGGCAATCCAACAAAAAACATATCTAAAAACAATTAATGCGGTTACAAGTTGCCATTGATGCTGTGTTGCTAATAAAATAATTGCAAAAACAAAAAACAAAACATTACTACAATAAAATATAGCTAGCTGTATTTTGTCGAATAATTTATAATGTTCTGCAGTAGAAACGTGTCTGCGTTTTTGTGTATACCAAGATTTAAACGTTGTTTTAGGTTCAGAAATTGTGAAACTATCTAAAGTATAACAAATTGTTGTGTTTTTATTAGTAGCTGCTTGGTTAATAAATAAATCATCATCACCAGATCTAACATTCATGTGATCAATAAAACCATTAACTTTATAAAATTCGGATTGAGCGTAGGCTAAATTTCTACCAACACCCATATATGGTTTTCCAAGTCTAGCCCACGAAAAATATTGAATTGCAGTTATTAATGTTTCGTAGCGTATTACTTTATTTAATAATGATTTTGATATTTTTTTGTATTTACCATAACCTAAAATTATTGATTGCTTTTCAGTAAAATGAGTACTCATTTCATGGATCCAATTTTGAGAATTTGGAACACAATCGGCATCTATAAAAAGTAAATAAGGTTTTTTTGCAGTTTTAATTCCAAGAGTCAAAGCATATTTTTTATTTCCCCAAAAAGCTTCGTTGTTTTTAACTTTTACAATATTAATTTTTGAAGATTTTTTTCTGAAAGATTCAAAAATTTGTAAAGTTTCATCACTAGACGCATCATCAATTAAAATAATTTCAAAATCATTGTAGTTTTGATTTAGTAATTCAGGGATAAGTTGTTTAACATTTTCTGCTTCATTTTTTGCACAAACAATAACAGAAACCGCAGGCGCCACACTACTTCCTTTTGCTGCCTTTTTAAAAGTAAATATCGAAAAAACACCAATGTAATATGCAAATTGCAAAACAATAATTCCGATAAAAATATATAATAATATGTCTAAAAACATCATGATTTACATAAAAAAATTAGTGTGCAAAAGTAGCAAAATTGTACAATTTTGTATGGAAAAAGATAAATTTTAAAAGTCTAATTTTTAAAAGTCTAATTTTTAGAAAATATTAACTTCTGCTTCAATTTTTACTCCAAATTTTGCAAACACTTGTTGTTGAATTTCTTGGGATAAATTTAATAAATCAGTTCCTGTTGCTTTTCCATAATTTACAATAACTAAAGCTTGTTTATTATGTACTCCAGCATCTCCATTTTTAAAACCTTTATAACCTGTTTGCTCAATTAACCAACCCGCTGGGATTTTTACAAAATCTGTATTAAGGTTATAAAACGGAACTTCTGGATATTTAGTTTGAATGGTTTCTAAAATCGATTTTGTAATAATTGGGTTTTTAAAAAAACTTCCTGAATTTCCAATTTCTTTTGGATCGGGTAATTTACTTTGTCTAATCGATATAATTGCATTACTTACATCTTGTATCGTTGGATTTTCTATTTTCATTACTTGTAATTGTTGTTCAATAACGCCATAATTTGTGTGTAATTGATGCTTACTGTTTGTTAATTTAAATGCAACAGAAATAATAATGAATTGATTTTTTAATTTATTTTTAAATACTGATTCTCGATACTCAAACTCACATTGTTCGTTAGTAAAGGTTAAAATTTCTCCAGTTTTTATATTTATTGCTTTGCAATAGAGTAGTGTGTCTTTTATTTCTACTCCGTAAGCACCAATGTTTTGTATGGGTGTTGTACCAACATTTCCAGGGATTAGGGACAAATTTTCTAAGCCACCTAAATTTTTATTTAAGGTATACAAAACAAATTCGTGCCAGTTTTCTCCAGTCATGGCTTCAATAACTGTAAAATTATCAGTGCTACTAACTTCAGAAATTCCTTTTATATTTATATATAAAACTAAACAATCTAAATTTTGTGTAAGTAACATATTACTTCCACCTCCCAAAATAAATAACTTTTCGTGAGGATACTCATTTAAAATAGTTTGTAATTGAATAATCGAAGTGATCTCAACAAACATTTTAGCTTGTACATCAAGACCAAAAGTGTTATATTTTTTTAATGAAAAGTTATAATGTATCATAAATTTTTGAGTATCTAAAGGCAAAATTTTATAGTGTATTTATGGTGTAAATGTAGGTACTTGATTTTATATTAAAAAACATATTTATAGCATAAATTATATTAATAATATAAAAGGCGAAATGATTTGGTTTCATTTCGCCTTTTTTTATTTTAGTTGCGCATTTAATAATTCACGTAACATATTTTCTTCAACCAAACCTTCTTGTTCAAAAACTTTCTCGCCTTTATTGTATAGTAGTATTATTGGTAGTGCTTCGTAACCTAAATCTGTAACTAACTGCTTATTTTTATCTGCATCAATTTTAATGATTTTTATCTGATTTTGATAATCAATTTTAAACTGTTCTATATATGGAGCCATTATTTTACAAGGTGCGCACCAATCAGCGTAAAAATCGATTAAGACTATTGGTTGCTCGGCAATCATTTTTTCAAAATCTGCCATTTTGTATTGATCATTTTGCTTATCTGATTGATGAGCTTTACTCCAACTTAGATAACCACCTTCTAATTCAATAATATTAGAGAAGCCTAATTCAGTTAACTTATCCGAAGCTTTTTTACTACGTCCTCCACTTAAGCAATATAAATATACAGGTTGGTTTTTATCTAAAGTTGCAACCTGATTTTCAAAATCAGTAGCATTCCAGTCCATATTTATGGCGTTATTAATGTGGCCTTCTGAAAATTCT